>Ga0134121_10001788_pt1 | contig 19679 bp, 20 predicted proteins | sample KB301_FD_96463 | JGI IMG/M metagenome (GOLD analysis project Ga0134121, IMG submission 96463) | Terrestrial soil microbial communities without Nitrogen fertilizer from Kellogg Biological Station, Michigan, USA - KB3-0-1 | ecosystem: Environmental > Terrestrial > Soil > Unclassified ... | reverse complement strand
CGTCGCCCCCGCCTGAAACTTTCGTTTGAAGTCCCTGCGCGAAACGCGCAAGCAGCGCATCGACATTGCCATCGCTCAGCAATGCGATGAGTTGCTCGTCGGAATAGTCGCGATATTGTTCGTTTCCGTACAGAACGTTGTCGCGGATGGTGCCCGTAAACAGAAAGGGCTCTTGAAGGATGAATCCTATCTTCCGGGTTCGTTCTTCCGGCTGGTACGCCCGAATGTCTTTTCCCTTGAGCAGGACCTGGCCCTCGGTTGGATCGTATAGCCGCGCCATCAGCGAGGCCGTCGTGGTCTTTCCCCCGCCTGTCGGACCGACGAGCGCGTACGTCTTTCCCGGTTCAAGCCGGAAGGTCACATCTTTCAAAACCTCATTTCCCGTGGGATAGCTGAAGCGAACCTTGTGAAATTCCAGGAGGGCGTCCGATTGCGCACCTTTCCCATCGGAAAGAATCGGCATGTTCGACGAGAGGGAGACGACGTCTGAAATACGATCGAAAGCCGCAAGCGCGAGTTGGAACGAAGACCACAGCGCCGCGACCTGGCGCAACGGCATATAAAAACTGTTCACGTACAGCAGGAACCCGATAAGCAGGCCCGTCGACAGGACGCCGGTGCCGATGAGATAGATACCATATGACAGCACGATAAGTTGTGCCAGATTCAGGGCGAGACCATAAACCGGCATGAATATGCCGTTGGCGATACCGCCCGCGATCGATGCGGTGAAATTTCGCTCATTCGCTTCGTCGAACTTCTCCCGAAAATAGTCGAGCCGATTAAAAGCAACGATTACCTTGAAGTTACTCAGGCTTTCCTGGATTTCAGCGCTCATTCCCCCGAGGGACTGCAGGCTCTTCAGGTTCTTGCGCTTCACCCAGCCCGAAACTACCTGGGTGAAGATCAATACGGCGACGGCAGGGGCCAGCGCAGCCACGCCCAATCGGAGATTGAGCGACAAGAGAAGTATTGTGGCGCCCGCCATCATGAACAGGTTTCCGGCAAGCTGCACCAGTGATTGCGAGAAAAAAATGTTCAGCTTGTCCGTGTCGTTGTTGATTCTCGAAATGAGATCGCCTGCCTTGTTCTGATTGAAGAAAACCAGCGGAAGTTCCTGCAATTTCGTGAACAGAGTGTTCCTCATCTTGAAGAGCACGTTTCGCCCTACAGTCCCCATCGCTAGCGTTTGAAAATAACTGGCCAGCAGCCCGCAAAGGTACCCGGCCATCAGAATTCCGGCGAAGGTCAGGACACCGGTGAAGTTCTTGTCTCGAATCGCGGTGTCGACGACGTGTCCGATGATGACCGGCCCCAGCAGGGACGAACCGGAAGTAACCAGCATGGCCACAAACGCCAGGGCTACAGTTCGCTTCTCGTCCGCCAGGAGCGGCGCAAGACGCTGGAACACACTGTTCAGCGTCGCCTGCTGCGGCTTACCGGCCGTGTTCAGTGTGTAGTTCGTATTGACTGGTGCTTCGTTGCGACTCATAAATTTGGACGTACTCCGGCGACGTTCCCATCAGTTGCGTATGTGTTCCCGATGCGAGAACTTCGCCTTCCATCAGAAGAATGATCTGGTCGTAGGCGTCGACGGACGCGATCTTCTGGGTAACAGACAACAGCGTGATCCCCGGATAATTCCGGTGCACATTCTCGAGGATCTTACGTTCCGTATTGCTATCGACGCGCGCGGTAAAGTCGTCGAGCAGCAGGACCCTGGGACTGAGTGCCAGGGCCCGGGCGAGCATGATGCGCTGCTTCTGGCCGCCCGAGAGACTTGTCCCGCGTTCCGACACGATCGTGTCGAGTTTCGCAGGCAGTCCGTCAATGAACTCTTTCAATTCGGCCGTAGCCACTGCCTTCTCGAGTTCTTCGTTCGTTACCGTCTTGCTGAACGCAATGTTTTCGCGCAGGGTCAGATTGAAAAGGATCGAGTCCTGAAAGACAAAACCGATTTGACGATGCAAGGACTGCTTGTCGTACTCGTCGATGGTCCTGCCATCGAATTCGACGCTGCCCGACGTTGGCTTGAGCAAACCGGTCAGCAGATAAAGCAGTTGCGTCTTCCCCGCAGCTGTTGGACCGATTACGGCAGTCCGGGTACCGGCTGGCGAAGCGAAGGAGACATTCTTCAGGACCTGTTTGCCGCCAAGCGTTACGGAAACATTGCGGACGGCGATGTCGCCTCGTATGGGTGTGACGAGTGTCCCGCCTTCCTGCTTATCCGGCGCGTTCAACACGATGGAAATGCGCGCATAGGACGCACTCGCCTGCGCTATGACGTTGCTCATGAACCCGATAACGATGACCGGGAAAATAAGAATCGCCAGATAGCTGTTGAAGGCGGTGAAATCACCCGGACTCATGGAACCCTGAATCACAAAACGCCCACCGAGCGTCAGGATCATCAGAGTGGCCAGGTTCGTACAGAAGATGATTACCGGAATCAAGGTGGCGAAAAGCCGCAGGATGCCCAGGCTGATGCCTCTCGCTTCCGTGTTGGCGGCTATGAATTTTTCGTACTCGTAATGCTGCGAATTCACCAGCCGGATCAACGCGGAGCCCAATATGCTTTCGTTGATCACTTTATTCAGCCAATCGATCGCTTCCTGAGCCCTTGTGAAGAGCTTCCTGACTTTGCGCAGAACGACTGCGAAAGTCACGCCGATGATCGGAAGCATTGGAAGAACGCCAAGAGCGAGTTTCCAATTGATCGACAGCAGTAAGATGCTGGCGCCGATAATGAGAAAGATCGACGAAATGATGGATGCAATCGCCTGCGAGACGAACATTTTGACGGCGTCCACATCCGAGGTGAGATTCGTCAGCAACTTTGCCGGAGTAGCCTGCTGAATGAAGGCATGATCCTGCCTGGAAATCTTCGCCACGATCTGGGTCCGCAGATCCCTGGCCACCCGCTCGGACGCGTAGGTTTGCGCGACAGCCTGCAGGTACGAAAAAACAAAAATTCCAAAAGCGACGGCAGAAAATTCGACGACTAATGACGTCAGCACCAGGCGCTGCTGTTGAAAAGTATCGATCGCGTGGGAAATGATTTTGGGAATCACCAGGTTCAAGCTGTTCCCAAGAATCGTCATGACGACGAGGACGAGGATCAGGCCTCGATAGTTCCTCAGCGAGGCGAAGAGGTTCGGTTTGGGTGGGAGCGGCGGTCCCTTTCGTTCTGTTGCGGGCTTCATGATGCGGCGGTCTTCAGCTTCCTCGCTATGCGCGCAGCTTCTTCCAGTTTGCCATGCACTTTTCGGCCATGGCGAATTGGCCGCCCGCCGGGCTTATTTCCTGTTCGATGAGGTAATACTCGAGCGCGCCGGCTTTTTCAACGGCATCGAAGATTTTCAGCCAGGGCGCATCGCCTTCGCCGAACGCAACGCTGTACCCGCGGCTTTGTCCAGCGCCCCAATCCTTGCAGTGGACGCTCTTGATGCGGCCGGGATTGGCTTCAACCCACGCGATCGGATCAGCGCCGACTTCAACGCAGGTGCCGACATCGAATTGAAGCACGACATCCTTCGGGGTGCTCGCGGCAATAACATCCATGGGACGCTTGCCCTCCAGGGGACGCCACTCGACCTGATGGTTGTGATATCCCGTCGCCATCCCCAGCGGGCGGAGCTTCTCTGCGAATGAAGCGAGTTTGTCGCCCAGCACTTTCCAATCGTCGATCGTTCGTGCCGGAGGCGCGCTCGCCTGGATGATGGTCTTGCTGCCGAGGATCTGATTCAACTCGATCGCCTTGCCGAAACCTTCGGGCGTGACGGCTACGCCGCTGTTGTGCGTGGAATTGCACTTGATGCCCAGACCGTCGAGCAATTTGCGAACTTCCTTCGCTCTCGCCGGCGTCCATTCGTAATACGCTCCGGCGCCCTGGCCCATGAAAAACTCGACGACTTCGTAACCCATCTTCGCGACCTTGGTGACGGTTCCTTCGAGATCGTTCTGAAGCTCCGTGCGTACCGAATACAGTTCAAGGCCAACCGGGATTTTCCTCTTCGCCTGACCCAGAGACGTTGCAACGCAAGCCAGTGGAAAAGCAGCGCCGGACATCGCGAGGAATTTGCGGCGTGAAATCGCGTTGAAGAATCCCATGGCGCGAAACCATACCACACGAATCCTTGAAATCCCACGGCCGGAAAACTATGATGCCGCCCGGCAAGATTGTTTACATGACGCGGTCGTGGCCCCAGGTCCAGCGGCCGCTGAGATCGAATTCCTTGATTCCCTTGGGCGTGGCTTTCGGGTTGTGCAGCGTTGCCGCGGTGAAGATCACTCCGAGTTCGCGGAGCAGCTCTTCGAGAACCGTGTTGCCGTACGTAAGGCCGGGAAATTCGATGCCGTCTCCATTAACGTCCAGAACGGTCGCCTTCTCGGTTGAGATGACGATCCGGCGCAGGTTTCGCATTTTCGCAGCATTCGCGCGGAAGAACTGAATCAGCCCGTGCGCATCTTCGATCGAACCGGAATAGACCACCATCGGGAGAACTTTAAACCATGGGAGCACTGAAGGGGAAGACCGCGATTGTAACAGGCAGCAGCCGGGGCATCGGACGCGCTGTCGCGTTGCGGCTGGCGCGGGACGGGGCGCGCGTCGTCTTGTGCGCGCGAACCGCTGCCGTATTGAAGGACGTGGTTCAGGAGATCGCTGCGCTCGGTGGCGCGGCCGCAGCCCTCGCGCTGGACTTGCGTGAATCCGATGCGGGCGCGCAGGTCGTGGATTTCGCGCTCAAGACCTACAGTTCGCTCGACATCGTCGTGAATAATGCCGGGGCAACCCGGCGCGGCGACTTCGTGAAACTCACGGATGACGACTGGTCGGACAGCTTCGCGCTGAAGTTTTTTGGCGCCGTGCGCGTCACACGCGCTGCGTGGCCTCATCTTCAGAAAAGCAAAGGGTCGGTTGTGTTTGTCTCCGGCGCCGGCGGTCGAACGCCCGGCGCGGAGTTTGCGGCTGGTGGGTCGGTGAATGCGGGATTGTTGTCGCTCACGAAGGCGCTTTCCGAAACGGGCATTCGGGACAGCGTGCAGGTGAATTGCATCAATCCGGGAACCGTGCGGACCGACCGCCTGAAACTGCGGCTCGCGGAGACCATGAAAGCAAAGGGCATCGACCAGGCGACAGCGGAGAGTCAGTTCGTTTCGGCTGCGCATGTCACACGAATCGGCGAGCCTGAAGATATCGCGGCTCTGGTCGCCTTCGTCGTGAGCGAAGAAGGGAGATTTCTTCAGGGAAGTCTGATCGACATCGATGGAGGCGCGACGAAGACGGTCTAGGCATATAATCTAACGATGGCTCGTGGCTGGGAAAGTAAGTCTGTCGAAGACCAGATTCAGGAACGCGAAGCGCAAACCTCAGACCCCTCCTCTCAACAAAAACCAACTCGTGAAGAACTCCAGCGCCGCAACAAGCGCGAGGGGATCCTCATGGTGCGAACCCGGACGTTAACCTCGCTGCAGACCGCGTGCAACGGGCGCTACAGGGGACACCTGGAACAGGTGCTGGCGGATCTCGATGCGCAGTTAGCGGAACTGGACGGGTAGAGGGAGCGAAGCTCCGGGTATTGGTGCTCGTAACCAGGATGATGCGCTCGAGCGGGAGTCCCCTGCTGAGGACTTTGCACAAAAGTCCGGCAGGTGTTCGCGCGGCCTTCTCCCCCCGGGAGAAGGTGGCCCGAAGGGCCGGATGAGGGCCCCTTCGCGCGCCCTCACCCGGCCTTCGGCCACCCTGTCCCGGGGGGAGAAGGCCCGCTCGAACACCTATCGTAGTCACGTCTTCCTTCCCGCCACTCGGTGGTAGAGGATGCTGTAATAGAAATCTCCCGACGCGGCAGACTGGCTTAGCGATTCTTTGAAACGCGCCGCATCCTCGGCGGTGATGCTCCCCTTACTCGTCGCGGCGTCTGCGGCACGGGGAAGAAGCTCCCGAGTGTATGCGCCGTAGTGATCGTCGGTCCACAGGAAGGAACGCCTCTCGAGTAGCTCCAGGCCAGCGTCGCGCATAATCGGGCGAAGGCCTCCATAGCTTCGTTTCAGGAATACCGGGCGATTGTCCTTCTCCATGATCTTCGGGAACAATCCGGACGGATCGTTCACGGAGTCCGACAACCAATCCTGCTCCAGGAACGCCAGCACGCCCCCGGGGCGGAGTCGTCCGGCGAGCCGGGCAATCAAATCCTCGACTTGCGATTCTTCCAGGTACGGAATCATCACTGAAGACACGATGAGGTCGAACGCGGTTTCCTTTGCAGGAAAAGCCTCCTCGTGCAGGACATCCCACGGCTCGATCGCAATGTTCGGGAGGCCTTCATTTTCTGCGAGAACCTTCGCGACCTGAAGCATACCTGCGCTCTTGTCCGTTGCGAACACCCGCGCTGCCGGCGCAAAGGCGGCGATACGCCGCGCGAGCCCCGCCGTACCGCAGCCGATGTCGAGAACGTTCCTGGTTTCGCTGGAAACCAGAGGCGCGATGAGTTCCCTGAACATCGCTTCCGAGGCAGGCTCCTGAGCCCGGGATTCCATACGTTCGGCGGCCCAGCGAGCTTCGCCACTCAAATCGAGATTGTTGTAATCGGGAATCGCGTTCAGGGGACGGGAATCCATGTGCGAGATTGTAAGCGCAGAGTGTTATGCGCGTCGCGCCCAGCGAAGCTTGGCGCTGCTGCTGCGAGGGTTGTCCCGAATTTCTTCGGGGGTCGGACGCAGGACCTGGTGAGCGGTGGCGGCGTAAGTCCCGTCGCGTTCTCCAGACTGGAAAGCTTTCTTGACTCGCCGATCTTCGCCGGAGTGGAAGGTGAGAACGGCGGCGCGGCCTCCAGGTTTGAGGCAGAGCGGGAGATTGCGCAGAAAAGCTTCGAGTGCGGAAAACTCGTCGTTGACGGCGATTCGAAGCGCCTGGAAGACGCGGCGTACAGAATCGTCCGTGGCGCCGGTCTGGCGGACGATCGTCGCGAGTTGCACCGTTGTAGTGATCATTGTCGCTCTTGTTTGATGGATCGCATGGGCAATCGCGGCTGCGTCGGGCTCGTCGGAGTTCTCCATAAGCAGTTGTGCCAGTTGCTCTTCATCCAGGCGGGCGAGAAGCCCGCTGGCCGGTTGGCCCCGGTGAGGGTTCATCCGCAGATCGAGAGGGCCTTCGTACTTATAGGTGAACCCTCGAGCGGGATTATCGATCTGCATGGACGACGTGCCAAGGTCTGCAAGAATGAGATCCGCAGGTGTCGCGAGAATCTTCGCAAGGCCGGCGTAGTTCATTCGCTCTACGGAGAGAGTTTCGGGCCCGAAGCCGAGAGTTCGCAAACGAGCTTCAGTTTTCGGAAGTTCCAGAGGATCCACGTCGAGGCCGATGAGTCGCCCGCCCGGCTGGATGGCCCTGAGAAGGGCGATGGCATGCCCTCCGAAGCCGAGCGTGCAGTCGACGGCGAGTTCGCCGGGTTGAGGGGCGAGGACCTCCAGGATCTCGCGAACCATGACTGGACGATGAGCTCCGGCCGGCGTTTGTCCGCGAGCAACAACCTTGGCGACGTCCGCCGCGTAACGCGCCGGTGCGTGCTCTTTATACTTTTCGGCAAAGTGGCGAGGATTCGCCCCGGTGTAGCGCGGACGGCGTTTGGGTTTTTCCGCCGGCGTGTCGCTCACTTTCGTGTCTAACGGTCCTGGCAGGTGACGCTTTTGGGCGTTGTGTTGGTGCAGGCAATTCCGTCGCCAACGCCTCCGGCCAGCAGGCCGCAGGCGGTGCTTGCGGCAGCCGCCTCGGCATCCTGTCGCTCCTTGCCCGTTGCCTTGCGGCATTCCGTGTTGCCGTGAAACTCGATGCACACTTCGCAACTGACGCCCTTCACGGACATCGTCAGGTACATCATATAGCCCAGCGCCAGAACAAGACCGGCGCCCACGAGAACCCTTTTCGCGTTCTTACTCATGCCCGATATTGTACGCAGTTCAAGGCCCGGTGGCTCAACGGCAACAACTACTTCCGGTTTCCATCGTCCCATAGTACAGTTTCAAACGGATTTCTGGGGTCCCCCGGAACATTTTCACAGGAGGAAACAGCGAATGAAAGTGATGAGATCAGTAATGGTGTTGGCGATTGTTGTCGCCGTCGCCATCGGTATGGCGATTGCCCAGGCCCCTCAGGGCGGCGGTGGCGGCGGACGTGGTGCGGGCGGTGGCGCAGGTGCCCCGGGCGGCGGTGCTCCCGGCGGCGGCCAAGGTCGCGGCGGCGGTGGTGGTGCACGCGGACCGGTTTTCAACGTGAGCAGCCCGTCGTTCCCTGACGGTGGCGAAGTTCCCCAGAAGCATGCCGGGCGTGGCGGCAACATGACGCCCCAGTTCGATTTCCATTGGTTCAACGCGGCCGCTCCTGCGGACCAACCGGCGACAGTTCAGACCTTTGCAATCGTCTTCCATGACATCGAAAACGTCGGCGCGAATCGTGGAACATCCGACACCCTCCACTGGACCGTGTTCAACATTCCGGGCACCGCTAAGGGTATTCCGGAAGGCATGATGGGCGGCGATCTGCCGGATGGAACCCGCACGGGTCCTGGCATCCGCGGCGGCCCGATGGGTGCCTATTTTGGCCCCGGCGCCGGCGCCGGCCCGTTCCATCATTACGTATTTGAGTTCTACGCACTGGATGCGAAGCTGGACCTGCCGGCAACACCGACTCGGGAGCAGCTCATGGCAGCCATGGACGGTCACGTGGTCGGTAAGGCTGCGTACGTCGGCCGCTTCCACGCAACTCCGTAAACACTAATCCGACAGGGGGAAACGATCGAATGAAGACATTGCGAATATTTGTGGCTGCGATGCTTGTCATCGCAGTGGTGGCGAGTGTTGCGATCGCTCAAGGTCCGCCGGCCGGTGCCGGTCAGGGCCAGGGCGGCGGTCGTGGCGGCGGCGGTGGTCGTGGCGGCGGTGGTGGTGGTGGCAGAGGCGGCGGCATCATCAGTCTGGCTGTTTCTTCCACCTCATTTGCTGACGGGGCCGAGATACCGGCGAAAAACGTCGGTGGCACCGGTGTTTCCCCGCAACTCAGCTGGACCGGTGCGCCCGCTACCACGATGAGCTATGCCCTGATCATGCATGATACGGATGCGTCAACCGATGGAAGCGTGACCGGCGATATCACGCACTGGGTCGTGTGGAACATTCCGGCTACCACGACGAGCCTGCCCGAGGGTGGCCCTGTTCCCGCAGGTGTGGGCCAGTTGAATATGCGTGGTCAGGCCCAGTACATGGGACCCGCGCCGCCGGCCGGCCATCCGTACCATCACTACATCTTTACCGTTTATGCGCTGAGCGCCATGCTCGATGTCCCTGCCGGCGCAACCCGCCCGCAGATCGAGGCGGCGATGGCGGGAAAGATCGTCGCACGCGGCACGATAGTGGGACGCGCGAAACCCGCGCAATAGCTCCGCAAACACGCAGCGTAACTTTCACGAGCAGCGGGGAATTGGTAAAACCAATTCCCCGTTTGTTTTTATTTATGCGCTACCAGTTCCTGATTGATAGCTATGAAACGGAGATCCTGAAGGTTCTCTCCGTTTGGAGCAGCTTTCAAGACGCCGATTTGTTCGTCCGTCCCCATTCCACAGATAAACGCGGCCGTAGCGTCCTCGAGCACATGGTGCATCAGTGCCTGAGCGAGGACGGCTGGTTCAAGAACATGTTTGGAACTGATGTGGGAGCGGCATTGCCGGTGCCTGAATCCCGGCTCGCCTTCATTCAGCGCTATGCCGAGGACGCGGGAAAGCGTCTTGATGCCCTGCGCCAGCGTGAAGACGCCTGGTGGGAAGAGGAAGTAAGTTTCTTCAAAGCGCCGCGCAGCCGGGCGTGGATCATGGTTCGCCGGATTGCGCACACCGCGCATCATCGCGGCCAGCAGATGGCGCTGTTGCGGATGCTCAACCGCGAGGTCTACAGCAACTACGGCCCAACGGCCGACACGGGCGGGCTTGGCGCGAATCAGGCGGCTGTGATCTATGCGTATGCGGATTTGAATTCGTTGCTCGCGGGGGGGCCGGGGGCCGAGCTGCCTGGGATGGGAGCCAAGCCGGTGAGCGAACGGCCGGATTAAGGATGTGTGTCTTGCAAATGACAAATGACAATTGAACGTTGAGCAATGACCAAGCATCCCTCCGCCGGATTCAGAGGGAACGGGTGCTTGTACATTGTTCAACGTTCAATTGTCATTTGTCATTTTCCAGGCGAATCCAACGATTCCATCAACAGCTTGAAGTGGGCTGCCTGCACGTGACCCTCGCGCGGGGCGCTCATAATGTCGTCGAAGAACGATGTCAGTTCGAGGATTTCGAACCCCCGCTCCCCAAGATCCGCGTAGCCGCGGATGTAGCCGTCCGGGAATCCCAGCACGTGTCCGAACTCGTGCGCGAGCGTGCGGGGCGTGAGATCGCCCGGACCGAGAACCACGGCGCGTCCGACGGAGCCGTAGGTAAATTGTGCGCCGGTCGTGAGAACGCCTCCGTCATTTGGGAATCGCGCGAGGTGCTTCTCCAGGTCGATGTGTTCGCCGTTTTCGGGCGTATCCCTGAGACCTATCTTCCGAATATCGATCCGGATCGCATATTGCGCTCCGCCTTCCTCTGCGCGCCAGAAGTCTTCGATGGCGGACTTCGCTTGCGACAGCCAGGCATTGTCGGCGATGTCGGTATACAGGCGCACCTGAAGCGTGACCGCTATCGATCCTTCCTTCCGAAGCCGGACGAAACGGGGTGCCTTCGGCTTACCGAGTACCTTGCGAATAGCGTCGGCGATATCCGGACTGCCGGCCTTCATCATGTTGTAGACCTGCGTCAGATTGTCGAAACGTCCACGGTCCCCCGCAATTTCGCGTTGCCAGAACCGGTTGTACTGGATGTACTGATCGACGGTGCTCTGGTTCTTCAAAAGCTCCCGGTACGTCGCGACGAGTTCGAAAAGGAGCGACAGCTTCTCGGGGGCGTCCACCACGGTCACGCGGGCAAGATCGGATCGAGCCCGGTCGAGTTTCGTGGCTTCGCCGGTGATGTAGCCTTCAGTCGCAGCCCAGCTATAGGAGAATGTCGAGATCGGTGTAGGCGGTTGGGAGATATCGATGATGCGCGGCAGCATCCGATAGCCCCAGACATTGGTTGGCGGGGGCGCATTCTGCAGTTGCCGCATCAGATCGGGCGCCTCCGGAGCCGGCGCTTCGCGCTGGACTGTCGTTCTTAATTCCTGAAAAAACGCGTTTAGCCGATCGCGTTGCTCGCGGAAGCGCCTTTCAACGCGGTCGCCCTCTCGGACATACGCGGGAGCATCTTCGGATACGAGAGGCATCGCAGTCAGAAGGAGTCCGACGGCGGCGATCGCACAGGCAACTTTCATGCGGTTTTTATCATAAGCCTGTTAATGGTAGAAGACGTACGTCGTTTATGGAGTGAGGAGCATCGAGAGTGGGTCCGACGCTAAATAATGATTTGAATCCCGTGCCACATCGTCAAGGAAGTCCAGCCGGCAGGCCCCTACCCGAGGACTTTGAGCGGATTTTTCAGGAACACAACGCGCTCGTCTATCGTGTCGCCTATCGCATAACGGGCAGCGCCGAGGATGCGGAAGACGTACTCCAGACTCTCTTCCTGCGATTGCTGCGCCGCGAAATGCTTCCGGATATCGAACGGAATCCGAAGGCTTACCTGCATCGAGCGGCGATCAATATCGCACTGGACGTGGTGAAACTGAAGAGCCGCACAGTCTCCCCGGCCGATTTTGAAGACCAGCTTGAAGACGGCAAGGCTCAGCCCGACAGGCAGCACGAGGCTGCGCAGATTCAGGAATGGCTTCGACATGCGTTGGCGGACTTGAACCCGAAGGCTGCGGAGATCTTCGTCCTTCGGCACATTGAAGGATACGACAATTCGGAGATCGCGAAACTGCTGGGCACCTCGCGCGGCACCGTCGCCGTACTTCTGTTTCGGGCGCGAACCCGGCTCAAAAAATCCATTCGAATACGACTTGGAGAAAACCTATGAAACGCAACACGAAAACCCCGGGACAAATCCTGGATAAGGCTATCGACGAGGTTTGTCAGGCGCCGGTTTCGACCGAGCAGGTGGCGCAGGCATCAGCCCGAGTGCTGCTTCGTATGCGTGAGGAATTCAACAAGGTTGTTCTCCATCCCTCTGCGGATCCGTCGAATAGGGACCGCATTCAGAGCTGCGAAGATTTTCGTTCGTTGATTCCCGCCTATCTGACTTCCAGTCTTACACCAGCGCGACGGCTGTTGTTCGAAGACCACATTCGGGAATGCGTTGGATGCCGCAAGGCTTTGGAAATCGCGAAACGAGGTTCGGCGCAGGTCTCTGCCGGACGGATATCTGTTGTCCGGCGTATCCAGCCAGGGCATCTCAAATGGGCTCTTCCGGTAGCGGCGATGCTGGTTGTCGCAGTCGCTGCGCAGACGGGACCGGTTCGCGACTGGCTGTGGCCGATCGATGTGCATGCAACCGTTCAGGTGGTCGATGGCGGTTTGTTCAGCGTCTCCGGTCAGGATGTTCGGACCGTGAAAGCGGGGCAGCGTATCGATCGGGGGCAGGCTGTCCGTACAGGTGCCGCGTCCGGGGCGATGCTCGAGCTTGCAGATGGGACGCGAATCGAGATGGCGGCGCGCTCCGAGTTGTCGCTTGGACGGGCGCGCGACGGTGTGAAGGTTCAGCTGGCGCGGGGCAATGTGATCGTCAAGGCCGCGAAACAGCACGGTCATCTTTATGTGGAGACTGGTGATTGCACGGTCGCGGTCGTCGGCACGGTCTTTTCCGTGAACTCCGGCGTCAAGGGATCGCGTGTGGTCGTGATCGAAGGCAAGGTTCACGTGACGCAGGACGGCAAGGAACAGTCCGTTGAGCCAGGCCAGCAGGTATTTACGAACCCCGAGATGGGCGAGGTTTCCCTCGAACAGGCGATTGGCTGGAGCCGTGAAGCCGAGGAGTGGTTTAAGGAACTCACGGCGTTCGGCCAGGACATGGCGAAAAGGTTGGAAGGGCAGTCGATGCGGTACACGTCGACCCTCGTGCCGCTTGTGCCTTCGGACACTCTCGTATTCGCCTCGTTGCCTAACGTCGCGCAGCCGTTCAAGGAGTCCTACCAACTTTTCCGGCAGCGGGTCGGGGAGAATGCGGCCCTCGCCAATTGGTGGCACCAGGCAGATCAACCTGCCAACGGAATGAACCTCAACGAGATTGCGGATCGTTTCGCCGAAGTGGGTGCGTATCTCGGTTCGGAAGTTGTTCTGGCATTGCCGAAGGAGATGAAGGATCGCGGCCCTTTGCTGCTTGCCGAGGCTGCGCGGCCGGACGCGCTCATCTCCGCGCTTGAAGGCGATCTTCGGCGTCTCGCCGCCGTCAGTGGCAAGCCGGCTGAAATTCGACTCGCCCATAACAAACAGGAACTCGCAGGCATGACGGGTAGCGGCCTGGTCATTTATGTTGCCGATGGATTGATGATCGCGTCGGATCCGGCGGCGGTTATGCGGACTATCGCCATTCATGAGGGAAAGCTCGCCAACGGTTTTGCCGGTACGCCGCTATACAGCCGGCTGGAGCAGGCCTACCGCGAAGGTGTGGGATGGCTTCTCGCCGTGGATCTGCAGCAGATTGTTCCGGTAGGCGACAACAAGACGCCGCAACTGGGCTTCGACAATGTGAGGCAGCTGGTTCTCGAGCAAAAGACGGGAATGGGCAGCGCGGCGTCTCGCATTACGCTGGCGTTCAATCAGGAACGGCACGGCATGGCCGCATGGCTCGGTGCGCCGGCGCCGATGGGCGCCCTCGATTTCGTTTCGCCGGATGCGTATGGATTCTCCTCGTGGGTCGTAAAGGACCCGGAACTCATTCTCGATGACATCTTCAAGCTGGTTCAGGACAATCCTCAGGCATTGCAGCACCTGCGCGACATCGAGCAAACACATGGCATTGATCTGCGCCGGGACCTGGCGGAGCCGCTGGGGAATGAAGTTCTGGTCGCTATTGACGGTCCCCTTCTTCCGACGCCTTCATGGAAGGTCGTTCTCGAAGTGAATGACATGCCCCGTTTGGAGAATGCCATCCAGTACGCGGTGACGAATGTCAATCGCGAGCTGCAGATGCGCCAGAAGCCGGAGTGGAGCCTCGGAAGCGAAACTGTCGACGGCAAGACGTACCACTCCTTGACGTCCAAGGGCTCTCCCGTCGAAATCCATTACACGTCATGGATGGGCTACATGCTTCTCGCACCCAGCCGCGCCTTGCTGATGGAATCCATTCGGCTTCACGATAGCGGCAATTCCATCGCGCGGTCCGCCGCGTTTCGAGCGGAGATGCCGTCCGACGGCCGGGATATTTCATCCGGGATCATGTACCAGAACGTGGATGCCATTTCCCGGGCGCTGCCTTCAGCCGCCACGGACGCGCTGTCGCTCAATTTCCAGAACCAACTACAGCAGGCGGCGGTACTGCAGAAGTCGTTCCCAAAGGTGGCTGTCGTCTACGGAGAGCAGGATCGGATTGTGGGATCCGCGAAAGGGTCGTTCGGTATCAACATCGCGAGCATGCTGGGATTTCAGGGGATCGTGCACGCCGCGGGATTTGGGAATCCAGGACACTAGTGTGGTGGTTCAAAAACGAAGGTGGCGTGTTCGGGCGGGTATCCCCTCCTCTTGAGGAGGGGTGGCTGCGCGAAGCGCAGACGGGGTGGTCAGGCATGCCGGCGTCTTTAGCAAACCCTTCGGCCACCCCTCCTCAAGAGGAGGGGACGCCCGCTCGAATACATCGTAAAACATTGGAGGCCTAGAAAAAATGAGAAGAGCAACGCAATTCCTACCGGTAGCAATTCTGATCGTTATCGCAGGAGTGGTTCTTGGCGGATGCGTCAACGGAATAGCAGAAGTCCGTTACGTTAATCGTACCAATGCAAAGGAAGTCCTGACTTTGAAACACTCGATGACCATGAAGACGCAAATCATCCACACCTTCCACGGCATATCGAATGGGTCTTACACGCTAAAAACGGAGGCTGGTGCGACATCCGGAACCTTCGCCAGCGACGGTGGCGGCTTCAAGTTCAGATCTGAAGACGGCAAAGCCGAGACCGTCAAGATAAAGCCCGATGGCTCGTTCGACTATGCGCACGGGACATGGGCGCTTGCTACTGACACCGGAAAGGAACTGAAAGCCGTGGCGTCCAAGGAAGGAGCGGCGCAATGAGGAACATGAAAAGCCTGGCGGCGGGTTGCGTGTTGTTGGTCGTTCTGACGGGTTGCCAGCGGACTGTGGTTGTGACAGAAAGCTTCGTCAACAAGTCAGACCCCGCGCAGGTATTGAAGCTGGAATCGCAGCCGTCGCTCAACTATGACTTCCTGGGTAGATTTCGCAACGCCGAGGCGGCGGGCGTGTACACTTTGAAGACCGATAGCGGAACTATTTCGGGCACGTACACGTATGTTGTCGATAGTCAGGGCAAGATTCGACAATACACCTTCCATCCACAGCAGGGAGAACGTTGGACCGCCAAACTCGATTCGCATGGCTCGTTTACCGATGAAAAAGGGAGTCCGTGGCGCATACAGCAATTCAAAAAGGTGGATACGCAAGCGAAGGTGGCCCTACACATCGGAGGATAGGCAGAGTGCGGACGGCTCTGTCCGCGCATGAACATGGCGTTTGTTGAACTCGAGAGTCTGAGCGTTAGTCTGGGCGGGCGGCCGATTCTGAAGGAATTGAACGGCGCATACTCCGGACGCTGCATCGGTCTGCTCGGGCCCAACGGCGCCGGAAAAACCACGCTTCTTCAGACGCTGCTTGGCTTCTACACCCCGACGTCGGGTACGGCCCGGCTTCTCGGCTACGACGTTCGCACCCGCATTCGAACAATCCGGCATCACATCGGATACATGCCGGAAAACGACGCGTTTATCGCGGGAATGCCGGCGATCCGATTCGTTCGAATGATGGCCGAACTCTCCGGTCTGCCGGAAGAAGCAGCAATCGAACGTGCGCACGAGACCCTGTTCTATGTCGGGCTCGGCGAGGCCCGATATCGCCAACTGGGCACGTATTCGCTCGGGATGAAGCAGATGGCCAAGTTCGCCGTCGCTATCGTCCATGGCCCCAGCATGGTCATTCTGGACGAACCCACCAACGGCCTCGATCCTGTCGGGCGTTTGCGCATGATTGAATTGATTCGCGAAATTCGCGACACCCACGACATCAACTTGATCATTTCTTCGCATCTTCTTCGCGATATTGAAGAGTTCTGCGACGAAGTGATGATCATGAAGGACGGCCGCATCGTGACTTACTGCAATCTGGAGGAAGAACGCCGAGCCAATCGCAAATTTCTTCAACTGGAGACGCGAGGTGAGAATGGCGCGTTCCTGGAAGCGGTGGAGCGCCTCGGCTGCGAGTGTGCCGTGGATGAGCGCACCCGGCGGATCAAAATGATACTGCCGGAAACAGTCGAGATTCGGCATCTTTACGAGATCGCCAACGCGCACACCATCCAGATTCGCAGGCTCGAAGCGAAGCGGGATTCTCTGCAGGACATCTTCATGAAGGCGATGGAGACGGGAGCGCCGATGAGCGGAGCGAATGCAAGCCCGGCAGGGCGCAGCCATCAAGGGCGGTAACCATGGCTGTCTATAAACGCACCTACTCGCGATACACCGGAAGCTTGACCAACGAACGCTGGAGGTTCACGATCCTGCCCCGATACGCGCTCAAGACTGTTTTCGAATCGAAGGTCAACACGACCCTATTCATCATTGCCTTGATTCCCTATGCGGTGTCGATCGTCCTGATCTACCTGCGCAGTCATCTGGATGCTCTGCTGACTCTCTCCCCGCCGGCAGTGGAGGGGTTGCAACTCCTGTCGATTAACGGGACCTTTTTTCTCACGATCTTCATTGTCGAGACCTTTGCCTCGTTTTTCCTGGTGGCCCTTATCGGCCCCGGCCTGGTTTCACCGGATCTGGGCAACAACGCCATGCCCCTCTACTTAAGCCGTCCGTTTTCGCGCACGGAATACGTGCTCGGCAAACTGTCTGTTCTCGTCGTGTTGACATCGTTGATTACATGGGTGCCGGGGTTACTTCTCATTGGCCTGCAGACCAGCGTCGTTGGGCTTTCCTGGCTTTCGGACAACCTTCGGATCGTTGCCGGAGTGGTTTTCGGGTCCTGGATCTGGATTCTGACGATTTCGCTGATTGCCCTGGCCTTGTCGGCCTGGGTGAAGTGGAAGCCTGTCGCCGTCGCAGCGCTCTTCGGAATTTTTTTCGTCGCCGCAGGTTTCGGAACCGCTTCGAACATGTTGCTGGATATGCGTTGGGGCACTCTGGTCAACCTGCCGATTGCGATGCGCATGATCTGGCGCTGGTTGTTCCTGGGCGAAAGTACCTATGTGATCACGACGCCGCCTTTCGGGGAATTGCCCGCCTGGACTGGTTTTGTGACGATGATCTCGATTTGCGCGATTGCGCTTTGCATTCTCAGCCGGAGGATTCGCGCGGCGCAGGTGGTGCGATGAGCGGAGCGAATGCAAGCCCGGCAGGGCGAAGCCAACAAGAGATGAGCGGAGCGAATGCAAGCCCGGCAGGGCGAAGCCAACAAGAGATGAGCGGAGCGAATGCAAGCCCGGCAGGGCGAAGCCACCAGGAGTTGTTGGCCCATTCGGAGGTGGCCGATCGACTTATCGTTTTTGAGAACGTTTCCAAGTTTTACGGTGAGGTGCTTGGCGTCAATCGCGTTACGCTGTCTATCGAGCCGGGAATTACCAGCCTGGTCGGTCCCAACGGAGCGGGAAAGACCACACTCATGAATTTGATGACGGGCCTGTTGCGCCCCAGCAAGGGAACGGTTCGGGTGCTGGGTATCTCTCCCTCGGATCCGGAGCTCTTCTTTCGCATTGTCGGCTACTGCTCGCAGTTCGATGCATTTCCGAAAGGTCTGTCGGGATACCAGATGATCCGATCGATGATGGATCTTCACGGATTCGCGCCGGCAGATGCCGAAGCACGGACGTGGAATGTCATCGAACGCGCCGGTATGACGGATGCGGCGCATCGTCGGGTCGCCGGTTACAGCAAGGGAATGCGGCAGCGCATCCGTCTGGCCCTTGCTCTGGCGCACGATCCGAAGGTTCTTGTCCTTGATGAACCCCTCAACGGCCTGGACCCGATGGCCCGAGCGGAAGTCATCGAACTGTTCCGCAAGTTTGCGGAGTCCGGTATGCACGTCGTCATTTCGAGCCACATCATGCACGAGGTGGACCTCATCTCCGATACCGTCGTGATGATGAGTAGCGGCTATGTCGTCGCCGAAGGGGATATCCAGGGCGTACGGAGCGAAATGGAGGAGCATCCGATCCAGATTCTTATTCGGTGCGACCGGCCTGGAGTGGTTGCCTCCCATGTTTTTCAGCATGATTCGGTGGTCGAGGTGAAGATTCATTCCGACGGATTGGGCCTGCTTATCGCAACGCGTGACGCGGACCGCTTTTACGAATTGTTGAATCGCATTGTGCTGGAGAACAAGATCGCTGTGGAATCGGTGGCTCCTGCCGACGAGAACGTCAACGCCGTCTACCAGTATCTGGTCGGCTCTAATGGAGGTGCGCTGAGATGAGCGGAGCAAATGCAAGCCCGGGAGGGCGCAGCCATCAAGACATGAGCGGAGCGCATGAGCGGAGCGAATGTGAGCCCGATAGGGCGAAACCATCAAGTAATGCAAGCCCGGCGCGAAGCGTGAGCGCGACAGCGCGAAACACCAGGAAAGGAGGCAGCCCTCGAGAGATGCACTGGAGCCTCTGGATGCGTCAGGCCCTCACCGTCATGAAGATGGAATTGAAGCGCTACGTTCTGGGAAAGCGATGGGTGGGCGTATACATTTTTGCGTTCGCTCCGGTGATGCTCTTGACGTTGGGATTGGTCAGAAGAGCATCGCGGCCTGCAATAGGCGACTTGACTGAAATATATGCGATCTTCTATCAAACGTTCACCCTGCGGCTTTCTGTGTTTTTTTCCTGTGCCATGGTTTTCTCGCAGTTGTATCGCGGTGAGGTTCTCGAGAAGACGCTGCATTTTTACCTGCTTGCGCCGGTTCGCCGCGAAGTGCTGACGCTCGGAAAGTACCTCGCGGGAGTGGTCGCGATGTCCCTGATTTTTGGAACCAGCACGATTCTTACGAACCTTCTGACGTATATGCACAACTTTGCCTGGGCACAGTTTTTTCTCGAGGGAAACGGCTTTGCGTACATGGCTCGTTATTTTGTGGTGACGGTCATGGCCTGCGTTGCCTATGGCGGGGTATTCGTGCTGGCGGGGACTCTCTTCAAGAATCCGGCAGGCGCGGCGGTTCTGGTCGGAGCATGGGAGGCGTTCTACTTCATCCTACCGGCGGAGGTGCAGAAGTTCACGATCATGCATTATCTGCAGTCGATGCTTCCGGTGGCAATCGATAGGGGGCCCTTCGCCGTCGTCGTCGATCCGACGCCCGCGATTCTGGGGATTCCATTGTTGGCCGTAGTCGCAGGTGTTTTCGTGTGGCTGGCGGGCCAGGTCGTACGCCTGGCCCAGGTCACCTACAGCGCGGATTGAGGGTAGTGATTTTCGTAAGCACGATAGCGCATTCGAGCGGGGGTAATTCGGGGCCGTG
>Ga0134121_10001786_pt1 | contig 19684 bp, 16 predicted proteins | sample KB301_FD_96463 | JGI IMG/M metagenome (GOLD analysis project Ga0134121, IMG submission 96463) | Terrestrial soil microbial communities without Nitrogen fertilizer from Kellogg Biological Station, Michigan, USA - KB3-0-1 | ecosystem: Environmental > Terrestrial > Soil > Unclassified ... | reverse complement strand
TGTCGTAGATGCTGTGAGGCTGTTCGCCGTCGAGCTTGCGAAAATACTCTTCGAGCGATTTTTCGACGCTGCGGCAAATCTCGTTGCCGCCGTTCATGCGAGTGGTTCGTTTCACGCTGCGAGGGCCTCCTCCACCCACGAAGCTTCTATCCGCGCCTCTGCCGCATAGACGAGGCGTTCCCCAACGGCCGCAAGGCGGCCGAAATACCGGTCGACGGCCGCGACCTGGTCTGCCGAGCTTTCCAGCCGGTTCATCTGAGCGCGGAACGCATCGCCCCCGGCGAGCTTGCTTGTATACCAGCCGAGATGCTTGCGCGCAATGCGCACACCGTCGCCCTCGCCGTAGAACGCGTAATGGTCGGCAAGGTGCTCGATGATCAGCCGATGCATTTCGTCGACCCGGGGTGGCGGCAATCGCTCGCCGGTCGCCAGGAAATGACCGATCTCGCGGAAGATCCACGGCCGGCCCTGCGCGGCCCGCCCGATCATGAGCGCGTCCGCGCCGGTGCAGGCCAGGACTTCGCGCGCCTTCTCCGGCGTGTCGATATCGCCGTTGGCGATCACCGGTATGCCGACCTCGCGCTTGATCGAACGGATCGTCTCGTACTCGACGGGCCCGACGAACGCGCATTCCCGCGTCCGGCCGTGGACCGACAACGCGGCGATGCCTGCGTCCTCGGCGATCCGGGCGATGCGGACCGCGTTCCTGTTCTGCCGGTTCCAGCCGGTGCGGATCTTGAGCGTCACCGGCACCGTCACTGCGGCCACGACGGCGGCGACGATCGCAGCGACGAGCGGCTCGTCCTGCAGCAGCGCCGAGCCGGCCGCGACATTGCATACCTTTTTTGCCGGGCAGCCCATGTTTATATCGATAATCTGTGCGCCGCGCTCGACGTTATAGCGGGCGGCGTCGGCCATCATCACCGGATCCGCCCCGGCGATCTGCACGACGATGGGCTCCACTTCGCCGCGGTGGTCGGTGCGACGCAGCGACTTCGCTGTGTTCCACAGCTTGGGATTCGAGGCAACCATTTCGGACACCGCGAGGCCCGCGCCTAGGCGCTTGCACAGCTGGCGGAACGGTCGGTCGGTGACGCCCGCCATCGGCGCGACAACCAAAGGAATCGAAATGCGATGCGGGCCGATCTGCACGGGAAATGTTTGCTGGACGCTGCGGCGGGGAACGGATTATACCGAGTTTGGCGCGCGATCGTCACCGACAAAAAATTATTGATGGCATGCTGCGCGATAAGTACGCTTCGGTCGTCGCGCCGTTCACCGCGCGGGAACCATTCTTGCTTGATGTCGGACGTGCTTGTTTCGCTTCAGTGCAATCCGTACAGCATTGCGTGCGTGAAAATTCGCTTCAGTGGCGGCAGCGCGTCGAGCAGAGTAAGCGCCAACCCGCGCGGCCAGCGAAGCAGCGCCGCGTCGCTGCCGAATACTTCGAGCAAACCATGTGTCAACGCGATGCCGGCCCAGCGGTCGGCGAGTCGGCGACGTGCGTACGCGGACAGACTGGTGGTCGCGCCGAGTCGATCGCGCGGCGTTGACAGCAAGACCTGCGCCAGTTCGTACGCATCGCGCACGCCCAGGTTGAAACCCTGGCCGGCAACCGGATGCAGCGCCTGCGCGGCGTTGCCCACCAGAACGGTGCGTGCGCCAACGACCGTGCCGGCGAACTCGAGCGATAGCGGAAACGTGCGCCGATCCTCGCTTTTCAGAAAGCCGCCGACGCGGGCGCCGAACCGCGTCGCCAGCGCGCCGAGGAACTCGGCCTCCGGCATCGCCGCAAGCGATCTGCCCTGAGCCGGCGTCGTCGTCCATACCAGCCCGTAATGATCGCCTTCCGGCAGCAAGGCCATCGGCCCCTCGGGAGTAAAGCGCTCGTATGCCACCCCGCGGTGCGGCTCGTTCCTCCAAAGCTTCGCGACCAGCGCAACCTGCTTGTAATCATGTCGATGGCGGACATTGCCGGCGACGAGATCGCCCCCGCCATCGGCGACGGCTGCCAGTCGCGCCGTCCATTCGCATGCGGTGCCTTCGCGCTCGCCGCGGATGCGTGCGTACGCCGGCGTCGCGTCGACCTTGCTGACAGTGACGCCGTGATCGACCGGCAGGCCAGCGCGGGCGAGCCCCGCATCGAGCGCGGCCTGCAACGCGCGATAGCTGACAACGTAGCCGAGCGCGGGCACACCGTGCTCGTGCGCATCCAGGCGCGCTGCGCCGAAGCCGCCGCGCTGCGATACGTCGATGGCGGTAATTGCCGTCACCGCGCCCGCGGTGCCCGCGACGGAGCTCCAGACGCCGAGGCGATCGAAAATCAGTCGCGCGCCGTGCGACAGGGCCAGCGAACGATCGCCGGACGCCAGGGTGTCGCGCGCACGCGCGTCGAGGCTGACCACTTTGAGATCGCTGCCGGAGAGCGCAAGCGCCAGCGTCGCGCCGACCGGACCCGCGCCGACGATGACGACGTCGTTCAACACGGCCTAGAGCGCCTGGTCGAGAACGGCTGAAGTCATGGACAGATCGGCGGCGATCCGCCGTCAGTGCTGCATCAGCGCTTCGATGTCGGCGACCGTCTTCGGCGCCGCCGCGGTCAGGTTTTCATTGCCGGTGGCGCTGACCAGCACGTCGTCCTCGATGCGCACGCCGATATCCCAGAATTCCTCGGGCACCTTGTCGCCGGGCCGGATATAGCATCCCGGCTCGACGGTAAGCAGCATGCCCGCCTCGAGCAGGCGCGACTCGCCGTTGACGCGATAGAGGCCGACGTCATGGACGTCGAGGCCGAGCCAGTGCCCCGCGCGATGCATGTAGAACTGCTTGTATGCACCGGATTCGAGCACGGCGTCGAGCGAGCCCTCGCACAGCTTCAGATCGATCAGGCCCTGCGCCAGCACGCGCTCGGCGACCTCGTGGTAGGCATGAAACGGTCGTCCCGGCGCCACGGCGTCGATGCAGGCAAGTTGCGCGGCCAGGACAAGCTCGTAGACGTCCTTCTGCGGACCGCTGAACTTGCCGCCGACCGGAAAGGTGCGCGTCACGTCCGACGCATAACCCTCGTACTCGCAGCCTGCGTCGATCAGCAGCAGGTCGCCCGACTGCATCTGGCGGTTGTTGTCGCGATAGTGGAGCACGCAGGCGTTTGGCCCCGATGCGACGATCGACGGATAAGCGACCGCCTGCGCGCCCGAGCGCAGGAATTCGTGCATCAATTCGGCCTCGACCTGGTACTCGTACCAGTCGGCGCGCGTGCGCGCCATCGCACGGCGATGCGCTCCGCAGGAAATCTCGGCGGCCCGGCGCATCAGCTTCAGCTCCTGCTCGTCCTTGGTCAGGCGCATCGCCGAAAGCGCCGCGCGCACGTCGACGACCACTTCCGGCGCAGCGATGCCGGTGCGCACCCGGCTGCGGACTTCGTTCAAGGTCGTCGTGACCAGGTCGTCCCAGGCAGCGTATCCGCCGATCGGCGTAAAAACGGCGGGCCGATCGCCGCTCCATTCGGTGAGCCTCGTCTGGAGCTCGCCGATCGAATACGCCTCGTCGAAGCCGAAGATTTCGCGGGCGGCGTCGGGGCCATAGCGAAAGCCGTCCCAGATCTCGCGCTCGGGATTCTTGTCCCGGCACAGCAGGATCTGCTTGGAGTCGCCTTCGTCCGCTCCCGCGAGCAGCACGACGACGGCTTCGGCTTCAGGAAATCCGCAAAGGTAATAGAAATGGCTGTCCGGCCGGTACGGATAGTGGGTGTCGGCGTTACGGAAGGCTTCGGGCGCCGTCGGGATTGCGGCAATCCCGCCGCCGCTCTGGCGGCGCATCTCGGCGATCAATCGCGCGCGGCGCGCACGGTGGTGCTGGTGAGTGTGGTTCATCGTTGGGATTGCGTGGCGCGTCAGGGCAAGGCGCCATTATAGGCGCAGCGGGCTCCTCTCGCCGAGGCTGCGGTAACATCCGCTTCGTGGTGCAGTCTTCCTTCGCTCATTCGCCGCCGGCCGCCGATGCACTGCGCGAGGCCAAGCGCTCGCTGCGCGAACGCGTGCTCGCCGCGCGCGACTCCCTGTCGCCGGAGTTTCGCGCGGCGGCAAGCGCGGCGATCTGCGCGGCGCTCGCGGCTCGGGACGATTTCGCCGCGGCGTCGACCGTGCTGCTGACACTGCCGTTCGGCAGCGAGTGGGACTCGATGGCGCTGTTGCTCGCTGCGCTCGAAGGCGGCAAGGCGGTCGCGTTGCCGCGCGTCAACGCGACAGCGCGCACGCTGGAGCTTTGCCGGCTGACCGAGCCGTCGCGCGATGTCCTGCCCGGCTATCGCGGCATACCCGAGCCGCAATCGCACTGCGCGCTGATCACCGCCGACGCGATCGATTGGGTGCTGGTCCCCGGCGTCGCGTTCGACACCGCAGGGCATCGCCTCGGTTATGGCGGCGGCTACTACGACAGGCTGCTCCCTCAATTGCGCAGCGACGCAGCAAGAATCGCCGGCGGCTACGAAATGCAGTTGGTCGATCGCGTGCCGGCCGCACCGCACGACGCGCCGGTGCAGGCGCTCGCAACCGAGACCCGGACCTTGCCGATGCCTGGATAGCCGGCCGACCGCATGCCCGGGGCGATTTTGGAAATCATTTCCACGCCGTGGTATCCTCGAATCAGCCTTGGGCCGGCGAGTGTCGCGTCGCAGCAATGCGGCGCCATGCTGTGACGCCTACAATCGAAATTTCGCGCGACCGCTTGAAGGATCGCCGAGGGAGTGCCCGCATGGATATCAAGCCCGATGTCGACCCGCAGGAAACGCGCGAATGGCTGGACGCGATCGACGGCGTGCTCGAGAACGAAGGTCCGGACCGCGCGCATTTCCTGATCGAACAGGTAATCGACAAAGCGCGCCGATCCGGCGCGTACATGCCGTTTTCGGCGAACACCGCCTACATCAATACGATTCCAGTCGATAAGCAGGTCCGGATTCCCGGCGACCAGGCGATCGAGCATCGAATCCGGTCTTACGTGCGCTGGAACGCGATGGCCATGGTGGTGCGCGCGAACAAGCACACCAACGTCGGCGGCCACATCGCCAGCTTCGCCTCGGCGGCGACGCTCTACGACACCGGCTTCAATCATTTCTGGCACGCGCCATCGGCCGAGCACGGCGGCGACCTCGTGTTCGTCCAGGGCCATTCGTCACCCGGGGTGTACGCCCGCGCCCACATGCTCGGCCGCTTCACCGACGAGCAGATGGACAACTTCCGGCAGGAAGTCGACGGCAAGGGCGTCTCCTCGTATCCCCATCCGTGGCTGATGCCGGACTTCTGGCAGTTCCCGACGGTATCGATGGGACTGGGCCCGCTGATGGCGATCTACCAGGCGCGCTTCATGAAGTATCTGCAGGATCGCGGCCTGGCCAAGACCGAGGGTCGCAAGGTCTGGTGCTTCTGCGGCGACGGCGAAATGGACGAGCCGGAATCGATGGGCGCGATCGGGATGGCCGCGCGCGAGTCGCTGGACAACCTGATCTTCGTCATCAACTGCAACCTGCAACGCCTCGACGGCCCGGTGCGCGGCAACGGCAAGATCATCCAGGAGCTCGAGGCCGACTTCCGCGGCGCCGGCTGGAACGTGATCAAGGTGATCTGGGGCTCGCGCTGGGACCCGCTGCTGGCGCGCGACAAGCAGGGCATCCTGATGCGCCGGATGATGGAATGCGTCGATGGCGAGTACCAGACGTTCAAGTCGAAGGACGGCGCCTACGTGCGCGAATACTTCTTCAACACGCCCGAGCTCAAGGCCCTGGTGGCCGACTACTCGGACGAGGAGATCTGGAATCTGAATCGCGGCGGCCACGATCCGCACAAGGTCTATGCCGCCTACCGGGCTGCCGTCGACCACAAGGGGCAGCCGACGATCATTCTCGCCAAGACGATCAAGGGCTACGGCATGGGAGAGTCCGGCGAGGCGCAGAACATCACGCACCAGCAGAAGAAAATGTCGGGCGGCTCGATCCGGCACTTTCGCGATCGCTTCCAGATTCCGGTGCCTGACGACAAGCTCGACGAAATCCCGTACGTCAAGTTTCCGCCCGGATCGGCGGAGGCCGAATACATGAAGGCCCGGCGCATGGAGCTCGGCGGCTTTTTGCCGACGCGCCGCATGAAGTCCGCATCGCTCGCGGTGCCGGGGCTCGCCGCGCTGGAGCGCTTCCTGAAAAGCACCGAAGACCGCGAGATCTCGACGACGATGGCGTTCGTGCAGATCCTGCAGACCTTGCTGCGCGACAAGAATATCGGCAAGCACATCGTGCCCATCGTACCCGACGAGTCGCGTACCTTCGGCATGGAAGGGATGTTTCGCCAGCTTGGCATCTGGAACCAGCTCGGCCAGCTTTACACGCCGCAGGACGCCGATCAGCTGATGTTTTACAAGGAGAGCAAGGACGGCCAGGTGCTGCAGGAGGGCATCAACGAGCCCGGCGCGATGTGCGACTGGATGGCGGCGGCAACCAGCTATTCGACGCACGGCGTACCGATGATCCCGTTCTACATCTTCTATTCGATGTTCGGCTTCCAGCGGGTAGGCGATCTGGCCTGGGCTGCCGGCGACATGCGCTCTCGCGGCTTCCTGCTCGGCGGCACCGCCGGGCGGACGACGCTGAATGGCGAAGGCCTGCAGCACGAGGATGGGCATTCGCACGTCTACGCCTCGACGATCCCGAATTGCGTCTCGTACGATCCAACCTTCGGCTACGAGCTCGCCGTGATCATCCAGGACGGGCTGCGCCGCATGTACGCCGAGCAGCAGGACGTCTATTACTACCTGACCGTGATGAACGAGAACTACACGCAGCCGGCGATGCCCGACGGCGCCGCTCCCGACATCATCAAGGGAATGTACCTGTTCAAGGCCGGCGCCGGCCGCGCCGGCGCGAAGACCAAGGCGGCGCGCGTCCAGCTGCTTGGCTCGGGCGTGATCCTGCGCGAGGCCATCGCTGCGGCCGAATTGCTCAAGTCGGACTGGGGCGTTGACGCCGACATCTGGAGCTGCACATCGTTTACCGAGCTCGCGCGCGAAGGCGAAGCCGCGTCGCGATGGAACATGATGCACCCGACCGACCCGCCGCGCGTGGCGCATGTGACTGCGCTTCTCGCCGACACCCAGGGCCCGGTCATCGCCGCAACTGATTACGTGCGCGCGTTTGCCGGCCAGATCAGGGAATTCGTGCCGCGCCGTTATGTCGTCCTCGGCACCGATGGCTTCGGTCGCTCCGACACGCGCGAAAAGTTGCGTCGCTTTTTCGAGGTCGACCGCTGGTATATCACAGTCGCGGCGCTGAAGGCACTGGCCGACGAAGGCACGCTGCCGGCCGCCAAAGTGGCGGAGGCGATCTCGAAATATGGCATCGACGCGGCCAAAGCCGCGCCGTGGACGGTCTGATGCGGCATCGACGGTGTTGTTCGCCGTTGCCAGCCAGCCTTTGAGGTCGCGATGAGCACAATCGAAGTCAAGGTTCCCGACATCGGCGACTTCACCGACGTGCCGGTGATCGAAGTCCTGGTGAAGCCGGGCGACACGGTCAAGGCCGAGGATTCGCTGGTCACTCTGGAGTCGGACAAGGCGACGATGGATGTGCCAGCGCCGGCAGCCGGCGTGATCAAATCGCTCGGCGTCAAGGTCGGCGACAAAGTCAGCGAAGGCCACCTGATCCTGACGCTGGAGGAGGCGGCCGGCGCCGCCGCGCCGGCCCAAGCTGCGCCGGCGTCCAAGGCAGCCCAGCCGGCAGCGCCGGCGAGAGCGCCCGCCGCGCCCGCACCGGCAGCACCACCGACGAAGCCGCCCACGGCTGCACCGGCTGCGCCGATCGCGCCCGCTCCGCCGATGCACGCAACCGCGCCGAGCGCTCCGATCGACGATGCGGCCTTTCGCAAGGCGCACGCCTCGCCGTCGGTTCGCGCACACGCGCGCGCACTGGGTGTCGACTTGTCGCAGATACAGGGCAGCGGCCCGGCCGGGCGCATCCTGCAGGAGGACGTCGAGAATTACGTCAAGCAGGTCATGAGCGGCGCCAAGGTCGCCAACGCGGTCGCCGGCGCGGGAGGCGCCGCGCTCGGTTTGTTGCCATGGCCGCAAGTAGATTTCGCCAAGTTCGGCCCGGTCGAAACGAGACCGCTGTCGAGAATCAAGAAGATCGCCGGCGCCAATCTGCACCGCAACTGGGTTTTGATTCCGCACGTCACCAACCACGACGACGCCGACATCACCGAGCTCGAGGCGTTTCGCGTGCAGCTCAACAAGGAAAACGAAAAAGCCGGGATCAAAGTGACCTTGCTGGCATTCCTGATCAAGGCGTGCGTCTGGGCGCTGAAGAAATTCCCCGAGTTCAACGCTTCGCTCGACGGCGAGAACCTGGTGCTCAAGCAGTACTACCACATCGGTTTCGCCGCCGACACGCCGAACGGTCTTGTCGTGCCGGTCATCAGGAATGCCGACCAGAAGGGCGTGCTGGCGATCGCCGGAGAAATGGGGGAGCTTTCGGCGAAGGCGCGCGAAGGCAAGCTCGGTCCGGCCGACATGCAGGGCGGATGTTTTTCGATCTCCAGCCTGGGCGGGATCGGCGGAACGTACTTCACGCCTATCATCAACGCACCCGAGGTCGCGATCCTCGGCGTGTGCCGGTCGAGCATGCGGCCCGTCTGGGACGGCAAGCAATTCGCCCCGAGGCTGATACTGCCGCTGTCGCTTTCCTGGGACCATCGCGTGATCGACGGGGCGGCGGCCGCCCGTTTCAACAGCTATCTCGCCTCGCTGCTCGCCGACATGCGGCGCACGATGCTTTGAGATGGGCGTCGCCAAACACTGCCTCGCCGTTCTGCTGCTGGCCGCGCTGGCGTGTCCCTGTTTCGCGGCGGAGGACTTGTTCACCATTCCGACCCGCAGCGGCGTCACGCTGTCCTACCTGCTCGACCAGGACAAGTCGGCGGCGCCGAAGGTCGTCGTCATTTCCTTCGTCGGATCATTAGGCGCGATTGGCCTGGAGCGGCGCGCGCAGAAGGGTCCGGTGAAGTTCGGCCCGACGGCGAATTTCCTGGTCCGCATCAGGGACCAGATGACCGACGCGGAGGTCGCCGATGTCATCGTCGATTCGCCTTCGGACCAGCTTCCCGGTGGCATGAGCGACAGGTTCCGACTGGGCAGCGACCACGCAGCCGATATCCGGGCGTTGATCGGCGACCTCAAGCAACGCTTTCCCGGCGTCAGAGTCTTTCTTCTCGGCACAAGCCGCGGCTCGATATCCGCTGCAGCGCTGGGAGCGAGTCTCGGCGACGCCGTGCAGGGCGTAGTCCTCAGCTCGACGGTAACCAACGCCGACCGCACCGGCACGGGGCTGTCGGCCTTCGATTTCGGCTCGATCAAGGTGCCGGTGCTGCTGGTTCATCACCGCGACGACGGTTGCCGCAGCAGCCCCTATTACGGCGCGGAACGCCTGGCGAAGAAATTTCCGCTGATCAGCGTCAGCGGCGGTGATCCGCCGCAGAGCGAGCCGTGCGAGGCCATGTCGCAGCACGGGTACTTGGGCCGCGAAGCGCCGACGACGGAGGCGATCCGGAACTGGATGCTCGGCCGCGAGTTCGCGCGCGAGATCAGATGAGGATGTTGCCGGTGCCGGTATCGACACAATGCTGCCGGATCCGATCGGGGACACAATGAGCACGATCGAAGTCAAAGTTCCTGACATCGGCGATTTCACCGATGTGCCGGTGATCGAGGTCCTGGTCAAGCCGGGCGACACGGTCAAGGTAGAAGATTCGCTGGTTACGCTCGAGTCGGACAAGGCGACGATGGATGTGCCGGCGCCGGCAGCCGGAGTGGTCAAGTCGCTCGCCGTCAAGGTTGGCGACAAGGTCAGCGAAGGCGCGTTGCTGCTGACCCTCGAGACGACGGCGGGCGAAGCAACTGCACCGCCGGACGCGGCGACCGGCCCGGCGTCTGCCGCACCAAGCGCGCCCGCGACAGCCAAGCCCGCCCCGGCGCCGCAACGTGCACCGGCAGCGGCGACCACGAGCGCTGCCGATGAATATCGCGGTGCGGTCGACATCGAATGCCAGATGGTAGTCATCGGCTCCGGCCCGGGCGGCTACAGCGGCGCGTTCCGCGCCGCTGACTTGGGTCTCAAGACCGTGCTGATCGAGCGTTATTCGACGCTGGGCGGCGTCTGCCTGAACGTCGGCTGCATTCCTTCGAAGGCGCTGCTGCATGCCGCCAAGGTGGTCGACGAGGCGGAGGAAATGGGCCATTTCGGCGTGACTTTCGGCAAGCCGGCGATCGATCTCGCCAAGCTGCGCGGCTGGAAGGAAGCCGTGGTCCGCAGGCTTACCGGCGGCATCTCCGGGCTGGCCAAGCAGCGCAAGGTCACCGTCGTCACAGGCATTGCGCGCTTTGTCGATGCGCATCACCTCGAAGTGAGCGCCGACGGCAAGAAACAGGTCGTCAAGTTCGAGCACTGCATCATCGCGGCCGGCTCGCAGGCGGTAAAGCTGCCATTCATTCCCGACGACCCGCGCGTCATCGATTCGACGGGTGCGCTTGAGCTCGAGGGCGTCCCCGGACACATGCTGGTCATCGGCGGCGGCATCATCGGCATGGAGATGGCGCAGGTGTATTCGGCGCTGGGCGCGAAGATCACCGTCGTCGAGATGCTGGGCCAGCTGATGACGGGCGCGGATCCGGACCTGGTCCGGCCATTCGCCAGGCGGATGGAAAAGCGGTACGAAAAGATCATGCTGAAGACGCGGGTGACCAAGGTCGAAGCCCAGAAGGATGGCCTCAAGGTCTGGTTCGAAGGCGAGCAGGCGCCCGCCACGCCGCAGGTCTACGACCGGGTGCTCGTCGCCGTCGGACGTTCACCCAACGGCAAGAAAATCGGCGCCGAGCGCGCCGGCGTCGTCGTCGACGAGCGCGGATTCATTCCGGTAGACGGCCAGTTGCGGACCAATGTTGCGCATATCTTCGCGATCGGAGACATCGCCAGGCAGCCGATGCTGGCGCACAAGGCGGTGCATGAGGCGCATGTCGCCGCCGAGGCTGCGGCCGGCGAAAAATCCTGGTTCGACGCCCGCGTGATTCCATCGGTCGCGTTCACCGATCCCGAGCTCGCGTGGGTCGGCGTGACCGAAGAGGAAGCCAAGGCACAGGGCATCAAGTACGGCAAAGCGGCGTTCCCGTGGGCCGCCAGCGGCCGGTCGCTTTCGCTCGGACGCGATGAAGGCATCACCAAGCTGATCTTCGACCAGCAGACGCATCGGATCATCGGCGGCGGCATCGTCGGGCCGAACGCGGGCGACCTGATCGCCGAAGTCGCGCTGGCGATCGAAATGGGCTGCAATGCCGAAGACATCGGCAGGACGATCCACCCGCATCCGACGCTGTCCGAGACCGTCGGCATGGCTTCCGAAGTCTTCGCCGGGACGATCACCGATCTCTACATCCCGAAAAAGAAATAGGCCGCCAGCCGGCTTGGGCCCGGGTCGTTAGAAGTGGCGATCAGGCTGGCGCGCATCGCCACCCTCGCCGCATGGACGCTGGGCGCAGCCGTAATCTGCGCGCTGGCGGCGGCGGTGCTGATCAATCTGCGCGATCCGAAGATCTCGCCACAGGCGCGGGCGATGGCGCACTTCGAGCGGCCCGCGATTGCTGCCGAAGACAACGCCTATCTCGTCATGCTCGGCCTGACTGCGCCGCCGGGCGTCGATCCGTTTACCGAGGGCAAGCGATTGGTCGCCGAGCGCGACGCCGAGTCTTTGGCCGATCCGTTCGCCCGGCAGCGTCTTCCGCACGAAGAGCGCGAGGCCGACTCGGATCAGGACGACCATCTCACTTTTACCGGAGACCTCGACGCCAACTGCGACATTTTCTACGAGCCCTGTCTGCCGTTCGCACGCGCTCGCGCCCGGGCGGTCCGGGCGCTCGTCACCGGCAACCGACTGCTGATCGATCGCTACGAACAGGCGCGGCGAATGCCGGGATTCGCCGCCGTCACCATCGCGGACACGCGGCGCGCCGATATCGAGCGCGGCAATCTCGGTCGCGTGCACGCCGTTTTGCTGACGGTCGCTGCGCTCGATGCGCAACAACTGCATGCGGCCGAAGCCTGCACCTTCCTCCAGGCCGACGGGGCGTTCTGGCGCCGCGTGCTCTCGGGAGCCGGCACCCTGGGCGACAAGCTGTCGGCATTTCGGGCGCTTGCCGAGGATGCTCGCCTTGCCAGCGAGCTGATTGCATCGGCTGCGTTCGATCCCGCCGCCTGTGCGCCTTCGCTGCGCACGCTGCTCGCGCCGCTGACGGCCGGGGAGCTGAGCCTGGCGGATGCCTTCAGGATGGCGTTCGTGCCGACGGTGCGCATGCTGGCGAGCTGGCCCGATCCGGCGATCAGCCTCGAGCCCGAATCCTGGGCCGATCGCCACCTGAAGGAGACACCGCTCTACGACTTGTTCTATCGGCGCAATGCGTCGATCAACCGCAGCGCCGAGCTCTACGCCGGAATCGCTGCGCTGGCCGCGCAGCCGACGTCGCAATTCATCGCCGCCCGCGAAGCATTCGTCTCCGGCAGCAGCGATCTCATGTCGGTCGGCCCGTCGTGGATCTACAATCCGCTGGGCAAGGGGCTCATCGCCCGGCATCTTCCGATACATGTCGATTACGTCGCGCACGCGCACAGCGTCGCCGCCTACCTGAAGCTGGTGCGCATGCAGCTGGAGCTCAAGCTCGCGGCCGTTCCGCTTGCAGACGTGCCGCAGTTCCTCGAGCGCGCGGGGCCGGACAGCGTGAACACGCTGGACGGCCGCCCTTTTCGCTGGGACCGCGAGCAGCGCAGCCTGTCGTTCGATCCCTCCGACCGGCGCTGGCGCCGATGGGGGACGAGCGTCACGATTGCCGGGCCATGATTCGATGCTGATGCATCGTCGACGGCAGCCGGTTTTGTTACGATGAGGGCTCGATGCGCAACGTTCCGACAGCGATGACCCAGGACGAGCTCAAGCAGATGGTCGCGCGCGAGGCGATCAAATATGTCGTCGACGACGCCTACATCGGCGTCGGCAGCGGCTCGACAGCCAATTTCTTCATCGATGAGCTCGCTGCCATCAAGGGGCGCATCAAGGGCGCGGTCGCGAGCTCGATCAAGACGGCCGAACGACTGCACAAGCACGCGATCCCCGTGGTCGAGCTTGCCAGCGTCGATTCGCTGCCGGTGTATATCGACGGCGCCGACGAAACCACCGCGCATGGAGCGATGATCAAGGGCGGGGGCGGCGCGCTGACGCGGGAGAAAATCGTCGCCGCGGTCGCCGCGAAGTACGTATGCATCGTCGACCAGTCCAAGCTGGTCGGCGTGCTCGGCAACTTTCCGCTGCCGGTGGAGGTGATCCCGATGGCAAAGAGCCATGTCGCGCACGAGCTCGTCAAGCTCGGCGGACACCCCGAGCTGCGCGCAGGCTTCGTCACTGACAACGGCAACGTGATCCTCGACGTGGCGGATCTGCGCATCCTGAATCCGACCGAGCTCGAAGCGCGCATCAACAACATCGTCGGTGTCGTGACCAACGGCCTTTTCGCCATCCGGGGTGCCGATGTCATCCTGGTCGCAGCGCCGACCGGCGTCATGACGCTCGACGCGCACCGGTTCTAGCCGGACTTCGCGCCAGGCCATAGAATGCAGCCATGACGAACCTGAGCGTTCCCCATCTCGACCTTGCCGCGTACATGCGCGAGGTCGGCGAACGGGCTCGCGCTGCGGCGCGCCTCGTCGCACGAGCGCCGACGAGGGCCAAGGACGCGGCGCTGGAAGCCGCGGCGGCGGCGATCGAACGCGATGCCAGGGAGCTGCTCGCCGCGAACGCGGGCGATGTCGCGGGAGCGCGCGCCGCAGGCGACGACGAGGCATTCGTCGACCGCCTGGCGTTGAACCCGGAACGCATCGCTGCGATGGCCGGCGGCTTGCGCCAGGTCGCCGCATTGCCCGATCCCGTCGGCGAGATCAGCGACCTCAAATACCGGCCGACCGGCATCCAGGTCGGACGGATGCGCGTGCCGCTCGGCGTCGTCGGCATCGTTTACGAATCGCGGCCGAACGTCACCGCCGACGCTGCCGCGCTGTGCCTCAAGTCGGGCAATGCGGCCATTCTGCGTGGCGGCTCCGAAGCGATGCGCTCGAATCAGGCGATAGCCGCATGCCTGCACGAGGGCCTCGCCGCCGCCGGCCTGCCCGAGGACGCGGTGCAGGCGATCGAGACTTCCGATCGCGCCGCCGTCGGCATGCTCGCGACGATGGACCGCTATGTCGATGTGCTCGTGCCGCGCGGCGGCAAGAGCCTGATCCAGCGGGTGGCGGACGAAGCCACGGTGCCGGTGATCAAGCATCTGGACGGCGTGTGTCACGTGTTCATCGACGAGTACGCCGACGTCGACATGGCGATCAGCATCGCCGACAACGCCAAGACGCAGCGCTACAGCCCCTGCAACACGATGGAGACGTTGCTGGTGCACGAGCGCATCGCCGCGCAGGTCCTGGTGCCCCTGGCGCGGATCTACGCCGGCAAGGGCGTCGAGCTCCGCGGCGATCCCGCCGCGCGTGCGCTGGTTCCCGCGATGAAGCCGGCGAGCGAAGAGGACTGGACGACCGAATACCTGGCGCCGATCCTCGCCATCTGCGTCGTCGGAAGCCTCGACGCGGCGATCGAGCACATCGCCCGGTACGGCTCGCAGCACACCGACGCAATCGTCACTTCGCATCATGGCAACGCCATGCGGTTCCTGCGCGAAGTCGACTCGAGCTCGGTCATGGTCAATGCATCGACACGGTTCGCCGATGGCTTCGAATACGGCCTCGGCGCCGAAATCGGCATCTCGACCAATAAGCTGCACGCGCGCGGCCCGGTGGGCCTCGAGGGCCTGACCAGCCAGAAATGGATCGTGCTCGGCACCGGGCAGATCCGCAGCTGATGTCCGATTCCGCGCCGCGAGGCGTCTGATGTCGGCGTCGGTCACGATCTCGATCGGCACCAACACGGCCATCGCCGCCGCCAAGGGCTTCGGCTGGTTCGTCACCGGGTCGCCGACGCTGTTCGCCGAGACAATCCACTCGCTCGCTGACGTGGCCAACCAGGTCCTGCTGAAGATCGGCGAGGTGCGCGGCAGAAGGCTCGCCGACAGCGAGCACCCGTTCGGGCACGGCCAGGAAAAATACTTCTGGGCGCTGGTTTCCGCCGTCAGCGTGTTCTTCGTCGGCTGCGGACTCAATCTCTACCACGGCATCCATGCGCTGATTCAGCACGCGCCGGTCGAGCCGTTCACGCCGCTGGTGCTGGGGCTGTTGCTGTTCGCCCTCGTGCTGGAGTCGTTCACGCTAGTCGTCGCCCTGCGCGAGATCGGCGGCTGGAAAGGCCTGGTCGTCAACCGCCATAACACGACGGTGCTCGCCGTCGTCCTGGAGGACGCCGTCGCGCTGCTCGGGATCGTGCTGACCCTCGTCGTCGCCGGAGTCTCGTTCGTCTGGGGGCCGCACCCCGCATTCGACGCCACGGTCGCGATCGCGGTGGGCGCGCTGCTCGGCGCGATGGCGCTGTTTCTGGCGTCGATCAACCGCCGCCTGCTGATCGACTTCTCCGACGTCGACCTCGATCGCGCCGCGCAACGATTCCTCGGCGAGCAGGGTGTTGTCGCCGAGGTGAGCTCGGTCGTCGTCGATGACGATCACGCGGTCGTGTTTCTGCGAGCGCGCTCCGGCGGGGCCCGCCCATTCGACACCTCGGATTCCTATGCACTGGGCGAAGCCCTGAAGGCCCACGTGCTGGCGACCGCCGACAAGACGATCGACGAGGTCTACTGGAAATTTCCGCCGGCTCCCGCGCCGGCGGGCACGACCAGCGGGCGCTGACACAAGCGATGCAACAGGCGATACTCGACTTCTGGTTCGGCCCGCCGGCAAGCGCCGAGTACGGGACGACGCGCGACGCCTGGTTTCGCAAGGACGCCGCATTCGACGCCGAGATCCGCCGGCGCTTCGGCGCGGTGATCGAGACTGCGCTGAAAGGCGGTTTCGCCGACTGGACCGCTCCGCGCTCCGCGCTCGCGCGCGTTCTCGTGCTCGACCAGTTCACGCGCAACTGCTATCGCGACTCGGCGCGGGCGTTCGCCGGCGATGCGCAGGCGATCGCCGCGGCGACCGCAGCCGTCGACCAGGAGCAGGACCGCGAGCTTATTCCGGTCGAGCGCTGGTTCCTGTACATGCCGTTCGTGCATGCTGAATCGCCTGCCGCACAAGCACGCTCGCTCGCGCTGTTCACGCGGCTTGCCCACGAGAGCGGTCTCGCCGATCCGCTGGTATGGGCGGAGAAGCACGCCGTTATCATCCGCCGCTTCGGCCGATACCCGCATCGCAACGCATCGCTCGGCCGCGTATCGACAGCGGAGGAAATCGCCTTTCTCGGCACGCAGGGCAGCAATTTCTGAAGACTTTGCCTACCATCGCCTCATGGGACTGATCGAAATCACGCTGGGGCTGCTGCTTGCGGTCGCCGCCGTGGCCGCGCTCGGCAAGTGGATCGGAGCGCCGCTGCCGCTGCTGCTGGTCGCCGGCGGCGTGTGCCTGTCGTTCCTGCCTGGTTTCCGCTCGCTCTCGATCGCGCCGGACATCTTTTTTCTGTTGTTCATTCCTCCGCTGCTGTTCGCCGACGCCTGGTTGATACCCAAGCGCGACCTGCTCAAGGTGATGCGGCCGGTACTGCTCCTCGCCTTCGGCCTCGTGTTTCTGACGGTTCTGGTCGTCGGCTATTTGATGCATTGGCTGGTTCCCGACCTCCCGCTCGCCGCGGCATTCGCGCTGGGCGCGGTGATCTCGCCTACCGACGCGGTCGCGGTCAGGGCGGTCACCTCCAAACTCGCGATTCCCTCGCGCGTCTCGACGATCGTCGATGGCGAAAGCCTTATCAACGATGCATCGGGTTTGATCGCATTCAAGTTCGCGGTCGCGGCAGCGATGACCGGCGCCTTCAGCTGGAGCAGCGCCGCGCTGCAGTTTTTTGTCTCTTCCGGCGGCGGATTCCTGCTCGGGCTGGCGATTGCCTGGACAATAGGCCAGGCGAGGGTTGGCCTGCGCCGGTTCTGCGCCGATGATCCGACAATCCAGACGGTAATCTCGCTGCTGACGCCCTACGCGGCGTATCTCGCGGCGGAGGAGCTGGGCATCGGCACGATCCTGGCCGTCGTCGGCGCGGGACTCTACGCCGGTGCGCACGATCTCAGGAATCTGGACGCTGCGACGCGCGCGCATTCGTGGGAAGTGTGGCGAATGGTGCTGTTCTCGTTCAACGGCCTGGTATTCGTCCTGCTGGGCGTCCAGCTCCATTCGATCATTGGCGCGCTGTCGCGCTCGAGCGCGCTCGAGCTTGCCGGCTACGCGCTGGCGCTGTCGGCCATTGTGATCGTGCTGCGTCTTCTCTGGGTCTTTCCGGCCGCATACGTGCCCTTGCTTCTGTCGCGGCGGATTCGCGAGCGCGAGGGCGTGCACAGCCCTCGTGCGGTTTTCCTGACCGGATGGGCCGGCATTCGCGGCTCGATCACGCTGGCCGCTGCGCTTTCAATTCCGTTCGTGACCTCGAGCGGGGCACCGTTTCCGGGCCGCGAGCTGATCATCCTGCTTGCCGCCAGCGTGATCATCGTCACGCTCCTGGTCAACGGCATGACGCTTCCTCTGCTGATTCGCTGGCTAGATATCCGCGGCGATCGTATAGCCGAACGCGAGGAACGCGCCGCACGCATCGCGACCGCGCAGGCGGCGATCGAGAGCTTGCGCAAGCGGCTGCCGCGGCTCTCAACCAGCGAGGAGACCGCGTTCGCGAATTCGCTCCTCGGGCAGTACGAGCAGCGACTGCAGCGCTATTCCGCCAATGCGGAAAGAAGGAGCCGTCTCGACGCCCAGCATGCGTCGGAGCGCCGGATCTGGCTGGCGACGATCGCCGCCGAGCGGAGCGAGCTGATGCAGATGCGCGAGACCGATGTGATCAACGATGAAGTGCTGCGTCGACTCCAGGTCGATCTGGACCTCGAGGAAACGCGCATCACCGGCGCCGCGCGCGATGCGATCTGAGCGCGGGCTTGGGTGCGACCGCTGTCCCCGAAGCGCGGAAGCGCGCCGGCAATGAGCGGCGCGATCGGCATCCTGGGGGGGACTTTCGATCCGATTCACTACGGCCATCTGCGCGCTGCCGCGGAGGTGCGGGACCAGCTGCGCCTCGACGCAGTGCATTTGATCCCCGCCAGCGTTCCGCCGCACCGGCCGGCTCCGGCGGCCCCTGCCGAAGCGCGGCTGGCGATGACCGCGCTGGGCTGCGCGGAGTTTCCCGGCCTCGTTGCCGACGATCGCGAGATCCTGCGTCCGGGACCGAGTTATACGGTGCAGACCTTGCAGGAAATGCACGACGAGAACCCGGGCCGGCCGCTGGCGATGATCATCGGCAGCGACGCGTTCTGCGGCATCGCGAGCTGGCGGCGCTGGGAGCAGCTTTTCACGCTCGCGCATTTCATCGTCATCGACCGCCCGGACAGACCTTTTGCGCTGGACGCACTTGAGCCGGCGTTGAAAATCCAGTGCGAGAGGCGACTGACCACCGATCCGATGCGGCTGTCGCGGCAACTCGCCGGCGCAGTCATCCGGCTGGCGGTGACGCCGCAGCCGATTTCGGCGACGGCGCTGCGCGCGGCGTTCGCTGCCGGAGCCGAAGCGCTGGCGCAAATCCGCGGTTTGCTTCCCGCCGCCGTTCTGGCTTATATTGAACGCAACCAACTCTATCGATCCGTTCCGGATGCGCGCTAACAAGATTCAGAAGACCGCAATAACCGCCCTAGAAGACATCAAAGCCCGCGACATCACCGTGCTCGATGTCCGCAAGCTCACCAGCCTCTACGACACGCTGATCATTGCCACCGCCGAATCAGGCCGGCAGGCCGGCGCGCTGGCGCGCCACGTCCGCGATTCGCTGAAGGCGGCAGGTGCGACGATCGTCGGCGTCGAAGGCGAGGCGTCGGGCGAATGGGTGCTGGTCGATGCCGGCGACATCGTTGTGCACATCATGCAGCCGGCAGTGCGGACCTACTACAATCTCGAAGAGCTCTGGACGCCGCCGGCGACGCGGCGCGGCGCCCGCGCAGTCGCAGCATAGCGCGGCGGCCTCCGGCAGCGCGATGAAGCTTCGTCTCGTCGCGCTGAGCGCCAGGCTTCCCGCCTGGATGGCCGCCGGCTATACCGAATATGCGCGCCGCATGGCGCGGGAATTCATCCTCGAGCTCGTCGAGCTCAAGCCCGAGCCGCGCGATCGTGGCAAGACCACGGCGCAGATTCTCGCCGCCGAAGCAGCTCGGATCGCCGACGCGACCGCCGGCTATCATGTCGTTGCGCTCGACGAGCGCGGCCAAGCCTGGACGACCGGAGAATTCGCCGCGAAGCTCACCGCCTGGCGCGAGCGCGCGCTGGCGGTGGCGTTCGTCATCGGCAGCGCGGACGGGCTCGATCCCGCCGTCAAGCGCCACGCGGATGCCGTGCTGGCGCTTTCCGCGCTAACATTGCCGCACGGGCTTGCACGGGTCGTGCTCGCCGAACAGCTGTATCGCGCAACGAGCATGCTGTCGGGACATCCGTACCATCGCGAAT
>Ga0134121_10001785_pt1 | contig 19691 bp, 15 predicted proteins | sample KB301_FD_96463 | JGI IMG/M metagenome (GOLD analysis project Ga0134121, IMG submission 96463) | Terrestrial soil microbial communities without Nitrogen fertilizer from Kellogg Biological Station, Michigan, USA - KB3-0-1 | ecosystem: Environmental > Terrestrial > Soil > Unclassified ... | reverse complement strand
TGGCCAAATTGTTGGTCCCGCTCAGCCTGTTTCCGAGTCCCCGACGGTTACCTTATTGGCGGTCGGTTTGCTGGGGCTTTTGTTTATGAAAAGCAGCAGTCTTTCGTCGTAGAAGGCCCCACAAGCGATTGCTCCGACAACTCCGCCCTGCAATTCGGACAGCAAGCACCACCGGTCATCACAACCTCAACCGCTCCGCGCAGGCCGAGCACGTCCGCCAGAATGCTGTCGAGCAATTGACTCGCTTCATCCCCACGGCATCGCTGACATCCGGCAATCTGTGAGAGCGCCTTCGCTATGGCGTCGGGCCGACGGTCACAACCTCCGCGTTTGGCCTCAGCAATAATGCGTCGCCGTCGAATCCGCTCTGCAAAGTCCATTCGTCCTCGTGTGAGCTGTAGCGCAGGATATATCGTTTGCGATCCGCCGTTCGGACCTTGAAGTATTCAGCATTCGGGTCGTACCAGCGATCCTCGACGGTCTCGATTTCGTAGATGCCGGTGAACTTGTCGAGTGACAGGTCCAGCCAGAATGCTTCCGGCCGTTCATTGGCTTTGTAGCCGGAGTAAGCATCGACGTGGATGGGGAGGGACATTGGCCTATTCTATTTCTAAAGGGGCGGGTCGCTCTTCGGTTTTGGCATGAGGGTGGAGAAATCCGGTGAGGTGCTTGCAAACAGCATCCTTCGCGGCAGCGTCCATGCCCTGTCTTGTCGATAAAAGCACACACGACCCACGATCTAGCCGCCAACGTTCGGGACCTCGCCGCCAACGACACAGGATTTTGACGCCCGGCCTCTTCTGAATCTCTTTCATTGCGTCAAGAGCGAGCATGACACTACGCAACCCCAAGTATCGGTCGCTCTTGATTAGCTCGTCTGCGGTTTTCGAATAGTATGGGACTAACTCGACGATAGCCAAACGGCGTATAAGCTCCGCCCAGACTACGTCCTCCATGCATTTGGACTCTTCGGCTGTTTTGACGACTGCGGAACGAAAGATGCTTCGATAGTACTCGAACCAACTCCGGATACCACAAGTATCATCCACAGCGAAGCAGCCCGTAACATCCTGTTGTTTGCGATGCGCCTCCGCCAATAAGCGAAATTTTTCCGTTGATTGGTCCTGGTAATCGTAAGGGCCAACTGTCGGGTTCAGCATGGCGAGGATCAGGGTCGCTTCTTTCAGATTACCGACGTACGGCATAGGGAAGAGGAGCGGGTGAAAATTGCGGGGATACTTTGAAGTGAGCGAAAAGTCAGGCGTAGTGTCAAACTTTGGCCAGCTGTTCGCAATGTCAAGGTCCTCTTCGTGATACCCAGTACCGCTGTGACTCTTCCAAAAATTAATCCAATTATCGACGCTCAAAAATCTCTCCTTGTTTTGCCATCTTGCGGCGAAGCAGCCGATTTGATTTGCGGGCATAGTCCATTAGTCATCGTGTGCTCCACATCGGCATTGAAGTTGGAATGATAAAATCGAAGTTGGTCGCTGACGAAGCTGACACAGCTGACGCACTTTTTCATCCTTTCTTTTCTTTCTTTTGTTCTTCTTATTTGAACAGAAGAAAGTATGAATTCAGCGTCAGCCAACGGGCACTTCCGTGGTTTACCGACTTTCAGAGAGGCAGCCTGTATCGTTCTTTGATCTATCGCCCATGACAATGCTTGTATTTCTTCCCGCCTCCGCAAGGACAAAGATCGTTTCGACCTACCTTCGTGCCCGCACCCCTTGGCATTGATTCAGTAGGCGGCGCTACAAGGTCCTCTTCGCCAATGACCACATCGAAAACGAATACTTCCGGAGAGTCACCGGCGTTCTGTGTCCATAGATGAGCATCAAACGGTACATCGTTTCGCGCTACGATTGAGGCACTCATTCTTTCCCCAGGTAGAATCTCTCGGACCATGAAGGTCACGAACGAAGCGCCAAGTAACCCTCCGTCACTGAGCAAGACGCGGCTGTCTGCTATTTCGTCGGTCTTGTGGATTGCAGTCTTGCCATTGTGAAACGAGAGCCCAAACTTGACGAACTGCTCTATTCCGATTCCTTGATTCTGACAAGTCAGCATGATAGTGCCATAACCGGGTGGACCCGGAGGAGGCCCTCCGATCACCGGCAAATCAACGTCAACCAAGGTGCGGTGAGACCTTAAGGCTTTGAACGTAATCTTTCGCCGACGTCTAGGTCCTTTCAGCGCCGATGCTGGAAACGCTGGATATATCCTGTGAGTTGTGACGAGCAAGATGGTATCGGCAAAGTCAGCGCCAACATTTATGATTCGAGGACTCTCCAGCGCCTTACGTGCCCGGTCTTCCGCACGCTGCTTCCACCGATGTAATACTTCCACGGTAAAGCGGATTTCATCCTTGTCGATTAGGTCTGCACAGCTTCGACACAACCAGATGCCATTGTTGATGCTGCTTCTTTCCTCAGGGGTCATTTGGGGGTCATATCGAGGTCCCCCCGATGAGGCAGCGCAGATATGTGCCGCAGCGCCCTTGCTGACTCCTTTCGTAGGCTCAGCGTTCGGACCGTACGTGGGAACGCAGCACGCCTGATTCGAGCACAGAGTGCCGACTCGCTTTGCGAGTGTTTCCCTTATGGGCTTAACGAAATCATCGTCCCTTGACGCCATCGGCTGTCTAATGCTCCTGCATCCAATGAAGTATAGGAACGATAACCGCCAGCCCCAAGAATGTCAGTCTGAATGTCGTTTCAGCTCTACGATCTGGGACCGCTACAGCCTCGGTCCCCGTGAATACCGGCCGATATTCGATTGCGAATTGCGGTTTTACTTGCCGTAACGGCATCCAGTAGTCAGACTGGCGTCCATCCTTCTGGAGGCTCTCATATGAAACTCACTATCCGCATGCTCGTGTTCACGCTCTCGCTGATGATAGCGTTCGGCCAAGCCAAGGCTACGGACGCCCAGATTAAACAACAGATCATTAAGGAGTCCATCGCTGCCTACAAGGGAAGCTGCCCTTGCCCATACAGCACGGACAGAGCTGGCAAGAATTGTGGGGGCCGCAGTGCCTACAGTAAACCCGGTGGGGCTTCTCCGATCTGCTATGACAAGGATGTGACGCAGAAGATGGTGGATGATTATCGGAAGAGGACGGCGAAGTAGCGCCCGACGCGGTGTCTGCGTATTCCGGGGCAAAGCCGCCGCTGATTCCGATCGACGGTATCCAGGCATTCCGAACGAAAGTATCCACTGATTCCGAGGGAAGGTATCCACCTGTTCCGACGCGAAGGTATCCAGTTTTTAGGGTGCCGTCGGAATGAGTGGGGACTTTTGTCGGAATACGCAGTGTCCACGCCCTTCAAGCCTTACGAGTGGGATGTTTTCATTTCTATTCAAATTACGAAACTACCCGGCGGAGACGGATTCTTGACGTTCGCAACTTCCGAGCCGATACTTACCGGACATTCCTAGCCGGGGGCGCAACAAGAATGCGAACAGTTCTGGATCGGCGTGTCGTTATTTGTCGGACAGCGATGAGTTTGCTTGTTTGCATCGCATTTCTTGCGCATGGATCAACCTACGTGTTCGCGCAAGGCCGCGGAACTCCAACACCAGTAGCTGTCACAACGAACACGCAAGCAGCAGATGTTGCCGCTATGAAGAAGGAGATAGCCGCTCTAAGGAGCGAGATAGAAGTTCTCAAGGCTAAACTGATTGGATTCGAGGCTGTCAAGATTGCGACTGCGAAGCTATCCGAAAGCCTATCAACGGCTGAGTCCGACATATCGGTCCTCAAGTTCACCAAGGCAGATTCCAGTACGTCAGCCGTGTTATCAACCGATAGTCATGGTTTTGCTCGGGCCGATACGGATGCTGGATCATTTCTCGTGGCGGTCGAGGACGTTACGCCTTACCTTGATGGTTTCAAGGTGAAATTGAGTGTCGGCAACATTAATACCTCCGTCTACACGAACGTGAAGCTCAAGCTTTCGTGGTATCCCAGCACCAAATATTCTCCGTATAAGCAAAAGGACGAATCCTTGAATCAGTGCCTGAAGTCTGGAATTTGGAATCCCATTGAAGTAATACTGCCGAATACAAAGCCCGAGGAACTCGGGAGGATTTCAGTAGTCATTGATGTGAGCGCAGCCACTGTCTCATTTGTTTGTAAGTAGTGACGACAAGGGTGCGCTCAAAAGAGAATTAAAGCGCGACTTGTCCGGCCTGTCCGCTCTGACGACCATTCTCAGCTTTGTTTCCGTCCTTCCTCTATTTTTAATCCCAAAAAATATTTTTTATCCCAAAAAAGAATGAAAAAAAACTTTCAGAATCGTCGGCACTCTGCCGAAATTGAACTATTTGACTGGTTTGCTTACTGGCTGTGACGGCACATTGGCGCGTTCAGCTTCAAAATAGAGACCGCAGACAGAAAAGACGACGCTGTCCTTGTCCTTTATGAGGACTGAGTCTCCCGGAATCTCAATCGTTGCGCCGGTAATGTTTGCTGGAGGATGCTGAATCCAGATCTGACGGGCTTCCTTCGCTGTGATGCCAATTTCCGCGAACGTTACCTGAGAACTGTCTCTGCCATGGCCTGAATTGTCGTCATGAAATTGTGCGGCAGTGACTATCTCAGTTTTCGCTACCGGATGGTTCGTGACTATATTTTTCCAGCGGAACAACTCCCTGGAGTATTCAATCTCAGTTCCGAGGAGAGCTTTCGCCTCCTTCTCGCCCCAACATGAAATTGTTCTAGCGGGGAGTTCGCGAGTCACAACCCACTTGCCCCATATCTCTTTGGGTATCGTTTGTGTTTGAGCTGTCACCACGAGGCAGATGAAGCCAACGGCTAGAGAGAGAAGAGTTTTCATGGGCACTCTGCGAGCGATTATGCATCAGGTTCTGTTGCCTCGGGAAGCGGACAGTGCTGGGTCTCGGAACCAGCGAGGTTGCTGGGTATAACTTCTTATACTGGCCAATTTCATTCAGAAGCTTTTTTAAACGTTCTTCAGTCCCAAACTCCTCAGGCATGAGCCTCAGCGTCATCAGCGACATAGCCGGACGATTCTCGACCGAGATGGCACTATTGTCGTTTTCAAAATCCAAAATCCAGAAAGTGCTCTAAGACCGCATCGACCTTTAGTGCTGCATGATTTTGTGGATGTTACCTTCTAGGAGTGTCCTACAGCCGCTTTCCCGAACAAGTAAGGCAATCCGCCAGACCTCATGGGCAATCGCGCTGAGAGGCTCATAGACGAACAGGGATATCAGCTCGTATCGCGTCATCTCATCGCGTCCTAACACGTGGCACAAAAACCCTTTCCGCAAACCCGCGATTCCCCGTTGAAAACTCGACGCGCGAATGACGTTTAAACAAGGGCACAGAATCAGGTGATTTCGGGCCACCTGAGTAAGCGCAATTGATGTGACTTTTCTAACAGAAAAGTATCAGGTATGTGTCTCGATGATTTTGTAATCGAGCGCAAATAGAAACGGCCCCGCCCGGTGTCTCACCACCAAACGGGACCTAACCAAACAACCTATAAGGGAGGTCGTATGGCTACGCCACAGACTACAGAACCACGCACTGAGATTCAATTCCGACAACTTTTAGAAGAAGCCGTCAACAAGCCCGGCACCTTGATGCAGGCTTATTCCCTGTTCTGGAACTACAGCTTAGGGAATCAACTGCTCGCACTGATCCAAGCCCACAAGCGCAACATTCCCCTTGGTCCTATCGCATCCTTTAATCGCTGGAAAGACCTTGGCCGGTACGTCAAGCGCGGTGAAAAAGCCATTGAACTGTGTATGCCCGTCACAGTTAAGCGGACCGTCAGAGAAGAAGGGACAGACGGGGCGGAAGTCGAAAACGCGGTAACGTTCAAGCGGTTTGTATTCCGCCGAAATTGGTTCATGTTGTCCCAAACGGATGGCGCAGCGTACCAGTTGCCAGCTATTCCGACATGGGACAGAACACGGGCATTAACCGCGCTAAGCGTCGAGGAAATCCCTTTCCAGATGCTCGACGGGAATTGCCAAGGCTACGCAAAAGGCCGACAGATCGCGATAAACCCTGTCGCACAGATGCCCGCAAAGACCACGTTCCACGAACTGGCCCACATTGAACTGGGCCATACGACAGAGGCCGTCCATGATTCCGAGACACTCCCGCGAAGTCTCAAAGAAGTCGAAGCCGAGTCTGTCGCTCTTCTCTGTCTCGAATCGCTGGGAATGGACGGGGCCGAGTTTTGCCGGGGCTACATTCAAAGCTGGCTTGCCGGTGCCGAAATCCCCGAACGCAGTGCACAGCGCATTTTCTCAGCCGCTGATCGCATTCTAAAGGCCGGCATTGATCGGCAAGGCGGTGCCGAATGACCCCACAACGCGATGACAGCGGCAAGTTCCCGGCCTACGCATGGCCCGGCGGATATCCCATTTACTACGTCTGCGCTGACGGTGGAGTTCTTTGCCCCAACTGCGCCAACACCGAATCGGCTGTATCTCAAGCGGACAAGGAACGTGACTGCCGAGATTACGACCAATGGCGAATCATCGGCTCAGATGTGAACTGGGAAGATGCTCAGCTTACTTGTGACCATTGCAATCAGCGCATCGAATCCGCCTACGCCGAAGAGAAGGACGGTGCCGAATGAGAGGGTTTTTCAAGGTCAATCTTTCCGGCGAAGACAGTTATTTGCCGCGAAGTAGTTCCAAGCGTACCGGCGAACAACGTCTAGCTTTGATCGAGAAGACGCTTCGTAAGGATGGCATCGCGTTTGTCGAAGACTTCGAGGGCGATTCCGTCATCGTTCGATACGGGGATTTCCTCGATGATGCGACCTGGGACGCTTCTCTCAAACCGGCGGCAGACGTGGAGGAACCTGTAACAGTCTGCGCGTGAGCACTGACAGAAAGGGACAGCCTGCTATCGGCTGTCTCTTTTTTGTACTCCGACGCAGGGGACAAAAGGGACAGGCCACGACACGCGCCGAACGTTTCTTATGTTCGCGGAAGTCCGGGCCTACACAACGGAAATTCATAAACGGCTCTCAAATCGAAATCGGAATTAATAATGGAGGCAATCATGAAACGCGCAGCACTTTATATGCGAGTAAGCACCAAGGGACACGGGCAGACGACCGAGACACAGGCTCTTGCCCTGCGAGAATATGCACAGCATCGGGGCTTCGAGATCGTCGAGGAGTACCGGGACGAAGGTATCAGCGGAAGCAAAGACTCCCGGCCAGCATTGGACCGGCTCATGAAGGAAGCACGGGGCCGGAAGTTCGACGTTGTTGTCGTCGCGCGGTTCGACAGGTTCGCGCGGTCTGTATCTCATCTCCTGCGAGCACTCGAAGAGTTCAATCACCTTGGCGTTAACTTTGTGTCCCTGTCAGAGTCCGTCGATACGTCTACGCCCATGGGGAAGATGATCTTTACCGTCCTTGGTGCCGTGGCCGAGTTGGAAAGGAATCTCATCAAGGAACGTGTCCATATGGGCCTCAGTCGCGCCCGGAAGCAAGGCAAGACACTTGGCCGACCCAAGCGGATATTTGATCGTGAGCGGGCCCGTACGATGCTACAGAGCATGTCTGCGCGAGAGGTTGCCCGGCAGTTGGGCGTTAGCCGGGGCGCGATTCAACGAGCAATCTAGCGAAATAGCTTTTATTCTTCGTGGGATATGCCTGATTTCGACCAGCTGAGGATCGTCAAGCGAGGCTTCGCAAGATGGAACCCATGGCGAACCGCGCATCCGGATCTGAAAATTGACTTGATCTGTGCCGATCTCAGGGGTGCCGACCTATCTTGGAGTCACTTGGGCGGAGCCAACCTTTACGCGGCCAACTTGGGCGAAGCGAATTTAACGGGAGCTGATCTCTCAGGAGCCGACTTAAGTCACGCATCTCTGGCGAGCGCCAACTTGACTGGAGCAGACCTTAAGGGAGCCAATGTTGGCAGGACTGCGTTCGGAGATACTGTCCTAGCCAATCTGAACCTTCGTGGCGTCCGTGGGCTGGATTCTTGCAGCCATTGGGGTCCGAGCGCATTGGACTATCAAACACTGAAGCTATCAGGATCGCTGCCCTTGCAATTCCTCCGTGGGTGCGGCTTACCAGACACTCTTATTGAATATCTCCCCTCGCTACTCGGAGAGGGTCCGATTCGGTTCTACTCATGTTTCATAAGCTATTCGACAAACGACCAGCCATTCGCTGAACGCGTTCACGCAGACCTCCAAAACAAAGGTGTCCGCTGCTGGTTTGCTCCGCATGACATTCAGGGGGGCAAGAAAATCCATGAGCAAATAGATGAAGCCATACGTCTCTACGACCGACTCCTATTAATTTTATCTCCTGCCAGTATGGACAGTGAATGGGTCAAGACTGAGATCGCTCACGCCCGTCAGAAGGAACTGAACGCGAAACGCCGAGTCCTATTTCCTATCAGTCTCGTGCCATTTGAAGAGATCAAGGCTTGGAAGAACTTCGACGCGGATACCGGCAAGGATTCGGCGAAGGAGATTCGCGAGTACTTCATTCCCGACTTCACTGAATGGAAGCAGCACGATTCTTACAGCAAGGCGTTTGAACGGCTGTTGCGGGATTTGAAGGCTGAGGACAAGCGTAATTCGTAAAGCCAGACGTTTGTTTGCCTATGCCTTAGCAGCTTTCAGTTGGTTTTCACGCTTCGCAAAACGCAGGTCGCCCTCCGAAGTGACCCAAACGCGAAATCGCTCCTCTAATGGGGCCGAGGTACCGTGAAGCGAAAGAGTGACAACATAATCGCCCGCTGGTAGCTGAATATTCGAGCCAAGCTTGAACGTCGTAGCCGTCTTGTCCTTCTCAGCAACATCAAAGTACACGCGTTGCCACAGAAGAAGGTTGAAGCGTTCCCCTGGGGTTTTCTCTCTACCCAATATGTCTCGCTGAGACAGAGGTATGAGACAAACCCGGGTTGCGCATGTGTGGCCTCCGCGCTCAGCACTTTCTGCATTCAGAACGAGTTTCAGACCCTCGTGGTTGCAGTACCTTGCCATCAGCGAAACACGGTACCGAGCGGAATTACCGACTCGCTCGACAAACGGCGGTTCCGTCTCGCGATATTCAAGTTCGATAGGGTTCTCTTCCTGATTTCGTTTCAGGTCCGCTAGATGTTTATCGCGGCCAACATAGGGTACCCACGCAGGCACAAGTCCAAATTGACTTAGCCGTAACCACGTCCGTCCTTTCAGCCCTAGAGGTCCCCAAATTCCTAGGCCCTTATCTCTTGAGATGAAATCCTCAAGGGCGAACCACATAATGTGATTTACCCCTATGCCTCTCAGCTTGACCCTACGAAGATATATCTCCTCGTCCAGTCGGTCGCCCCAAGGATCATCCGCAGAATAGGGGTTCATTGAAGCCTCCGTCGCGGCCACAAGATGGTTATGCTTCTTGTTTTCGACGGCCAAATACAGCCTTGCAGAATCTTCAGGGTACAAATCGACTCTCTGCGCCAACCCCTCAGGCCCGTCCCACACGCCGCGAATTGAAGGCCAAAATCGACGGCCCTTGCCAATGGCGGTGACTGTTGCACCCAGTTTCGTCGCAATGGCGTCTTCTCTGATGCCCTCGCTCTTGTTGGTAATCACGACGGTTACGCAACTGACGAGCTTAGCGCCGCCATTAGTGCCCCTGAGGTACGCAGGACCCCTCCAAGGCATTCCCTCCACTCGCATCAAAGGTCTGCCGCTGAAATGACTCTCGGCAAGACAGTACAGAAGTATCAGAACTAGCGTGACGCTCGTAAACGACGGCACAATCAATGCGGGATGAGCGAGGAAAAAATCGGCCCCGCCACGCAAGAGACTACGTCCCAATTCCGTGGCCAAGAAGTACTCGATAGCCCTTCTGATTATGTTTTCGCCTTGCCAAGTGAGTCCCAAGGCAATTGCGAATACCCACCAGAACCGACGCACAGTCAATACAAAGCGACGCATTTTGCGGATTCTACCGCGAGCAGTCCCAATTGTGCCTTAGACACTTCCGCTTCCCGCCTCAATCGCTGTGGGGACTTTTGGGGGACCACGAAAGTTTTGTGCAAACTTTGTGACGTAAGTGCGCCTTGAACCCCCGTTTTGATGGCTTACGATGGAGTGCTACTGAGAGAAGGGACTGATCTGGAAATCCTTGTGACGAGCGAACTCCAGCGCAATCAGTAGTATTCAGCCTTTATTTGCATTGGGATTTGACACGGTAGAGGTCATCGGTTCGATCCCGGTAGCGCCCACTTTTAGTGCAAGTATTGCTTTGACACCCCCTCCTGCCTGATATAAATTCCCGGCCCAGCGACTGAAAGATCGATGGACTGAGTTCAAGGATCGAACCGAGAGGATTCTCTCCGCTTCCTCTCCAAATCTTTAGGGGGTAAAACTAGTGCGTAAATACTTCGCAGCAGCGATGCTGTGGTGTCTCGTCTTTTCCTGCCTCGCATTCTCTCAGGGTGGAAATTCTCAGTTGGGCGGCGTCGTTACGGACCCGAGCGGTGCGTTGATGCCGGGTGTCACCGTTACGGTGACCAATGTCGAAACCAGCATCACGAACACTTCCATTTCGAATGAATCGGGCTCCTACAACTTCCCGTCATTGCAGCCGGGAACCAAATACACAGTCAGCGCCTCGCTGCCCGGATTTCAAAAGAAAACGGTAACAAGCCTTGTGATTGGCACTGCGGTGAACGTCCGCCAGGACTTCCAGATGCAGATTGCCAGCACGACGACCACGGTCGAAGTGAGCATTGAAGCGAACGAACTGCTCACCACGAACTCGCAGTCGGTCGGCGAGATGTTGAGCGCGTCGAAAGTCCGCGATCTTCCGATCGTCGGAAATGACGTACTCTCGCTGCTCAAGGTGCTGCCCGGTGTCCGCGGCGGTGCAGGTGCGGTCGCCACAACGATGGCAGGTGTCGGTGGAGACAGCATCAACACCGTTCGCGACGGCTTAAGCGTGAGTGATGGCCGATTCGAAAGCGGCGTCTTCTCGACGACGTTCATCAACCCCGACCTCGTCGGCGAAATCAAAGTTATTCTGGCGCCGGTCGACGCCGAAATGGGACGCGGAAACGGACAGGTGATCATCTCCACGCGCTCCGGAACAAACAAATACTCGGGAACCGCACAGTGGGACATTCGGAACACGGCCCTCAATCCCAACACGTGGAACAACAACCGCAACGTCGGCCTGGACGGAGCGTGGAGCCCGACTGTTCCGAACTGGTCGAACACGCATCACGTCTCTGTGAGCTATGGCGGCCCCATCGTAAAGAACAAAACGTTCTTCTTCGCATTGTGGGATCAGCAACTGCAATATCAACGCAATACGATAACGGCCAGTGTGATGACGGACGCGGCCCGCAATGGCATCTTCCGTTACTATACGGGGTGGAATAACGGAAACACGGGGACGGCCACGCTGTTTACGGGCGCAAACCCGATTATCTCCGTTGTGGATGCCGGAGGAAATCCTCTCAGGCCGCAATTTAATCCGGGGAGCGCAACAGCAAATGTCCCTTACACGGGATCTCTGAACTGCATCAGCGTCTTCGGCGGTTTCAAGGCTGACGGAAGTGCCGTGACGGCAGCGGATTGCCCGGGTGGAACCCTTGTCGCGGGTACCTGGGACCCACTCCGCCCGACGATGGACTCCACCGGTTACATCGCCAAGATTATGGCGAAGATGCCGAAGGCCAATTATTTCGGCACCGGCGACGGTCTCAATCAGGCGGGATACCGGTTCACGCGCACGCGGCGCGGAAATTCCGGTGCGGCCGTCACCATCGGTACGGACACCAACACGAACCGCAAGCAGTTCAACCTCAAGGTGGACCAAAACTTCACGCCCAATCACAAATTGAGCGCAAGCTGGAGCGACGAGCACAACGCCAGCGCCAACGACGAGCCGAACTGGCCCGGCGGAATTCCCTATCAGACCCTTCGGTATCCGCAGATTCTAACGACGAGCCTGACCTCGACACTTTCATCCTCGCTGCTCAACGAAGCTCGCTTCGGGCTGCGGTACAGCAATGCGAATATCGCCGCGCCCATTGAGAAAAAATTCTATCCGGACGCGTCAGTCGTGGACGAAGCCCTGAAGTACACCATTCCGGTGAACGGATACGACGTCATGGTGAGCCCGGGTGCGGGCGCCTATGCCTTCGGTGGCACCCTCAACGGTATATTCAACACTGCTCCGGGGCAGTACAACGGCAATATCAGTAAGAATTACACCTACGCGGACACTTTCAGTTGGACCCGCGGCAAACATGCCTTCAAGTTTGGTGGCGAATGGCGCGCTACGGATTCAAACGGGTACAACAACATTCCGCAGCTTCCGTTCCCGCGCATCCTCGGTGGCCCCGGCGCTAATGCATCCAATCTGGGCACCGCGGCAAACACTCCGCTTTTGCCCGCAGCAGCGTTGCTAGGCACGAACCGCGCGAACGCAGTCAACATGCTGTACTTCCTGGCAGGATCGATCGGGACATCTGCGGCCTCAGCCGGTGCGACCCAGCTCTACTGGATCGCCGGCGCGGATGATGTCAAGAATGGCACCTGGCAAGACACCAAGAGTCTGGGGCGAAAGTTCCGCGACACGATTGAGAACGAGGCTTCCGTCTTCTACAAAGATGACTGGAAGATCTCGAAGAACCTGACCCTGAACCTCGGACTGCGTTGGGATTGGTATGGTGCACCTTATATTGGATCCGGTTTCACGTCGACAGCAGTCAGTCAGGGCGCAGGATTGTTCGGCGTTGGCCGGGACGGCACCGCGGACCTCTTCGACAACTGGTTGCGGCCGAACGGCATCTTCCTTTCTGGTTATGGGCCAAATGCCACGACCGGCGGGCTGCAATGCACGACGGGCGTTTCGAACGGAGCAAACCTCCCCGCGTCTTCGTGTGATCCGTCAAAGCTCACCACGGTGGAGTTCGTCGGCCCCGGGACACCCAATCCGAATAAGTCTGCCTATCCAAGCGACTACAATAACTTTGGCCCGGCAGTCGGGTTCTCCTACAACACCAACTTCCTGGGAGAAAACCGTTCCACAACGTTCCGCGGCGGCTATCAGATCACGTACGGCGGTAGTGGCCGTCTGGTGGGCGGTGGCGGCGCCACGTCCAATGAAGTTATCGAAGGCGGCGCTCCTGGCCCGCTGAGCACGGCGAATACCCAGGCATCCGATTTCGGTAACCGGTACATGGATCTCCGGGATGTTCCTCTCCTGGTGCCTGTGAGACCCACCAACCCGGTGAAACCGGGCGGCACGATCGACTTTTCCGCCGGAACAGCCGCGTTCTCCGCGGTAGATCCGCACTTCGTGACTCCCTACGTGCAGAACTTCACCATGTCGATGACAAGCAACCTGACCCGCAAGGTCTCCATGGACCTGCGCTACATCGGCACAGTCAGCAAAAAGCAGCAGAGTTCCATCAATCCCAATACTCAGAACGTGTTTTTTAACCAGGAACTTTGGGATGCCTTGTCGATCACTCGTGCCGGCGGCGACGCCCCACTCTTCGACCAGATGCTCGTGGGGTTGAACATCAACAACGGCACAACCGGCTACGGCCCGGTCGGAACGTGCGTCGTTCAGGCGGCCGGTTCCACGGCCTCCGGCCTCGGCAAGGAAGGCTGCGCGGCCAACGCGGTGATGCAGCACGGTTCGGCGGCCCTGAGGCGCAATGCAACGTTCTCGACCAACATCGCGAACGGCAACTTCAGCGGAGTTGCGGGTTCCCTGCTCGCCAACAGCGGTACGCTTCCGGCCAACGGAACGACGGGTGGCGAGACGATCCTGCCCACAGTAAACGGCGTCCAGGTGCTCGCCCTGAATCGCAGACTGCTGCGCAACGGCTGCGATCGAATCGCAGCCGGTCTCTCGACGCCGGTCCAGGCCCGATGCTTCCCGGAAGACTACTTGACGATCAACCCCCAGATCGGACTCGGGACGTTTGTAACGAACGGCAACAGCTCCAACTATCATTCGCTCCAAACGCAGTTCACCTTGCGACCGACTGCGGGCATCAGCTGGCAGGGCACCTACACGTTCTCCAAAAACCTGGGAATCAGTGGGGCTGCTACGGATCCCACGAATCGCAATGGCGACTACACGATAACAAACAACGATGTGACGCATGAGTTCCGCACCAACGGCACGTTCGAATTGCCACTGGGGCCGAACAAGCTGCTCTTCGGGAACAGCTCCGGCTGGCTCGCCAGGGCCATCGAACGGTGGCAGACCAGTGTAATCTTCAACTACACGTCCGGTGTTGCGTCGGACATTGCCGCCGCCACAATGTTCTACGCAAACGGCGAACCCGACATCGTCGGCCCCTTCCCGGCTCAAAAAGGTAGCGTACGCTGGGATGCTCCGAACAACACCGCCCAGACATTGCACGGCGGAACCTACTTCGGCCAGCCGAGTCCGTTGGTCAGCGTGGACGATCCGCAATGCGCGAGGATCCAGACGGATACGATGGGCTTTAACCTCAACGCCAACGGCAACTGCACGATCAACGCACTGGCGTTGGCAAATCCGGACGGGACCGCTGGACCGATGGTTTTCCAGCAGCCTCTTCCCGGTCACCGTGGCACTCTGGGCCAGAACGTGATGCGGTTGCCTGGAATCTGGAACTTCGATGCGAACCTGAGTAAGACGTTCCGCCTTACAGAATCCAAGAACGTGCAGCTCCGCATCGATACCACCAATGTATTGAACCATCCCGATGCCGGGACTGCTGTCGGCCTGACGCCCAATCTCAGCCTCAATGGCACAACGCCATTCGGCTCGATCGGAACGAAGGGTAACAATACGCGCACCTTCCAGGGCACACTCCGCTTCCAGTTCTAACGACCGGACAACTCAACGTTCAAGACTCCCCTGCTGCCACAGCGCGGCAGGGGAGTTTTGCTTTTTTGCACCATTTTTGGCTTTGACTCCCCTGATTTACTGGGATAGATTCCGCCGCCAGCAACAGGTTCGCACGAGCCTGTTCAAAACTTCAAAATTCCAAGCTGGGAGGATTCCCCCTTGTCCTCTCAGTTTTAGGGGGAATCTGCCATGCGGAGATATGTCGCAACAGCGGCGTTGTTGTGTTTCTTTGTGTCCTGCCTCGGATTTTCACAAGGTGGCAACGCACAGTTGGGCGGTATTGTCACGGATCAGAGCAAAGCGTTAATTCCCGGCGTGATGATCACTGTCACGAATACGGAGACAGGCATTACGAACACCGCAATCACCAATGAATCGGGATCGTACAACTTTCCAAGTCTCCAGCCCGGAAAAGCTTATAAGGCATCCGCCTCGTTGCCAGGGTTTCAGACCAAGACGGTCAACGATCTCGAACTGGGCGGCGCCGGAAACATCCGCCAGGATTTCCAACTCTCGGTGGGGACAACATCCACTCTGGTCGAAGTCCAATCGGAAGCCAACTCCGTGATCACCGCTGCGGGCGCCTCCGTAGGCGATGTCCTAACCGATGCTCGAATACGCACCTTGCCCATGGTGGGAAACAATGTTCTGGACCTCCTCGATATTCTGCCGGGTCTTCGCTTGAGCCCGCTCGGCAGCACAGGCGACACGATCGGCGGACTTGGAATGAACACGGTCAACGCCACACGTGACGGCCTCAGTATCAACGATGGACGCTACGATGCTCAGACCTGGGGCAGAAGCGCCATGTCCACCACAGTGCTCAATCCCGACCTCGTCGGTGAAATTCGGCTCATCCTCTCCCCCGTGGACGCCGAACTCGGACGCGGCAATTCGCAAATACAGATCACAACCCGATCCGGCACAAACAAGTACACCGGGAGCGCCGTGTGGAATATCCAGAACACCGCATTGAACGCCAACACCTGGGAGAACAATAACGACACCGTCGGCGGTGTGTGGACACCCACTAAACCGGACTGGCGCAACAACCATCAGTACACGATCAGTTACGGCGGTCCCATCGTTCGCAACAAGACGTTTTTCTTCGCGTTGTGGGATCACAACATCAACAACACACGGACTCTCCAGAGTCCGACTGTAATGACAGACGTGGCGAGACAGGGAATCTACCGCTATTGGACCGGTTGGAACCCGGCCGCCGCCGGAACGGCGCCGACAACAACCCCCACAACCAATGCCAACCCCGTTTATGCCTCTGTGAACGACGTAGGTCTTCCGACGGCGCCTCTGGTGAACCCCGACAACTCGTCTTATACAGGAAGCCTGGTTTGCTTCAGTATGTTTGGGAATATCAAGCTTGGTGCGAAGGGCGCGATTACTCCGTTCACGCAGGCCGATTGCCCCGGCGGAACGGCCGTCATCAACGGCACACCGTGGGATCCGAAGCGGCTGACGTTCGATACCACAGGCTACATTTCGAAGCTCATCGACCTCATGCCGCATCCGAACTACTTCAGAGCCGGCGATGGCTTGAACACGGCACAGTACCGCTATGTTCGGGGCAGAAAAGGCAGCACCAACGGCGCGAACGCCGTCACCGGAACGGACGCAGCCTCCAACCGCAAGCAGATCAACATCAAAATCGACGAGAACTTCACCACGAACCACAAGGTCAGCGGAAGCTTGAGCTATCAGATGGACGACAACGCCGACAACCTCGCGGCGTGGCAGGACGGCATCAATGGAACCCAGCGGTCCCGGCCGATCGTGCTGACACTCAATGGCACGTCCACCCTGTCGTCAACGATGCTCAACGAAGCGCGTTTCGGCATGAACTACAACAACAGAGCCGAGCTTCCACCGTGGCGCAGCCCAAACAGCGATGTCCGGGCGGCCGCAGAGGCTCTCTTCCTGCAGGGAGGCCAGGGGCACGGTAAGACGTATCCTGTCGTGATCAATCCCTCAACGGGCACTTTCGCCGTGAACGGCGAGTTGAACGCCCTTTCCGTGAACATCGGCAACGTCACGTCCCTGTACAACTACGCCGACACGTTGAGCTGGACGCGCGGGAAACATGCCTTCAAGTTTGGAGCGGACCTGCGTTTCCCGCGATCGAATGGTTTCAACGCCCAAACGCTTCCCGTGGCAACTCTGGGCAACAACGCCAGCGCCAGCAGTACGGTCAGTCCGTTCGCCACGACGACCAATTTCGCGACGCAGCTCCTCAACCTGCCGTCGACTGCGCGAACCAACGTCACCTCCTTGCTGTACCTCATGAACGGTTCGGTATCGAGCATTACCTATCAATATTGGATGGAGAGCCAAACCGACAAAGACAGTGCAACGTGGCAGGACTGGTCCACGCGCGATCAGCGTTATCGCAAGCAGGTCTCCTCCGACTATGCCTTCTTTGTAAAGGATGACTTCAAGGCAACCAAGAGCCTGACGCTCAATCTGGGCGTGCGTTATGAGGTGCATCGTTCGCCCTTTCTGGCGTCCGGATTGACTTCGGCGCCCCTGGGATTGGGTGATGGCCTGTTCGGCGCCGGCCGCGGCGCGGGAGGTCAACTTTTCGCGAACTGGTTGCAGCCGGGAAATATTTTCCTGACCGGTTACGGCAGCACTCCGGCAGTTCCACTGGCTTGCAAGAGCGGCGTGACTCAATCCCCTTTGCTGCCTGTCTCGACTTGCGATCCCGCCAAACAGACGACACTCGAGTTTGTGGGGAAGAACACCCCGAATCCCGGCAAGAAGGTAATCCCGGACGACTTGAACAACTTCGGTCCTAATATCGGATTCGCCTGGCAAGTACCGTGGTTTGGCGCGGGAAAGACGCAAGTTCGCGGCGGTTACGGCGTGACGTTCGGAGCCGCCAGCAACAATGGCATTAACACCGACACGTTGCTGGGTTCCGCACCCGGAAACACATTGGCGGGCGCCACTTCAGTCGGCGACACCAACATTGCTCCGATTCTGACGACCCGCGCTCTGAATCTGACCGACATTCCAACTCTGGTTCCCGTCAGACCGGTTCGGGCCCCTGGCGCGACCGTACCGATCTATGCTCGTAGCGTCGGGTTCCAGGCCTACGACCCGAATTTCGCCACTCCCTATACTCAAAACCTCACGCTCTCGGTGACGCGTCAGGTGACCCGCCTGGTAACCCTGGACGTGCGCTACATCGGCACGCTGGCGCGAAAACAGGCGGGGAATGTCGATCTCAATACGTCGACGGTGTTTTACAACCCGGAACTGCTGGACGCTCTGAACAGAACGCGCGCCGGAGAAAACGCCCCGCTGTTCGACCAGATGTTTGCGGGATTGTCCTTAACAACTACAGCCGGCTATGGCGCCATAGGCACCTGCGTCGCGAACGCAACCGCGCCGGGAGCCGGTTTGGAAGGTTGCGCCGCGGGACAGGTTCGCCAACATGGCTCCGCCCATCTCCGCCGGAGCGCAGCCACTTCAGGCGCGCTGGGCGCGCCTACACTTCAGACGGCTCTCGCAAATGGAGACTTCGAGTACGTCTCCAATCTGTTACCGATCATGACAGCGACAAGCGGCGCTACCAACTTGCCTGTAGATCCGGGCACCGGCCAGACCGTTACGGGCGTACAGCAGAGAGTCTTGCGCAATGGCTGCGACCGCATTGCGAACGGCCTCTACAACCCGGCTGCAGCCGCCTCTGCGACAAACATCCCGACGCGCTGCTTCCCCGAAAACTACGTCCAGGCAAATCCGCAATTCAGCACCGCGACTTACAATGGAAACTTTGGCCACAGCAACTATCACTCGCTGCAAATCCAGACATCGCTGCGTCCCGTCCATGGCATCAGCATCCAGGGCACTTATGCATGGGCCAAATCCATGCAGGACGTCGCGAATTTTGCCAATGTGTGGACGGATCCGCTGCAGCGTTCGCTGGATTGGGCCCGAGGCCGCCAGGGGCCGCACACGTTCCGCGCCAACGGAACGTTCGAGCTGCCGATCGGTCCCAACAAGCTGCTCTTCGCCAATACCACCGGATGGATTGCCCGAGCTATCGAGCGCTGGCAGACCAGCTTCATCGTAAACCTGGCGTCCGGCTCTCCCGCTGATATTCTCGGCGCCGGCAACATGCGATACGGCAATGGCCGGATGGTTGCGACCCAGTACTGGCGAATGCCTTCGGGACAGACCACGTGGGACCGAACAATTTCAGCTTCGGTCAAGCAGGGAGCCTGGTACGGTACGCCCAGTCCGTTCGTGAGCGTGAGAGACCCGCAGTGCGCAAGCCCACTGGTCGGAGCAACCGATAGCATGGGGTTCAACCTTCAGGCCGTGTGCAACCTGAATGCGCTGGGATTGATCGTTCCGGCCGGAACGGCCGGCGCCAACACCATCGCGACCAGCGGGACATCCTACCTGCTGGGGCTCGTGAATCCCACTCCCGGCAATTTAGGAACGCTCGGAGCGCGGACTCTCGACTACTGGGGACAGTTCCAACTCGACGCCAACGTCAGCAAGAACTTCCGGCTTACAGAGAGCAAGAGCCTCCAACTCCGGATCGACACCAGGAACGTGCTCAATCACCCCACACCCGGGATCCCAAGCTTCAGCATCACAAGCCTGGGCAATATCACGACCAAGTCGGGATCGCGCACGTTCCAGGGACAGCTCCGCCTGACCTTCTAAAGTCAGGGGGTTTTAGCCACGGATTACACGGACGGGGCCGGGGGGGAATTCGGGGCCGGGGGGGGAATTCGGGGCCGTGCTACTCGAACCCCGATCTCTGAACTACAAGAGATC
>Ga0134121_10001783_pt1 | contig 19707 bp, 13 predicted proteins | sample KB301_FD_96463 | JGI IMG/M metagenome (GOLD analysis project Ga0134121, IMG submission 96463) | Terrestrial soil microbial communities without Nitrogen fertilizer from Kellogg Biological Station, Michigan, USA - KB3-0-1 | ecosystem: Environmental > Terrestrial > Soil > Unclassified ... | reverse complement strand
AGTATTGTTCGCCGCGCGATCGTCCGTAGTAGATCACGCCGACTTTGTGAGCCGATCGTCGTGAGGAGTAATCGTCATCGTCGCCGAATTCTTCGGCCATGTACTTTCCAGCGCGTCGCGCATAAGTCCGTGGCATTCGCGATCGCGATTTTTCGGGCTTAACCGTTGGCTCGGTTATCTCGGCTACTGCCGTAGCCGCCGGCGCGTCCAGCGAATCCATTTGCGCTGAAGCCTCTCCCAGTACGGTCGGTGTTTCAGGACTAGCGGTCGACTTTGAGGGAATGACTACTGCGGCAATTCCCAGGACGATGCCGACGATAATTGCTGACGTGACTGTTATCAGGTAGCGCGACGACTCAAAGCGGTTCGCCCCGCGCTTGGGAAGCGGCTCAACCTGGTGCGCGGTGGCGACCGCCGAGTCGTCAAAATGGGGAGTGGTCAGGTCTTCGGTTGATGGGGTGAGTAGCGTTGATTGCTGTTCGATACGAGATTGATTCATGATTAAAGCTGTCCTCCATCCGTATGAATCCGGTATGTACGCTGGATATGAGCAAGCAGCTGTCCAAAAGTGGAGCGACAACGGAATCGCTAGAAACCGGCAAGCGATAGCTAAAGAAATCAGCCGCAGTCAGGCGGAACTAGCCGAATCGGTAGCGAATAGCATGAGATACACAAGATTGTTTTCAGACGAGCAGGGCGAATCGCATTTCGACGAGGTCGAATTGGAATTCGCGAGTACTGATTACGTCGAAGGTTCTGCACCTTTGAGACTTTCTCCTGCGCAAGCGGCAGCTGACTACCGTTTCATGGACGCACCTGCCGGCTGGACGAGCGATTGGCATCCTTCGTCTGCGCGTAATCTCTTCGTTGTATTGAGCGGCGAGTGGGAAGTGACCGCGAGCGACGGCGAGACGCGACGGTTTAAGACAGAAGATATATTGTTCGTCGAAGACACAACCGGTAAAGGACATGCATCCCGCGTGGTCAGCGACGAAAATTCGGTGGCGGTGATGATTAAGCTGAGCGAATGAACCGCGTTACAGAACCTCGAGCGGTAGCGAGCTGGACGAAGGCGCAAGTGGCGCGAACAGTTTTGCTTTGTTCCGGACGTTAACCCAGAGTTGAATCCTGGTCCCGCTCGCTACCGCTCGCGGTTCTGTAACTGTGGCCAATTCTTTTGGCGTTCCTGGTGCCTTCGTGATAAAAGATGCTCCCGCAGGCCCATCCACTTTTCTGGAGGACAATTCATGTCGTCGCATCGTACCGCAGCGGAGAAGTTCGTTCGCCGCGCTTCCATTCTTCTAACCATCGCTTTCGCAATCACATTCGCCATTCTTCAATTCAGTGATCACATTGCGCACGCCCAAGCGAGCGGCACGCGCATGTTGCGGACGCCGACCGTCAGCGCCACTCAGATCGCTTTCGCTTACGCGCAGAACATTTGGACTGTGCCGCGCGCGGGGGGCATGGCGCGACGCATTACGAGCTTTCAGGGCCAGACGTCGAATCCACATTTTTCGCCGGACGGGAAATGGATCGCATTCAGCGGCGAGTACGCCGGCAATCTCGACGTGTACGTAGTTCCCGCCGAAGGCGGCGAGCCAAAGCGACTTACCTGGCATCCCGGCGCGGACAGCGTACAGGGATGGACGCCGGACGGCCACTCGATCATGTTCTCGACGACGCGCGCGACTTGGTCGCCGAGCGGCGCGCCGCGTTTTTGGACGGTGCCAGTCGAAGGCGGCGTCGAAGAACCGATGGCTTTGCCGCGCGGCTTCCAGGGAAAGATTTCCGCGGACGGATCGCACATCGCTTATCGCATGAACAACTCGTGGGACGATGAGCGTCGCAATTATCGCGGTGGCCAGAATCGACCCATCTGGATTGTCGATCTCAAGTCTTACGATCTGGTTTCCCCACCGTGGACCGACTCGAAAGACATCGATCCGGTTTGGGTCGGCAACACCGTTTACTTCATTTCCGATCGCGACGGCGTGGAGAACGTTTGGTCGTACGAGATCGGCAGCAAGAAGCTGACGCAGATTACGAAGTTCACGGACTTTGATGTGAAGACGATGGACTCGGGCGCGGGCGCCGTGGTGTTCGAGCAGGCCGGATACATTCACGAACTCGATCCCAAGAGCGGCAAGGAACACGTTGTCAGCATCACCGCGACTGGTGATTTTCCCTGGATGATGGCGCGCTGGGAAGACGTCGGCAATCGCATGTCGAACATGGCGCTATCGCCCACGGGCAAGCGCGTATTAGTTGAAGCGCGTGGCGAGATCTTCACGATCCCGGCGGAGAAAGGTGACGTTCGCAACCTGACTAACTCAACGGGAGCAGCCGATCGCGATCCGGCCTGGTCGCCTGATGGCAAATGGATCTCGTATTTCAGCGATCGTTCAGGCGAGTACCGTCTCTACATTGAAGCGCAGGATGGATTGACTCCGCCGCGCGAAATCACCCTCGATCGTCCGACGCATTACTACACGGCTTCATGGTCGCCTGATTCGAAGAAGCTCTTATTCACCGATACTGGTTTGCATGTTTGGGTGCTCGACGTCGCGAGCGGCAAAGCGAAGATTGTCGGCAACGATCCGTGGATGGTGCCGCAGCGCACGTTGAATCCGGTTTGGAGTCCTGATTCGAAATGGGTGGCGTACTCGAGCCGGCTGCGATCGATGTATCACGCGATCTTCGTTTCTAACGCCGACACCGGCGAGAGCAAGCAAGTCACCGATGGTCTCGCTGACGCAGTCTGGCCCGCTTGGGATGCGAGCGGAAAATATCTCTGGTTTCTCGCGTCGACTGATTTTGGTTTGCGTTCGCAATGGCTCGATATGACTTCGTATGACCACGACGAGAATTTTGGTTTGTATCTGGCCGTGTTGAAGAAAGGTGAGTCGAGTCCGCTGCTGCCGGAGAGCGATGAAGATCGTGGCGTGGGCAGCGCGCCGGCGACACCGGCAATTCCGGGCGGTGGCGGGCGCGGGGCGCGACCAACTGCGGGTGAAGCCGGTACGCCAGACACTGGAGCAGGCGATCAGCAACCTGACCAGCAGACGCCGCGGCGTCCGCGTCCTCCCGTCAACGTGCAGATCGATTTTGACGGGGTGTCGAAACGAATTATCTCGGTGCCGGGTGTTCCCGAACGTCAATACTCGTCATTAATCGCTGGCGCTGATGGAACAGTCTTCTATCTCGAAGCGACGCGCGCGCAGGGCGCAGGCAGTGGCGCGGGTTTTGGAGGCGGCGCGAGCAACGAGTTGATTCGTTACCGCCTGAGTGATCGACGCGCAGCGACGTTTATGAACGGTGTCGCCGCGTTCGATGTCAGCGCCGATGGCCAAAAGTTGGTTTATCGCGCCGGGGGTGGCGGCGGTGGCGCCGGCGGGCCGGGAGCTTTTGGCGGTCGCGCTCCAAATCCAAACCTATTCATCGTCGACGCGACGCGTACACCACCGCAGCCGAACACCGGACGGGTGAATTACACGCTGCGTATGTATCTCGATCCCAAGGAAGAGTTCCAACAGATCTTCAACGAGATGTGGCGCAACGAACGCGATTATCTCTATGTGCCAAATATGCACGGCACTGATTGGAACAAGGACAAAGAGATGTACGGAGCGATGCTGCCCTATGTGATGCATCGCGCGGATCTGAATTACCTGATGGACATGATGGGCGCTGAGATTTCGATCGGCCACTCGTATGTGCGCGGCGGCGACATGCCCGACGTGCCGAACTCAGCCGGCGGGTTGCTGGGCGCTGACTTCGCGATCGAAAACGGTCGCTACAAAGTCACACGTATCTATGACAACGAAAACTGGAATCCCGATCTGCGTTCGCCACTGGCCGTGCCCGGCGTAAACGTTAACGTCGGCGACTACATTCTGGCGATCAATGGAGCTGAACTAAAGGCGCCGGACAATATCAATCGTTTGCTCGACGGAACGGCCAATCGACAAACGTCTTTGACCGTCAACGACAAGCCGTCGATGGACGGCGCGCGTCACGTTGTCGTTATTCCCGTCGCGAATGAGCAGGGGTTGCGCACGCGCGCGTGGGTGGAATCAAATCGGCGACTGGTCGAAAAACTCTCTGATGGGCAGCTCGCTTATGTTTATCTGCCGAACACGGGGCAGCCGGGCTACACCAGTTTCAATCGTTATTACTTTGCGCAGCAGGATAAGAAGGGCGCAATCATCGACGAGCGCTACAACGGTGGCGGCTCCGCAGCGGATTACATCATCGATGTGTTGCAGCGTGACTTTGACGGCTATTTCAACAACGTCGCCGGCGATCGTTATCCCTTCACGAGTCCCGCCGCCGGCATCTGGGGACCGAAGGTAATGATCATTAACGAGATGGCCGGCTCAGGCGGCGACCTCATGCCTTACATGTTCCATTATCGAAAACTTGGCTCGTTGGTTGGCAAGCGAACCTGGGGTGGCCTCGTGCACACGGCCGATACGCCGGTCTTTATCGATGGCGGATCGGCGATCGCTCCACGCGGCGGCTTCTTCAGTCATGATGGCAAATGGGCGGTCGAGAACGAAGGCGTGGCGCCGGACATCGATGTCGAGAATTGGCCCATAGATGTCATCGCCGGACATGATCCGCAGCTCGAGAGCGCGGTTGAAGAAGCCATGCGTTTGCTGAAGCTGCATCCGGTGAATCGCATGACCAAAGAACCGCCACCGCCAACCTGGGGTGTGCGCCGCAAGCCATAGGTAAGATTGACAAGAAATCCGGGAGGACTAGAATCCCCCAAACAGTCCAGGAGGACCACGTAATGACTCTCAAAGCACTGAAATTAATGCTGGCGATCGTTGTCTTAACCACCGGCTTCACGACGACAACTCGGCCCGTTCGCTCTGCACCCGCACTTCCAAATCCCGTTTTGTACCTCACCGGTACCGAACTGTTTCAGCAGAACGGCAAGTCGTTCGTCAAGTACCACTATGATGTTTTCAACAAAGAGGCCTACCCCGCCGACATGTTCGCCGCGGCTCCTGATTTACCGCCGTGCGGAAAGAACACAAAGTCTTCGCGGACCTGGGTCGACATCTTTGACCAGAGCGGCAAGCGGATTTATGGATTTTGCGCGCTGGCAAAACCGACAGATCTCAACGGCCTCTGGTTCTCGCTTGAAGAAGGAACGACGCCGCCGAGTTGGATTTACATCGAGATGAACGATCGCAAAACCAACACCAAATACAAATCCAACCTGGCCGAGACGTCCCAGTAAACTGGCGGACCTGGGGCTTGAACGACTATCGTGAAAACGCAGGCGCCCCGCCGGTACGTTGCTCTTCTGCGCGGCATCAACGTCGGCGGCAACAAATTGATCAAGATGGAAGAGTTGCGGCAGGTGATCGAAGGCCCGGGCTTCGCGAACGTGCGGACTTTCATTGCAAGCGGCAACGTGATCTTCGACTCCAGCGAAACTGATCCGCGCGCGTTGGCGAAAAAGATCGAACGAAAGTTGACGAAGGCGTTCGGCCACGAAATCACGGTCGTCATCCTTGAGCTTGATGCCCTGGCTTCAATGGCCAAGCGCAATCCCTTCAAGAAATTCGATAGCGAGGCAGACGTAATGCTATGCGCCGTGTTCTTCGCTGCGGATCCACCCCAGCTGAAGTTGCCCTTGAAGTCGATTCCTGAAAACCTGGAAGTGTTCGCGGTGCGCGACGCCACAGCGTTCGTTGTTTGCCGGCGCAAAAAGAGCGGTTGGTTTGGTTTCCCCAATAATTTTGTCGAGAAACAATTCGGCGTCGCCGCAACCACCAGGCAATGGAAGACGGTGCAAAAGATTGTCGCGTTCGCGCACGCCGCTTAGTCCAGGTTCGCGCATCGAATCACTCTGTCATCAGCTAATCCCAATCAGCCTTCGAAACGGTGGCCCACTTTCGCGGTGGGAACGTTTCTATTCCTCGCCACCGCTGCCGTTGTTGTTTGGCAGAATTCGCGACTGGCGGTTCTGTGGGATCTCAGTTACATCCTGGAAAATGCAAATCGCATGTCGCTGGGCGATGTGCCCTATCGCGATTTCCCCTTTCCATATCCACCGCTAACTTTTCTAGTCCAAGCCGCGGTTATCAAGCTGGGTGGGCGCGTCTTTTGGCACACGATCGTCTACAGCGCGATTGTTGCTGGCGCGGCGACCGTGATGACGTGGCGGATCGTTTTGAATCTGCTGCGCGAACGCTTAGCACATCCGCGGGCGATGGCGTTCATTCTCACGCTTCCGCTGATTGTGCTCGGCATTTACAGCATCTTTCCGCATCCGTTCTACGATCCTGATTGTGCATTCGCGATCCTGCTGGCCGGGTTACTGCTGCAACGCGCTGATCGAAAAGAATCGTCGATCGTCGCGAGCGCACTTGCGGGAATCACGATCGTCATTCCTCTGTTCGTCAAACAGAACATGGGTCTGGCATTCCTGCTCACCACGCTCGTGGGGGTGGCGCTGGTCGCGGTCATTGAGAAAGTTCGCGGTGAAGCCATCCGACGATACGTGCTGATGATGATCAGCGCGTTAGTGGCTCTGGGAATGGCGTTGCTGCTGATTCACTTCACAGCCGGACTGAAGAACTACTGGCGATGGACGATTCAATTTGCTGCCCAGAGACGCACTCCCGCGCGGGCTGAGATGATTGAGATTTACAAGTCGAAAGCGGTGCTGTTGTCAGTACTCGTTTTCGCGATCGGCTTTGCGCTGAGCTGGTTCGCGCGCAGACGATTATTGAGTTGGCTGTCTGTTGTAGGTGGAATCATCATGGCCGCGCCGTTCGCCTGGCCGGTGATCTACCTCTTGATCGATCGTGATTCGTCCGAACGCGCCGATCGCCTGCTGAACGTGTGGCCGTTGGTTTTAATCATCTCGGCGGTCCTGGCGATGGCCGCGATTCGGAAACGTCGCGGGCTCAATTTGGTGCTGCCGTTGGTGCTGATTGCGACGATCAACGGCACCTTCATGTCGCAGCAGCTTTGGGGATCGACGTATGCAATCTGGCCGCTGCTGGTCATCCTGCTGGCCTACACGGTGCGCTCTCTCGATCTATTTGCGCGGCCGCGGACATCTCTGGTTTGGACGTCGATCGTCTCCGCGTGTCTGCTGATCGCGGGCAGTGCTTACGTCTATTCGCATGAACGACTCGATTACGCGAACCTCGACGAAGGCGCGTTAACGAAATCGAATCTGGCTGCGTTAAAAGGAATGCGAACGCGCGGCGATTGGCTGCCGAACTTTGAAGAGTTGGTGAGATACACGGACGCCAACATTCCGCGCGCCGAGCCAATCCTAATCATTCCCGGGGAAGACCTCTTCTATTACACCACCGGACGCCGGCCGCAGTTTCCCGTGCTCTTGTTCGATCACACGGTGAATCCCTACTCGCCGGCTGAGATCGTCAAGCTGGCGCGCGACCGAAACATCAACTGGCTGATCATCAAACAGGATTTGCAGGATGAAGATGAAAACCTCGAGAAGCAGCGCGACGATTTGACCGAGGCGCTCGAGCAGGAATTCGAGCAGGTTGAAAGTTTGCAGGGTTATGACATATACAAGCGTGGCGAGCCCGACGACGATTCACCGGACGAGAAGTAGCGGACGTGCGAAATCGGTGATCTGCAACCCTGACGACGCTGGAATCATCAGACTGACTTGCTCCCCGGAGAAATCCCTATGAAAATCAAACTTGTAATTGCAGCTTCATTATTTCTGACTCTGTCCGTGGCCACAATTAACTACGCACCGCAGACGGCCAGCGCTTCTTCTTCCGCGGCCGCGAACCCGTTCTTTAGCGAGAGCACTTTGCCGTATCACGCGCCGCCGTTCGACAAGATCAAGGACACCGATTATGCGCCGGCGATCGAAGCAGGCATGAAGGATCAGTTGGCCGAGGTCGAAAAGATCGCCAACGATCCAGCGCCGCCGACTTTCGCGAACACATTCGAAACGCTGGAACGATCAGGGGCGCTGCTCACGCGCGTCACCAAGGTCTTTTTCAACCTGACGCAATCGAACACCAACGACACGCTGCAGAAGATCAAATCAGACGAAGCGCCAAAACTCGCCGCTCATTCGGACGCGATATATCTCAACCCGAAACTGTTTGCGCGAGTGAAGGCGGTTTACGACCAGCGCGATTCACTGAAACTCGATCCGGAATCAAAGTTTCTCGTCGAGCGCTACTACAAGCAATTTGTGCGGGCCGGCGCGTTGTTGTCGGAAGCCGACAAGGAGATCTTGCGCGGTCTGAATCAGGAAGAAGCCAAGCTGACGACGAAGTTCGAAGACGACATTCTTGCCGAGACGAACAAGGGCGCGGTAATTATCGACAACAAGGCTGACCTCGATGGCCTGAGCGAAGCAGACATCGCTGCGGCGGCGGAGCGAGCGAAAGAACTCAAGCTCGATGGCAAGTGGGTGCTCGCGCTCCAGAACACGACGCAGCAGCCCGCGATGACGTTTCTCAAGAATCGCGCGGTACGCGAACGGCTCTTCAACGCATCGGTCAGTCGGGCCAATCACGGCGGCGAAAACGACACGAAGGCGATCGTCGCGCGGCTGGCTCAATTGCGCCCGCAACGCGCCAAGCTGCTCGGCTATCCGAATCACGCGACCTTCTCGCTCGACGACCAGATGGCCAAGACGCCGCAGAATGCTGAACAACTCTTGACCGGAATCGTGCCCGCAGCCACGGCGAAAGCCCGCGACGAAGCGGCGCGCATGCAGAAGATCATCGATGCCGAGAAGGGCGGCTTCACGCTTGGTCCGCAGGATTGGGAGTACTACTCAGAGAAGGTTCGCAAAGCTGAATACGATCTGGATGAATCGCAGATCAAGCCTTACTTCGAACTGGAGCATGTCCTGCAGGACGGAGTTTTCTTTGCGGCGAACAAGCTCTACGGCATTACGTTCAAAGAACGGAAAGACCTGCCGGTTTACCATCCGGACGTGCGCGTCTTTGAAGTGTTCGATGCGAACGGGAAATCGCTCGCGCTCTTCTATGCAGACTATTTTCAGCGCGCGAACAAAGACGGCGGCGCCTGGCAGGACAGCTTTGTCGATCAGAGCAACCTGTTAGGGACCAGGCCCGTGGTCGTGAACGTGTGCAACTTCACGAAGCCAAGTCCGGGCCAGCCGGCGCTGATCAGTTTCGATGACGTGACCACGATGTTTCACGAGTTCGGTCACGCGCTGCACGCGATGTTCTCGAACATCAAGTATCCGACGCTGGGCGGCGTGTCGCGCGACTTTGTTGAATTCCCGTCGCAGTTCAACGAGCACTGGGCGCTCGATCCAACCGTGCTGGCGAATTACGCGAAGCATTATCAAACGGGCAAACCAATGCCGCAGGACCTGGTCGACAAGATCAAACGCTCACGTACTTTCAATCAGGGTTACGACGTGACGGAATACGTGGCCGCGGCGCTGCTCGACATGGCTTGGCATTCTCTGCCGGCTGATGCTCCGCCGCAGGACGTCAACAAGTTCGAAGCTGATGCGCTGAAGCGTTACCAGATCGATCTGCCGCAAGTCCCGCCGCGCTACCACACGACCTACTTTTCGCATATTTGGGACGGCGGATATGCGGCCGGGTACTACGCTTACCTCTGGAGTGAAGTGCTCGACGATGATGCGTTCTACTGGTTTAAGGAACACGGCGGATTGAACCGCGCGAACGGTCAACGCTTCCGGGAACTGGTCTTGTCAAAGGGCGGGACGCAGGACGTGGCGACGACGTTTCGCAATTTCCGCGGTCGCGATCCGATCGTTGAGCCGCTGTTGGAAGAGCGCGGATTGAAAACCGTAAAGCCGTAAGCTACACGGATGGGTGACGACGTTAGAGTGTCACCCTTCGTAATCGCAAGCCCGCGGCATCTCACAGAAATGACTATTCAATCCGAGCGACCTACTCTGCTAATGCACACAACATGTCCAGTAAACTCTCGGGGCGCCGTTGGGCAACAGATCCCAGTAATTATAACAACTGTTATACCACTGATAGTGAAGACAACTGTCGGGCCACTTTCTCCAGATTTGGACCCAGCAACCCGACGTTTGTCCAGCCCACGACTGAAACTGGCCAGGATGTGGATCTAAACATCTACCACGACACGCTTGGACAGGATTTGAGATTTCTCCCGCGAACGAGGATGGGTCCACCGAGAGGTTGAGAATTCCCTCGAAACTTGATGACTGAAGGTCGACCAAAGGTCCGTCCGCGATTAGTTCGTATTCGTTTGCCAGTCTGACAGGTGACAATCCAGTGCTGAGTGCTAGGAGACTGTTAGGCGGCCGGTCGAGACTTGACGACCGCGGGTTCCCCGGCAATTCGCCTGGCGGTGGATCATATTTTATGGAGGTGGCGAGAATCCAGTGGAGCATCTCGGGCTGATTAGGTCCCGGCGGCTTACGCCTCATCAACATGCAGCCATCCGAGCTAAAATAGTCTATTGTAAGCGAGCCTAGATCTGGATTATTAAAGACGTTCTGGGTATATGACGGTTTGTCCGAATAATGTTTCTGATATTCTTTGTATTGTACATCCTGGTCTGGAACATGCGAGTTGGCCCATTGTTTAATCAATGGTAGACCTAGTTTTGTGAACAGAAATGTTCCTATCCCGAGAATTACGAGGAGCGCGATACAATAAGCGCCCCACTTGGGAACCGGGAGCCTCATTCCAAAAGCTTCTACAGTGGTGTAGCCGTTCGCTGGCGGGTCATTGTGGTCCGGCGGGAAGCGAAGGGAACCCGATGGAGAACGCATTTCTTTTTCTCCTTTGGCGTAGGTGAAGACTTGGTAATTTGCGGCGAAATACTGCTACGAAAAATAGAGGTTGTCAAGAGCAATATCGCAACTGGCAAAAGCCCAGCGTCGTTCCATTTTAAGGATTTCACTGCACTTGCTGAAAATCAGCCTAAAGGTGCGCGCGACGCAGACGCAAAGCATTCGCAATTACCGAGACTGAGCTGAAGCTCATCGCCGCGGCGGCCAGCATTGGACTTAGCAGTAATCCGGAAAACGGATACAGCACGCCCGCGGCTATGGGGACTCCCACTGAGTTGTAAACAAATGCCCAGAACAGGTTCTGTTTGATGTTGCGCATGGTCGCGCGACTCAACTGGATCGCTCGCACGATGCCGCGCAAGTCACCTTTTACCAAAGTAACGTCGGCGCTTTGCATCGCGACGTCAGTGCCCGTGCCCATCGCGATGCCCACATGGGCCTACGCCAGCGCAGGAGCATCATTGATGCCGTCGCCGGCCATCGCCACCTTCCGCCCCTCGGATTGAAACGCCTTCACCGCCTCGGCTTTTGCGGTCGGCAGAATTTCGGCAATGACTTCATCAATGCCAAGTTTGTTGGCAACTGCGCGCGCCGTCGTGCCGCTGTCGCCGGTGAGCATTACGATGCGGACTCCCCTGGCGTGAAGTTCTCTGATGGCTTCCGGCGTGCTCTCCTTAATCGGGTCAGCCACGCCCAGCAATCCAGCCGAAAGTCCATTGACGGCCGCGAACATTACAGTTTGTCCGTCGGCGCGAAGCTGTTCGGCTTGCTCAAGCAGTCGCGTAACGTCGACCCTCATTTCATCCATCAACGAGTGATTACCCAGGAGGACGCTGGGCCCCTCTACTTTTCCGATCACGCCTTTGCCGGTGATGGATTCAAAAGACTCCGGTTTTGTAATTTCGATTCCTTGCTCCTGCGCACCCGAAACGATCGCCGCCGCGAGTGGGTGCTCGCTGCCGCGTTCGAGGCTCGCCGCTACGCGCAACAGGTCGCGCTGATCAAATCCGCTTTGAGCTAATACTGAAACAAGCCTGGGTTTGCCTTCGGTGAGCGTGCCCGTCTTGTCGACGACCAGCGTATCGATCTGGCGAAGCACTTCGATGGCTTCGGCGTTCTTGAAGAGCACTCCTGCCTGTGCGCCTTTGCCGGTGGCGACCATGATCGACATCGGTGTCGCTAAGCCGAGCGCACACGGACACGCGATGATGAGCACCGCAACGGCGTTGATGAGCGCATAAGCCGCGCGCGGTTCAGGTCCCAGCGTCGCCCACGCCGCAAACGTAATCAACGCGATGAGAATTACGATCGGCACAAAATAACCAGCCACCAGGTCTGCCAGTCTTTGAATCGGCGCCCGGCTGCGTTGTGCCTCGGCGACCATCTCCACAATTTGCGAAAGAAGTGTTTCACTGCCGACGCGTTCAGCACGCATGACGAACGAACCGGTGCCGTTAATCGTGCCGCCGATCGTTGCATCGTCCAAACGCTTCTCTACCGGAATGGGTTCGCCAGTGACCATTGATTCATCAACGAAACTCGAACCTTCAACCAGCAGGCCGTCGACGGGAACTTTCTCACCGGGACGCACGCGCAGCAGATCGCCGACGCGAACTTGATCCAGGGGGACATCGTGGTCGCTTCCGTCCGCGTCGACGCGACGGGCAGTTTTCGGCGCGAGGCCCAGCAGAGACTTTATTGCTGTGCTGGTCGCTCCTCGCGCTTTCAGTTCCAGTACCTGACCCAGCAGCACGAGCGTCGTAATCACGGCCGCCGCTTCGAAGTAAACCGGCACGATCCCCATGTGGTCGCGGAACGACGCAGGAAAGAATTTCGGCGCGAGCGTCGCAATCAAGCTGTAGCCGTATGCCACCGCGACGCCCAGGCCAATCAGCGTGAACATGTTCAGACTGCGATTCCTGATCGACTGCCAGGCGCGCACAAAGAACGGCGACCCGCCCCAAAGCACTACGGGCGTAGCCAGCGCGAACTGAATCCAAATGATCGCGGCGCTAGGCACGACGCGCGTGACGGGATTCGTCGGCAGCATCTCGCTCATCGCGATTAGCAGCAGCGGCAGCGACAACACCACGCTCACCCAGAATCGCCGCGTCATCTCGACGAGTTCAGGATTCTTTCCTTCTTCGAGCGTGACGACGCGCGGCTCAAGCGCCATCCCGCAGATCGGACAACTTCCCGGCGCTTCGCGCGCGATCTCTGGATGCATGGGGCAGGTATACTCGACGGAGCGCGGCCATCCCTGGCCGCTCTTCTCCGCGTCGTTCGAGGCAGCGACTGTCTCAGGGGAATCGGGATGCTTCGTACGTTGAATGCCGATGGGAATAACCGGCTTAGGAGCTAAATACTTTTCTGGATCGGCTTCGAACTTCTCTCGACAGCTGAGCGCGCAAAAGTAGTAAGTCTGTCCGCCGTACTCGAACCAACCCGCAGCCCGTTGCGGATCGATCGTCATACCGCATACGGGATCGATGGCGCGATGCCCCGTGTCGGTCTCAGCTATTCTCTGGTTAAGCGAATTCAATGAACAACCTCGAACAGTTTTCGGTTTGAACCACAGGCAATGATATCGCTTCCAACGTTAAGGAAACGAATTAACCTTTAACATCGCTTGGGGATTATTACGAGATTTGTCTCGGTTTTCAGTCTACGCCAGATGGGACGCGAAGGAGCGGTTCGCTTCGGGTAGCAGATCGAAGAAGAGGAGTATTCAAAACTGAGAGAGACTGCAAGCGCGTTTACGCTTAGTCTCAGCTGGGAGCAGCACTTCTACCTGAATTGATTACTGCTTGATGTAAACCGCGATGGTGTCTGGTTGTTGCTGTTGACTACCTTCGCGGTGAGTAACGATCGTCAAGGTCTTGCCATCACCGGACAGAGATAGTTTCTGGGTCGTCGCGCTAACGCGATCAGTTCCATCTTGGCCGATAAAGTTGATCTTGCTCATCAACTCCAACGTGCTGCCCGACATCGTCGCTTTCATCGTGCGCTTGCCGGTGGCTTGTCCGACATTGACGTCGCCAATTACTTCATAACCATTAAGGTTGTAGGGAGTTGGGCCAGCCGGAGGGCGACCTCCGCCCATGCCGCCTCCACCGCCTCCGGGACCACCGCCCGCGGCCTGCCCGCCTTCGATTTTAGTGTCGAGTGAAATCGTTTTGTCATCCTGAGTAATCGTCAACGTTACCTTGTCAGCTCCCATCATGCGCTGGGAAAGTTCCTGGCTTTTGGATTTGTCCAGTACCCATGTGCCGGTAAAATTCGGCACAAAAACTGGGCCCGCCGTTCCTCCGGGCCCGCCGGGTACGGGGCCAGGGTTCCCGCTACCACCGGGAACGGAGGGCGATGGACGTCGTTTTGGGGTTGGTGTGGTTGTGGGATTCGCTTGCGCAGAGAAATTCTGTGCTTGGGTGTGACGCTGTCCGCTAATGCCAATCGCAAGCCAATAGAAGCTGAAAACGGTCGAGAGTCCCAGCGCGAACAAGCTTCTTTGATTAAACATTTCAAGATCCTCCTAACTCGCCGCCAGGCGCAACAGGCGTGCTAACCGTTGTCAATCGGCAATCATGTTTTTTGAACGCCCGCGCATCCTTTCGCCACTGCCATATTTTGGCCACCATGCGATCGATGAGGGCCAGAAATGCGCCGGCAAACCCCGGCACGGGATCGACAAACAGACCGAAGTTTTGAAAGCCAAAGTATGAGACGAGCACCCAAAACAACAGTGCCAATGGAAAGAAAATGATCCGCAGCGTAAACAAAAGCCTCTTTCGCTTCCGAATCCAGGGCAGCCATCCCCGAAATAAGAGAAAAGCCAACAGACCGATAACAAACTCAATGACAAAGCGCAGCGACTCATTTAAGGGCGCTCCCGTCCGTCCTGAGAGCATGCTTTCAACCCAGTTCGCATGAATGTAGACAGCCGGAATTTTTCCGACGGGTCCGTCTTGAGTATCAATCTTGTCAACGGCAGTGTATTTATCGTTCGGATCGGCCGCAGAGTATCGCGTCCATCCCGCTCCTACGATCACCACCCTTCCGGAGAACTCTTCGGTCAGCTCTTTTAGCCTGCCGTCTTGTTCGGCGCGCCTTATCTCGTCAGCAGAAAAGGTATTGAACTTATCTAGATAAGCGCCACAATACTCAACGGAATCATCGTCAGAGTCCGCCGCGCTCAGATCCGGGCGGAAGGCATGTACGATCGCCCTCGAGAAAGACTCGACGGACGTTTCATCCTGAAGGACTACGGTGCGCGGAATTATCCTGAAATCCGGCGTCAGGTTTATATAACCTAATCGAGCAACCTCGCTTAACTTAGGATCAACTCCGTCGAATCTATTCGGAAGACCAACATAGTATCCTGGCTCAGGCGTGGAAATAATGTGTAAGAACTTCGGGAGGACGACCGTGCATTCCGGGGAAGAGACACTTCTAACAGCGTTAGCGAAATCCTTCGACTCTTGCTCAAATCTCCAGTTTTCCTTAAGAGTTCCATCCATCGTGGGAGAACAGAGATTAAAGTCTACGCCAATCACTTTGGGCTTCAGTTTGGCGATTGCTATTAATAATTCACCTAGGCGTTTCCGGTTGATAGGTAATCGGCCCTCATATTCGTTTCCCCAAAAATCGCTGTCCCCAATGAGAACCAGAATAGTGTCTCTACTGACTAAAGGCTTTCGTTTTGCTCTGGCTGCATAGGTCTGGATCTTCTGATGAAGCCAATAGCGCCAATCGAGGAACGCATAGTTCCGCTCGACTTTCTTAACGACGCCAATCGCTGCCACAATGAGGGCAAACGCAAGCAGTAGTTCTCCAGCTATTTTTAGTTTCGGAATTAATTTCTCTCTGTTCATGACTTAACCAAATAAAGAAGTTTATTGACAACGCCCTCCCTCGCGGTTCGGCTGTTGCCCGCTCGCGTTCACACAGTTCACCTCTCACTTACTTATGACATCGCGAGCGTAGATATGTCGGCCTCGGCATATACGCCACCCGCGCCGTTACCTCTGACACCAGTATCGTCGCATCTGGTACTTGCCCCGGCGACGCATGTTATCCGCGCCGGTACATATGCGACCTGCGCCGACGTCCGAAATCGCCGCTGACGCCGCGGTCTGGACGTTCAGTGACGCTACGCTCAGAGCAGTATTTGCCGGATTGTAATCCGCGTTGGCTGAGACCAATTCGATGAGCTTACTGAAGTTACCGAAGAGTTTCATGTCTCCTGATTCGTTTGCCATGTGGGTAGCCTCCGAAAGAAGAATTTGTCTGGAAGTTGTAAAGCTTGTGTGGGATCAAGTGAGCTTAATGCTTAGTTTGAGCACCCAAGCCAAAGAATTTGCGATGACGGCAACCTACGCCTGAAGGCGGAGTCTGTCAAGGATTTTTCGCGAGTGATTTGCCAACTCCTCCGGCCGAAGTCTATGCGCGAAGATTGCCAAGCAGGAGCTTGGTGATAGAATGTGCGCACTCTGAAATGAATCGTTTGCAATTCAGCCGGATGCGGGTTGGTCGTACGGGCGGAGTCTTGCTCGCGTTGTTGCTAATCGCTGGATTCATTTTTACCGCAACGCCGATTGAGTCAGTGCTCGCCAGCAACACCTGCGCGCTGGCTTGTTGCGCAGGCCGAGCACCGCACGCCGCCGGCTCGTGCATGGATGGAACCTGTCACGCGGCCATTCGGCTGAAGAACAAGTTTCACCCGCACGCACCAACCGCTGAAAAGCTTTGCGGCAGCCAGGTCATTCGCCTGAAAACATTTGCCACGACTGTTGTTGATACGCGCGACAAAGATGAACGACCGCAAGGCAAATCCCTTCATCTTTCATCAGTCCGGCAGCCGTGCGCGCCGGATTGTGCGGGCTGCGCTACCTTCTCGACGTCAAATTCACAAAGCAAGGTTGCTGCGCTGGCTGTCGCAAATCAATTGCCAGCCGACCCGCTTAAATTTTTATCCGCGATCTTTGATCGGGCTGATACTCTCGATGTTGCTTGCCGGCAGCATTCACCCAGAGGTCCTCCGGATCCTTTTCATCGCCTGACAGTCTCTTAATCAAAGTTTGATTACAACCCATCCGCGATCGTCTCGGATCTTCGTGAACGATCGGCGGAGTCGTGTTGCGTGATCGCGTTCTACTCGCCGCGATCGCGCGATCACTTATTTGTTTCAAGGCGGTCGAAATGAAAAACCGAGTCCTACACCTCGCCTGGGTTTGCGGATTTGCCTTAGGGCTTCTGCTCGCTTCTGTTCAGCACGCGGCCGCGCAGCAGAACGTGACGTCTGCGTCACTCAGCGGTGATGTTGAAGACGCCAACGGTGCACGCGTCGCCGGAGCGACGGTGACTGCAATACAACTTGAAACAAACCAGCAGCGCTCTGCGAATTCAGATCGCGACGGCCGATTTCGATTCCCATATCTGCCGGTCGGGAGTTATCGCGTCACGGTGGACGCGCCGGGCTTTGCCACCACTCGTCAACAAGTGATGCTCATGGTTGGCCAGACGCTGTCGCTGTCGATCAAACTGAAGGTGTCGGGTGTGGCTGAGAGCGTGGCCGTCAACGATGTTCCGGCAATTGAAACCGTTCGGACGCAGGTCAGCGAGACGATTCGACCTGCCGAGATCGATCAGTTGCCGCTAAACGGCCGCAACTACCTGGACCTGGCCCTGCTCGTGCCCGCCGTGTCGCCCACCAACACGGGCAGCAATCAACGTTTTGCGGAAACCTCTGCCGTCCCGGGCCAGGGAATTTCGTTCGGCGGTCAGAGAAATCTCTACAACAGTTTCATAGTCGATGGCCTGTCCGCGAATGATGACGCGGCCGATCTGACGGGGACATATTTCGGTCAGGAAGTGATGCTGGAATTCCAGGTGGTCACCTCGGGTGGTATCGCTGAGTTCGGCCGGGCCTCAGGCGGCATCGTCAACATTGCGACGAAATCCGGAACGAACAACTGGCACGGTGACCTGTATGGCTTTGGACGCAATCAGCGATTCGACGCGCGCAATCCACTGGCGCCGAAAAAAGATTTGCTGACGCAAGCCCAATACGGTGCGACGCTCAGTGGTCCGGTCCGTCGCAATCGAACCTTCTTCTTCGCCAATTTCGAGCAGGCGCGGAGAAATTATTCTGCGGTAATTACGATCGCGCCGTCAGCAGTCAAAACGATCAACAGCGGACTCGATACGAGGAGCTATCGCGGGCCGCGCATTGAAACTGGAGTGGTGCCGGCGAACTTCAACACGTCGAATTTCTTCGGACGCATCGATCACAAACTGAATGATCGCAATCAACTCACGGCGCGTTACAGCCTCTACCGCATCAATGCCGTCAATTCGCGCAGCGTCGGGGGACTGAATTCGGTTAGTCGCGGCTCAGGGCTTAGCGATACCGATCAGACGATTGCGGTGAATGACATCTTGACGATTAATAGCCGCACGCTGAACGAAGCGCGTTTTCAATTCACGCATAGTCGTCTCGATGCTCCGATCAATGACCTTGTCGGGCCGGCAGTTTCGATTTCCGGCGTCGCGAATTTCGGCGCCGCCACTGTCTCGCCGCTTGCTCGCGACATCAATGAATTCGAAGCGGTCGAGAACCTCTCGACGCAGCGCGGCTCACATTCACCAAAAGCGGGATTCGATTTTCTCTACAACCGGGCGAACATTCTCTTTCCCGGAGCCATTCAGGGCGTTTACAACTTCACCTCGTTGAATAATTTTCTGGCAGGGAATTACAACACCTTTCAGCAGGCCTTTGGCGCGCCCAGTCAATTTCAATCGAATCCGAATGTAGGTTTCTTTGTGCAGGATGAGTGGCGTGTGCGGTCACGTCTAACGATTAACGCGGGCCTCAGGTACGACCTGCAATTCCTGCCGCAGCCGATTCAAACTGACAAGAATAATTTCGCGCCGCGCCTGGGCCTGGCCTACGCTCCGGGAGATCGAAAGATCGTCTTTCGATTGAGCGCAGGTCTTTACTATGATCGAATTCCTTTGCGCGCGACTTCGAATGCCCTGCAGCGCGATGGATCGAAATATGTCGTGGTGCAGTTTTCGCCGGCGCAGGCGGGCGCGCCGGTGTTTCCGAATATCCTGACCGCGCAACCAACGACTTTGGTGACTAAGCCCAACATCACCCGGATCGATCCGAACATCGAGACCAGCTACAGCGAACAACTGAATCTCCAGGTTGAGCGGGAGTTGCCGGGTGAAGCTTCTCTCTCAGTTGGGTATCTGCATTTGCGCGGTCTGCATCTGGTTCTGCAACGCAACGTGAACGTGCCGCGCTTTCCCGCTGCGGCGGGCGTGCCTAATCTCGGACGCCCCGATCCGAATTGGGGCAACATATCCCGGTACGAAAGCTCTGGTGATTCCTACTACAACGCGCTGGTTGTTTCATTCAATAAGCGCGCGCGTTCATGGGCCAGCGTGCGCGTCTCTTACACGCTATCAAAGACAATCGATGACGCGGGGAATTTCTTTTTCTCGACGCCGCAGGATAATTTCAATGTGCGCGACGATCGCGGTCTGGCCGACAACGATCAGCGGCATCGGTTCGTTTTAAGTGGCTCGTTCCAGGCACCGGAGAAGGGGCCGAAGATTCCGCAGGCAGTGCGAGGATTCGAGCTGAGCTACATCTTCACTTACGCGTCACGTCTGCCGTTCAATGTTCTGCTGGGCAGCGATCGCAACTCTGACACGAATAATAACGACCGGCCGGTCGGAGTTGGTCGCAACACCGGTCGCGGATTTGATTACGTCGCGCTCGATATTCGTCTAAGCCGGAAATTCAGAATCACGGAGCATGCAAATCTCGAGCTTTCCGCCGACGGCTTCAATCTGCTGAATCGAGCGAACTATTCGGTGCCGAATAATACCTT
>Ga0134121_10001782_pt1 | contig 19708 bp, 16 predicted proteins | sample KB301_FD_96463 | JGI IMG/M metagenome (GOLD analysis project Ga0134121, IMG submission 96463) | Terrestrial soil microbial communities without Nitrogen fertilizer from Kellogg Biological Station, Michigan, USA - KB3-0-1 | ecosystem: Environmental > Terrestrial > Soil > Unclassified ... | reverse complement strand
CTCGTCGCCAAGCACGGCGGGGGAAGCGCGAGACACTGAGCTGACCGAGTACGATCCACTGTTCGATCCCCAACGGACCGGCGTCGACGATCTCGAGCCGGTCCGCGAGCACTTCCGGGCCGCCAGCCGTCCCTTTCTCACTTCTCCCTGGTCCTGGTTCGGCTGGGCCCTTCTCCTCCCGGCGGCGGCACTGGCGACTCCCTTCGCCGCGGGTCGCTTCGGATTCCGGGGCGTCCTCTTCACCTGGTCGGGCGTGATCCTGCTTGGCGGGGCGGTCGAGATCCTGGGAATCCGGCGCTCCGGGAGACAATCCGGAAGGAGCACCCTGGCCTCCTGGGTGCTTCGCCTCCAAGGCAACCTCTCCTTCGTCGCCCTCGCCCTCTCCGCGGTGCTCATCTGGCAGGATCTCGCCTGGGTGTTGCCGGGCCTCTGGCTGCTCCTGCTCGGCCACTCCTTTTACATGCTGGGAGGCTTCGCCTTCGAGCCCTTCCGCATCGCCGGCCTCGTCTACCAGCTCGGCGGACTGCTGGCGCTCTGGCCCACGCTGCTGGGGACCCACTCGCCGCTGCTGGTCTTCGCCGCCGCGACCTTCCTTGGGAACTTGTGGATTGGGGTTGGCGTGTGGCGGCAGACCCGGCCGGTATAACGGTCGCGCCAGATCGCTTTACCGGTAGAGTCGCCCGTTGAGCGCAGAGCCTCCTGGGCGTATACTCGCCGATATAGTCATGACGACCAGCATTCACATCCCCAAGCCCCTTCTAGAGGCAGTTGACCGTAAGGCCCGAGCCCTCAAGATGAGTCGGAACCGCCTGATCCTTCGGGCTCTCGAGCGAGAGCTCACGCCGGGCTCAGACTGGTCTCCCGGGTTCTTCGAGCAATTGAGCGCGATTGACTCCGAGACAGCGGCGGCGGTCGACGAGTTGCTGGCCTCGGTGCGCGGAGCGCGTACTTCAAAGCCACCGAGACTCCTGTGAATCTCGTCCTCGACACGAACGCGGTGTCGGCGCTCATGAAGGGCGATCCTCGGTTCTTAGAACAGCTAAAGCAGTACAGCAGGGATGAGGTCAGCGTGCCCCAGCCTGTTTTGGCGGAAATCGCCTATGGGATCGAAAGGCTTCCGGCGTCCAAACGAAAGGAATCCCTGCGAGAGCGCTTTGACCTGATGCGCTCCGAGCTCTCCCGATCGAGCTGGTCGGACGAGGTTAGCGAGTGCTTCGGGAGCATCAAGGCGACCCTGGAGCAGAAAGGGCGTCGCATCGAAGACTTCGACGCCGCCATCGCGGCGCATGCCCTCGCGAGAGGAGCGGTTCTGGTCACCGCGAACCTCGACGACATGGCCCGGGTGCCCGGCCTCGCGGTGGAGGATTGGTCCAAACTCCCCCGTCAAGCCTGAGACGCCCAACAGAAGTGCCAGGCTGTGCTCCATTGTGTCTCATGGCAGACCCGGCCCACGTACCCAGATCAGCTTTCCACGTAGTCCTCGAGCTACCGGGCCTTGTCCGATATCTTCTACGAGTCCCAAGAGTCCCGCTCCTGCCGGACGTACTCCTCGGGGTCATTCCCTTCCCAGATCTCTTTGCCAAGCCCGCGCAATTCAAGAATAGACCGAGACTTCGGACGCCCTACAGACTTGGAGACCAGGTGGATCACCTGCTGGGCGACGGACCGGTGCTCCTTCTCAGCCTGCTTCTGAAGTTGCTCGTACAGGGGCTCGGGGAAGTTCTTGATGTTGAGAGTGGCCATAGTAATCCTCCGTCTTGCCGCCACTATGGAGGATTGCCGTGTTGAGGGCAACGGGCGGATTGGGATCGGCGTCTGGCGGCAGCGACGCTGAACCGCGAGGCGGACTGGATTCTTATGGATCCCTGTCCGCCGAAGCTGCTGGGCCGTCCGTAAATCTCGCGCTGTAAAGCACGGAGTCCGCCACCGCATAGAAAGTCTGGCTCTGCACCGGGTCCTGCACCAGCGTGGTCACCAGAGCATCGGACGGCAATCCGGAGCTTACGTCTTTCCAAGTCAACCCTCCGTCGCGGCTGCGCATCAGTCCCTGGCCGGCGGCGTAGATTGTGCCCTGGTGTGCGCGGTCGAAGAGCAGAGTGTAGGTGTACATTCCAATATCGCTCACGGTGCGGAAGCTCGCACCGCCGTCCGTGGTGACCCGCAGCTTGCCCTCATCTGTGACATATGTGGCATGCGGCCGCCAGGGGTCGAAGCCGACCGCACCAGGCTCGTAAAGCTGGCGAGTGACGTACCACTCCCGCCAAGTGCGCCCCCCGTTGTCACTGCGATAGATCAACCCGAACCCGAGTTGGACCGGATTGCTAAATGAACCGAGTGCGTAGACCGTGCTGGAGGAATGCGGATCGCGCGCGAACCCGGTGAAGAAATACTCCACATAATAGGAATTCGCGTCGCCTCTGAACCCCGCCTGCACTCTTTTCCAGCTGTACCCATTGTCAGTGCTACGGTAGATACCCCTCGTTGCGAGAAGAAGTGTCCGCGGTGCTGAAACCAGTAGCGACCGACCGTAAGAGCTGTAAGGGGCAGTCGCGCCGACGGGCTGCCAATCCGAGCCGCCGTTGCGGCTGACGAACAGTCCGTCGGGGGCTTCCAGGTCGGACGCTGCCCATAAACGGTAGCGCACGAACGGGTCGAACTCGATCGCCCAAGTCTCCCGCGGCACCGCACTGGCGAACGGTACGACGGTCTTACCGCCGTCGCGGCTCTCGAGGAAGCAACTGGACTGCAGAATCCAGTGCGTTGGATCGTACGGGTCGATGCGGAAATCGTACGTCCCTTCTTCCATCGGCGGACCGAAAGGCGTCCAGCGATTCGCCCCGGCGAAGGCCGGCACCGCCATGAGAGCGAGAATGAAGAAGCACAGAATCCAAAACCGAGCCTTTTCCAGACGATCATCTATTCGAGGCATAGGCATAACCCTCAGTCTTAGAGCTTGCGCTGAAGTGATTATACCGCGCCGATCTGTGAGGGCCAGCGAGGAGGTGGAGCGGCGGGGTGGGTCTACGTAGACCCGGCAGCCGGCGCTCTGGGCCGTAGGAACGCCCCTTGATGCCCTGCGATCCTTGCCTTGGCCGCCTCTTCTGCATGCGATAGCTCGCCGAATGTAGATGACGATTTCTAGGGGACTTGACACGCTAATCGAGAATCGTGCACTCTATGCGCACCAACCGAGTCATGATGACTTCGGATGTTTGAGCCCGAAGTGGCTCAGAAAGGGAGTAGTAGTCATGGCCAGAGAGACGAGAAGTGCAGGTGTCATGGGCGACTTGCAGCGCCTATCGGTGACGATGGAGGCCAACAAGGGGGACCTTCCGCAGTTGGAGCCGTTCCGGCTCAAGCTGACGGGAATCGTCACCCAGGTCTTCGACATCGCCAAGCAGCAGGCCGCATTCAAGGCCGGCAAGCAGGAGAGCTCGAAGCAACTCCGGAAGCTCCTCACCGAGGGGAACCGGGTGGCTGACGTGGTGCGCACGGCGGTGAAGGACCATTTCGGCCCGCAGGCCGAGAAGGTCTCCGAATTCGGCGTGCAGCCGTTCCGCGGCCGGAAGGCAAAGCCGGCGACCGAGAAGCCCGTTCCCACCACCTCGCCGGCGCCCGCCGGCTCCGCAGCAACCGTCAAGTCGGATCAGTAGTTCGTTCTGCCGGAGGACGCGCTCGTCGCGTCCTCCGTCTTTTTTTCTTTCCTTCCCCCGTCAAGCCTGAGCCGCCGCCGAGACGACGCCTCGCCGTCCGCGGAAGGACTCGCGTCGTCCCCGGACAACGTCTCGTCGTATGCGGCGCAATTTCATCGTCTCGAGACGATGGTCCATCGTCTACGGACAACGGTTCGTCGTCTGCGGACGATGGCCCGTTGCACGCAGCGCATTTTCGTCGTCTCGGGACAACGCACCGTCGTCCGCGGACAATGTTCCGTTGTGCGCGGCGCATTTTCGTCGTCTCGGGACAACGCTCCGTCGTCTGCAGGCAATGGTCCATCGTAAGGAGACGACGAAGCGTTGTCCGCAGACGATGAACCATCGTCCGCGTCCCAATTTCATCGTCTCGAGACGATGAACCGTCGTCCGCGGACAATGTTCCGTTGTGCGCGGCGCATTTTCGTCGTCTCGAGACAACGTTCCGTCGTCCGCAGGCAATGGTCCATCGCAAGGAGACGACGAAGCGTTGTCCGCGTCCCATTTTCATCGTCTCCGCCCGACGGACCGCCGTCCGCGGACAATGTTCCGCTGTGCGTGGCGCATTTTCGTCGTCTCGGGACAACGTTCCGTCGTCCGTGGACAATGGACCATCGTCCGCGGACGAAAAACCGTTGCGCACAGACGATGGACCGTAGTCTGCGCACGACGGACTCTTTTCCGTGTCCTGGTAGTCTCCTCAGCCTTGCAGGATCTTCTTCCAGAGATCCTGGCATCGCGCGGGAAGATCTGAGATGCGCGATTCGACCTCAAGGACGAGATCGTCTCGGAAAGGCCGCGCCAGGAGTTGCTGCACATCCCAGGCGTCCTGAAGACCTCCGGCATAAAGCTTGAGGAGGACCAAGTCGGCCGCTCGCACCACGAGGATTCCTCCGATGGGTTCGGCCCGCTCGAGGATTCTCGTCTGCCAAGTCCACTTCCCGACCACGACGTCAATCGGGGCTTCGCCCGGAGCCTGAAACCGCACGACGCCCGCCAGGGGATCGGTCAGGTCCCCCTTCCGGACCTGGACGGCGACGCCTCGGCTCTGCAGGTCGGCCCAGAGGTCGGGCCTCAGACAGGAGGCATCGGCGGCGAAAAGGTCGAGGTCGACGCTCGCGCGGTTGACTCCATAGGCGGCTAGGGCAAGCGCTCCGATCAGGGCATGGCGGATTCCGGCCGCCTCGAGAGTCGAGCTGATCTCTTCGAGCAAGCTCATCCGATCAGCTCGGACATGCACTTCGAGGGCGTGCGTCCGGCTTGGCGCTGACGTTGAAGCTCCCGGATCGCGGTCTCCCGGTCGAGGCCGTTCGCTTGGCAGAACATCTTCAGGCCACGCTCCCCGAGTTGCAAGACCAACGCAATGCGCTCCTCAAACGGAAGGCGGATCAGCTCGTCCTGAAGCTCGTCCCGCAGGTCGTCAGCCACGGATCGCATGGTATGAGTATAAGCCACGTCGGGGGTGGCGTTGTTCGAGGGCCAATCCGGACTGGGCTGGACCTCAGATAGGCGGCCCCAAAATCGGTTGGATCAGAACGCGCATCCGGAGGGTAAAACTGAAACGGCCCTCCTGCGCATGCGCCCGCCGTCCGAGACATTGACGAGGTTAAGGAATCGGCGTATGGTTTTATCAATCCGAAGAATGAAGGAGATACAGAGGCCCGACCGTTTTCCGAAGTGGGATGAGTCGCTAAGGCGGACTAGGTGGAGAAGTTCAGAACGAGATTAGGCGCCGCACCCCGATTTGCGAACATGTCGTAGCTGCGAAAGAAGGTCGTCCTTGACGATGAAAATGACGCCCAAGCAACTTGTTTCCTGGACACTTGCTATCGGCTTCGCACTCTTACTTGGCTTCGCCGGCGTGTGTTTATCATATGATGTATGGATCGCAGACTTTCCTCGCCTCCGCGCATTTCTCAATGTAGATAGCAAGCTGATTCCTGTGCTCATCATTCTGATCATCGCGTTATTGCCGCCGACCTTCGTAGTCTTTCTGTTGCCTAGTTCACGCGAAAGAGTCGAATTCTCATTTCTCGGCATGAAGTTGAAAGGCCCTGCGGTGCCACCGGTACTGTGGGCGTTAATATTTCTTGCATCCGCATTCTTTTTAGTCGTGGTTCGGCGCTACGTGCTATGAGCCTCTGCCTAGCTTTCAGGCCTCCGGTTTGTAGCCGCCAGAAGTGAAGCGGGCGCTCGGGCACGCGCTCGACTGGGTGGAGCTCAAGGCGCCGTGATTCTCCTGGCGACGGCAGCTTTCAGGCGAGCTGGCGAGGACCTGCCGCCGCCCTGTCGGGGCTTGAAAATCGGGGTCTTGCCCATTCCGGGGGCGCCGCTTCGCTTTGCCCCCGGCTACATGCCTGAGCCCCTTCGGGGCAAAATGACAAGCTGCTATCATCGGCAGGTGCTTGAGCAGCCTTCGCAATGCGGCGCAAGGAGGACAAATTTCGTGGCCCCGGCATCCCCACGGTATAGCAAAGAAGAATTCGCCCGGCGCGGCGACGAGATCTACGAGAGCGAGGTGCTGCCACGCCTCACCTCGGAAGATGAGGGAAAATACGCCCTCATCGATATCGAAACAGGAGACTGCGAGATCGACTGCGACGAGTTAGCAGCCTCGGATCGGCTCTTTGCCCGGAGACCGGACGCGCAGGTTTGGTTTCGGCAGGTAGGGACCCGCTACGCTCGCCGGTTCGGATCGCGCTTCAAGACGGCAGCGGCCCGCCGAGCCGGCCGTTACACCTCGGAGGACCTGCAACGGGCGTTGTTTCCGAACCCTCCCAAACCTTTGACACTAGGTGAGATGAGGGAAGGGATCGAGAAGTACGTCAAGAGCCGCTATGCGCGCCGCTGACACCAAGGTCCTGATCAGACTGACGATCCGAGACGACTTCAAGTCGACCGGATGAAGGACGAGGGAATCGATCTCGGAGGCGGACACATCATGAAAATCATTATGCTCTATGAGGTCGCACCAGACGGCATGGCCAAAGCGCAGGCCAACATCGCAGCACACCGAGCTCGCCTTAGCGAATTCCACGCGCGGGGCGTGCTCTTGATGGCAGGGCCATTTGCCAATCCGCTCGAAGGTGCAATGGGCGTGTTTACCAATCGCGAAGCGGCGGAAGAGTTCATTCAAGGCGACCCATTTGTCATCAACGGAGTGGTCGCCAAATGGACCCTCCGTGAATGGAATGAAGTGCTCGTACAGCACGGTGCCTAACCTTTCTGGCGAGCCGGCGAGGGAACTGCCGTCGCCCCCGTCGGGGCTTGAAAACCGGGGTCTTGCCCATTCCGGGGGCGCCGCTTCGCTCTGCCCCCGGCTACACGCCTGAGCCCCTTCGGGGCAGAATAGCTGAGGAGTAGCATCATGAGAGATCCGAGAAGGGATCGAGAATTACGTCAAGAGCCGGAAAGTGAATGGCGGCAGCAGAACCGATCACGATAAGGCAGCGTCTCAATGACCAAGCGCGCGAATGGCGTGTCGCCGTCGACGAGACATTCGAGACCGCGTCGTCTCTCGTCGCCTATGGACGACGCGACGATGATCCCGTGGTGCTCAAACTCGTCAAGGTTCGGGGAGATGAGTGGGACTCCGGCGAGGTGCTGAACGCCTTTGGTGGGCGGGGTATGGTGCGTGTTCACGATTTCGTTGCCGGTGCGGTGCTGCTCGAACGGCTCCTGCCGGGCCGTTCCCTGGTTGACCTGTCAGTGAACGATCGTGACGACGAAGCGACGGCGGTCTTGGCCGAGGTCATCGGCGCCATGTCACCGGACGCGGCGATGAGCGCGTTTCCCACGGTCCATGATTGGGGACGGGGGTTCGAGCGCTACGCTGCCAGCGGGCAGCACCGACTGCCAGCGGAGATGGTCTCGCAAGCCGAGGAGATGTATGGCAGGTTGCAAGACTCTCAAACCCGGCCTCGCCTTCTTCATGGCGATCTTCAGCACTCCAATGTTCTTTTCGATGAGAAGCGCGGTTGGGTCGCCATCGATCCGAAGGGAGTCGTCGGTGAGCTCGAATTCGAAATCGGTGCGGCGTTGCGAAACCCGATCGAGTGCCCCGATCTATTTGCCGCACCCGCGATCGTCGAGCGGCGGCTGAGTCGATTTGCTGCGCGGTTGAGCCTCGACGGTAACCGTGCCCTTGCTTGGGCGTTCGCCCAAGCTGTACTTTCGGCCATCTGGGACATCGAGGATGGCTCCGTCGGCGACGGGACATTTCCGTCCCTTCGACTCGCTGAGGCCATTCAGCCAATGCTTCTGTAGGTTTTCGGCCTACAGGAACAGCCCCTCGATCGTCCCCTGGATTTGCAGCGCCGCCTGATAGGGATCGGGGGCGTTGCGGATGGGACGGCCGACGACGATGTAGTCGGCGCCGCTGCGCAGGGCCTGCTCGACGGTGACGACGCGCTTCTGATCGTCTGCCGGACGGTTTTCGACCGGCCGAATTCCGGGCGTGACGATCAATAGTTTCTCTCCCAGGTGATCGCGGAGGGCACGGGCCTCCAGTCCGGAGGAGACGACGCCGTCGCATCCGATCTCCAGGGCGCGGCGGGCGCGGGAGAGCACGAGCCGGTGGATGTCGACGGAAAAGCCGAGGTCCGTGAGATCGCCTTGGTCGAGGCTGGTCAGCACGGTAACGGCGAGGACCTTCAAATCCCCTTTTTCGCGGCAGGCGGCTTCGAGGATGCCGTCGTTGCCATGCACGGTGGTGAGGGTGATGGGGCGGGCGCTGAGCTGGCGGACGGCGGAGCGGACGGTCTCGGGGACGTCGAACAGCTTGAGGTCCGCGAAGACTTTCTTGCCCTGGCCCACGAGCCAATCGACGAGCTCGAAATAGCCGCCAGTTGCGAACAGCTCGAGGCCGACCTTGTAGAACTGTACGGCCTCGCGCAGAGTGAGGACCAGGCGCTTGGCCTCTTCGACGCTGGGCACGTCGAGGGCGAAGATGAGCCGGTCTTCGGGGGGGATGGTCTTGGTGGAAAGGTAGATCGGGTCGCTGGGATCAGGGTCCTTCGGGTCCTCGAAGGTCATGTCACCTCCTCGGAGAGGCAAGGGTAACACACCCTCATCACCCCGGCCGCGGTCCGGGCTAAGATACGCCCCAATGCTCGAGCGCATCTTTCATGTCCGGGCCTCCGGCTCGACTCCGGGCCGGGAGGCCCTTGGCGGAGTCACGACGTTTCTGACCCTGGCCTACATCCTGGCAGTGAATCCTGTATTTCTTACCGCGGCTGGAATCCCTTTGCAGGGAGCGATCGTGGCCACGGCGTTGAGCGCGGCGTTCGCCACCCTGCTGATGGCGTTCCTGGCCAATTACCCCATCGCCTTGGCGCCTGGGATGGGGATGAACGCGTTTTTCGCCTATGGCATCTGCGTCGGTTCCGGAGTGCCTTGGCAGACGGCGTTGGGAATGGTGTTCTGGGCCGGGGTGATCTTCGTCGTGCTGACGGTGACCGGGGCGCGGCGGGTGCTGGTGCGGGCGGTGCCGGAGGTCATCAAGCTGGCGGGCGCGGTGGGAATCGGCCTGTTCATCGCCTTCATCGGCCTCCAGCACGGCGGTATCATCCGCGCCGACAAGAACACCCTGGTGGCGCTGGGAGCTCTCTCTTCGCCCGCGGCTCTGCTGACGTTGTTCGGCCTCGCCGTCTCCCTGGCGTTGATGGCGGCGGGCGTGCAGACGGCGCTCTTTTGGGGACTTGCCGCCACGGTCGTGGCCGGGCTGTTCGCAGGTGAGGTGACGATGCCGGCGTCGCTGGTGTCGGCGCCGAGCTTCGCTCTGCCGGGATTGCAGATCGACCTCCTGGGCGCCTTGCGCCTCCAGTACGCGCCATTGATCCTCGTGCTCCTCTTCTTCGCGCTTTTCGACACCTTGGGGACGCTGATGGGGCTGGCGCACCAGGCGGGGCTGCTCAAGGACGGCGAGCTGCCGCGGATCGAGCGAGCGCTTACCGCCGATGCCTTGGGAATGGTGGGCGGCGCGCTGTTCGGCACGTCGCCGGTGACCTCGTACATCGAGAGCGGCTCGGGAGTGGCGGTCGGAGCGCGGACGGGGCTCGCCAGCGTCGTCACCGGCGGGTTGTTGTTGATCTCTCTCTTCTTCACGCCGCTGGTGGGGGCGATCAGCCGGCCGGATGCCGGCGGCTTCACGCCGCTGACGGCGCCGGCTCTGATCCTGGTGGGCACCCTGATGGTGCGCGCCGTGCGCGAGATCGACTGGACGGACACCACCGAAGCGGCCCCCGCCTTCTTCACCGCCCTGCTGATGCCGCTGACCTTCAACATCTCCCACGGCCTGGCGGCGGGGATCGTGGTCTACGTGCTGGTCAAGCTGGCCGCCCGCCGATGGCGGGAGGTCCACTGGCTGATGTACGTGCTGGCGGTGCTCTTCGTGCTGCGCTACGCGCTGCTGCCGGCGTAAGACTTACCTCAAGACCGCCCGCAGCTTCGCCGGATCGACGGGCTTGGTGAGGTGGAGATCGAAGCCGGCTGCTTTGGAGCGGCGGCGGTCTTCGTCGGCGCCGTAGCCGGTGACGGCGATGAGTTTGGCCTTGCGGGTCGTGGGATCGCGGCGCAGCGCTTCGGCCACTTCGAAGCCGTCCATCCCCGGCAGGCCGATGTCGCAGAGCACGATCTCCGGGTGGAAGTTTCGCGCTTCCCGGACGCCGTCGACGCCGCAGGTGGCGAGATGGACTTCGTGCCCGGAAAGCTCCAGAAAGTCGCGCATGGTGAGGGCGGCGTCGGCGTTGTCCTCGACGACCAGGATGCGGCGGGCACCCGTGGACGCCGCGTGCTCTTCAGCGCCCTCGGTCTCCGGCTCGCCGAGCGCCACGGGCAGGCGAATGGCGAGCTCGGCTCCCTTGCCGGGTCCCTCGCTGTGCGCCTCGACCTCGCCGCCGTGCATCTCCACCAAGGCTTTGACGACGGCGAGGCCGACGCCCAGGCCGCCGCGGGAGCGGTCGAGGCTTTGGTGGTCGGCCTGGCTGAAGACCTCGAAGAGATAGGGCAGCTCGTCCGGCGCGATGCCGGCGCCGGTGTCGGTGACGGTGAGCTCGATTCGCCGGCCGCCCGGCAGCAGGGCCGCCCGCACGGCGATGCTGCCGCCCCGCGGGGTGAACTGCATGGCGTTCTGCAGGAGGTTCGAGAGAATTTGGGAGAGGCGGAGCCGGTCGCCGCGAACCGGCAGTTTTTCCGCCGGAAGGTCGAGCTTCAGGGTGAGGCCCGCTTCGTCCAGGGTCTCGCGGTAGCTCTCGACGGCTTCGTTCACGAGCTGGATCAAGTCCAACTCTTTACATTCCAGCTCGATCTGGCGGCGGGTGACCCGCGAGGCCTCCAGCAGGTCATCGATCAACAGGGCCTGGTGATGGACCTGACGCTCGGCGGCTTCCAGGGCCCGTCGCCAGGTCTCGTCGCCTTCGCCCTTGAGGCGTAGCACCTCGAGAGCGTTACTGATCGTCCCCAGGGGATTTCGCAGCTCGTGGGCGAGCATGGAGAGCAGCTCCCCCTTGGCGCGGTCGGCTCTCGCCAGAGCGGCGCGTTTCTGGGCCAGCCGCAGGGTCACGTCCTCCAGCTTCTGCTCGCCGAGGCGCGATTGTTGGAGCTTGGCCAGCATCCAATCGATCCGCTCGTCGGGCGAGCTGTCGCCGAGCACCATGCCGGGCGGCTCGTAGTAGGCGTTGTGGCAGATCTGATGTCCCAGCACGACCAGGGGATGGGTGTGCAAGGCGTCCTGAATGCTTCCAGCGGCGACGCTCTCGCGGCCGTAGCGGCAGAGTGCGCAGACGCGGCTGCCGGGGAGGAAGCGGTTGAGGAATGCCTCGTACTCCAGCAGCCGGCCGGCATCGGGCGTGCCTTCCAGCAGCCAGGCCAGATTCCAGCTGGCCCGCAAACCCGAGAAGCCGTCGTCGACGGCCTGCTGCTCTTCCTGTCGCAGGGCTTCGAGCAGGGAGCTGGGATCGTAGCGACCGGCGGTGAGCCAGTCTTCCCGGCGGGTAACGAGCACGAGGGCACCGCGGGCGCGTTCGGCCTCGACCGCGACGCCGGCGCTTTCCAACCCGCGTTCCAGCCGGCGGGCGCTCACCGTCGGACCGACGAAGAAGCACCTCTCGCCCGCGGCAAGCCCAGCCTTGAAATAGGACACCAGCGCCGCAGTCTGCTCGGCGGTGCTGCGATAGATCAGGCAAAGATGATCGCCAGGTTGCAACCGGGCGACTCGCCATTCGAGGTCGACATCCACAGGACCACCCTCCGCGAAAGAAAGTAATGGCTGGCGGGTCCTCTGGGAAATTCCGTGATCGACCGGAGTGCGTTTCTCACGTCTCTTGCTGCCGCCGTCATTGCTAGCTCCGCATCCGTAAGCCACGAGAGTTTCCCGCGGCCCAGCGGTATCGATTGCAAGAACTGTGCGCGGGTGCGGCAGGACTCAGAAAGGGAAGCAGGAGCTTCAGGGAACGGGGAAAGTCGCGAAGGCGGCCGAGGAGGGCCGGATCTTCAACTCGGCTCTTCGTCCGCCTCGTTGGCCGGGGACGGCGGCTGAGCGATGGCGTTGTGGAGGTAACGCACCAGCTTGTGGAAGCCCTCCAACATCTCGCTCAGCGCCTGCTCTTCCTGCGCCGGGATCTGGCGGTTGAGCCCCAGGACGCGGTAGACGTTGAGCCCGCTCGCGTCGGTGGAGTCCTGCCCGCTACCCGCGGTCTGCCAGTTGTCCCGGCCCGAGCCAGGACGCCGGATCGCCTCCGGCCGCTCGTTGACGATCTGCAGCGAGTTGTGCAAATCGTTGAGGTCACACTCCAGAGCGGCAAGGATTTTCTCAAGAGTGTCGAGGGACGGCTTCTGCTTCCCGGTCTCATAGGCCGAAAGCATCGCCTTGGTGATCCCCGCTGTGTCGGCGACCTGGTACTGCCGCTTGCCCTGGCGGTCACGGAGCCAGCGTAAAGCTCTTCCCAGTCCATTGAAGATCGACATGCTGCGAAATGTACCTTCTCCGCGGCTGCGTGGCAAGTACAAACTTATGTGGTTCAACAACTTAGACTTAGAAAAAGGTTCTGCGCGAACATATCTTTGTTCCCGCTTGACGCATTAATTCGCTGAATGGAGTGCCTCAAGTACAGGATATCTGTCCTATACTCGTCCCGCCCGTCCCCCGGAAGTTCTCGCTTCCAGCGTTGCGGCCGGGTGGGGACGCGATTGGCAGGCACCCGAGAGGCTCGGGGCCGCTGGGGAGGATCTCGAAAGACATGCCGGGTAAACATCCCGATCCGCAGATCCTGGAGCGCTTCATGCGCAACGAGGCCGGCACGCAGGAACGTCGCGCGGTCATCCTCCATCTTCTCACCGGCTGCGCGCAGTGCGTGGCGGTGACGCGCCGCCTTTGGAGTCTCGCCGACGCGCCGCCGGAGCGGGTCGGCGAAGGCGATGCGGCTTACGGCCGGATGCTCGACGATCTGGCGCGGCGAGGCTCGCGGCGGCAGCGGCGGGCGCGGGCCGACCGCGAGGCGGCGCCCCGCCGGTTGGCGGAGCTGCGGGAGCTCTCGCCGGCCCAGCGGCGGCAGAAGATCGCGGCCGGGCGGCGCTTCCACACGCCGGCGGTCTGCGAGCTGTTGATCGAGCACAGCCGGGGAACACGGGAGCCGGAGGATGCGGCGGAGTGGGCCGGCCTGGCCGTGGCGGCGGCTGAGCTGCTGGACGTTCAGAGGGTGGGACCGACCCTGGTCCGCAGCTTTCTGGCGCGGGCCTGGGGCCGCCTCGGCGACGCCAAGCGCCGGTCGGGCGACCCTGAGGGCGCTGAAGAGGCGCTGGCCATGGCGGCGAAGGAGCTCGCGGACGGCGCCGACGCTCTCGACCGCGCCGAGCTGCAGGAGCTTCAGGCCCAACTGCTGGCCGAGCGCGACCGGCTCGACGATGCGGAGTGCCTGCTCGGCCGGACCCTGGCTCTCTATCGCGCCCTGGGAGAGCGGCATCTGGAAGGCCGGGTGCTGATTCTCGCCGCGGCGGTGCGTTTCCGCAGAGGCGGCGAGGAGGCGGCGCGGGAAACCATCGCCCGCTTGCGGGAGGGGCTGGCCCACCTCGACGAGGATCGCGAGCCCGCCCTGGCGGCGTCGGCCTTTCACCGGCTGACCCGGCTGCTCGCCGAGGCTGGACCGCGCGAGCAGGTCTGGGCGGCGCTGAATCGGGCGAGAGCGCTGTACGAACGGCTGGCCGACACTCCCAACCTCATCCGATTGCGTCTCCTGGAGGGTACCTTGGCGGCGGCGCTGGGCTCGCTGGAGGTGGCGGAAGTGTCCTTCCGGGCGGCCATGCGCGATTCCCTGTCGGCGGGACTGGGCCGGGAGGCGGCCCGCGCGCTTCTCGACCTCGCCCTGCTGTATGCGCGGCTGGACCGCGCCGCGGACCTTCAGCGGCTGGCCGACGAGCTGCACTCCATCTGCCGGGTTCCGGGCGTGGGACTGAGCGTCACCAGCGCCCTGCTCTTCTTCCGGCGCCTGGTCGAGACCGGATTCGCCACCCAGGACGTGCTCTTCGAGGTGGCTCTCTTCCTGGGGGATTCACCCAAGGCGCAGCGGGCGGCTTGGACCTAGGAGGGTAGTACACTCATCCTGGTGAGCGAGGCCCCTTTCCCCCCGTCTTCAGTTCTTTCCCAGGCGACGGCGCAGGCGCTGGAGTTTCCCAGCCTGCTGGCCGTCGTCGCGACGTTCGCGGCCAGCGATCTGGGCCGTGAGCGCGTGCTCGATCTGCGGCCGTTTGAGGAGCTGGGCGAGCTGCGGGCCCACCGCACGCTTTTCGAAGAGGCTTCGCGCCTCGTCAACGAACGCTCGCTGGTGCCCGATTTCGAGGTGCCGCTGGGCGAGCTGCTGGTGCGGCTGATGAACGGCCGGCCGCCGATCGAAGGGATCGACTTGGTGCGTCTGGCCGACCTCGGCAAGGCGACGCGGTCGGCGGTGACGCGTATCCGCGAGGCTGTTCCCCCCTGTCCCGCCCTCGGCGCAAAGGCCGGCAGCCTGCCGGATCTCGAGCCGCTGGTGAAGAAGATCGACCGCACGCTCGATCGCCGGGGCGAGGTGAGAGAGGACGCCAGCCCGCGCCTCGCCGCCCTGCGCAAGCAGATCCGCACCGTCCGCGATCAGATCTACCGCGAGCTGGGCGACTTCGTGTCCGGCCACAAGGAAGAGCTGTCGGAGGACACCATTCCCATGCGCGGCGGCCGGCTGGTGGTGGTTCTCCAATCCGGCGCCAAGGGGCGCACCGGCGGCTTGATCCATGGCCGCTCGGCCACCGGCCGCAGCTTCTACTTCGAGCCTCTCCACGTGGTGGAGTCGAACAACTCGCTGCAACAGTCGGTGGAGGACGAGGAGGCGGAGCGCCGGCGGATTCTCGCCGAGCTGATCGACGCGGCGCGAACCTCGTTTCCCGCCCTGCGGCAGCACGCCGAGCTCCTCGCCGGCCTCGATCTGCTGCAGGCGTCGGCGCGTTTCGCCGCCCGCTGCAACGCCGTCCTGCCGGAGATTGGGGCGCGCTACGACCTGCGGCTCACGGCGGCGCGCCATCCGCTGCTCGATCCCAGTCTGGCGGCGGAGCGCGAGGAGGCCTTGGGCCAGGCGGGTCACTCGGGGCACATCGTCCCGCTCGCCATCGAGCTCAGCGCCGGGCGGCGGATCCTGGTGGTCACCGGTCCCAACGCCGGCGGCAAGACGGTGTCGCTGAAGACGACGGGGGTCCTCGCCCTGATGGCCATGTGCGGTCTGCCGATCCCCGCCGCTGCCGGCAGCCGGGTGCCTTTCCTCGCTCGCCTGGTGGCGACCGTCGGCGACGAGCAGGACCTGCTGGCCGATCAGTCCACCTTCAGCGGCCGGCTTCTGCGCCTGAAGGAAGCCTGGGAGGCGGCCGGGCCGGACAGTCTCGTGCTGCTCGACGAGCTCGGCTCCGGCACCGATCCGGAAGAAGGGGCGGCCCTCGCCTCGGCCCTGCTGGAGGGGCTTTTGGAGAAAGGGAGCCTGGGGATCATCACCACCCACCTCGCCCAGCTTGCCGCCGCCGCCCTGGAGTACGAGGGAGCGTCGTGCGCGGCGATGGAGTTCGATCCGGCCACGGGCCGGCCCACCTTCCGTCTGGTTCCCGGTCCGCCGGGTGCCAGCGAGGCGCTGGCCCTGGCCCGTCGCCTGGGGCTCCCCGCCGAATGGCTGGACCGCGCCGAGGCGCGCCTGGGCTCCGAGCATCGCGACCTGCGCCGGCTCATCGCCGAGGTCGAGAGAGTGCGCCAGGAGCTGGCCGCAACCCGCGAGCGGCTGGAAATCGAGCACGCGGACGCCGAGAAGCTCCGGCGCCGGCTGGCCGAGGAGCGGGCCGCTCTGGAGGAGGAGCGGCGGAGCACGGGCAAGAAGATGCGGACGGAGCTGGACGACTTCCGGCGCCAGACTTCGGAGCGGCTGCGCCGGGAAGAGGAACGGCTGCGGGAGCGTTTCGACGAGGGCCGGCGCCGTGGCCTGGCCGCCGAGGCGGTGCAGAGTCTCTTCGCCGAAGCTCCGGTTTTCCTCAAGGACGAGCCGGAACCGGCGGGAGGTGCCTTGGAGATCGGTCAGCCCGTACGCCACGTGGGCCTGGGCTGGCTGGGCGTGCTGGAGAAGCTGGAGTCCGGCAAGGCGGAGGTGCTGGTCCGCGGCAAGCGGGTGCGCTGCCGTCCCGAAGAGCTGGCCCCTGCGGACTCGAGCCTGCCTGCGGATCGCAAGGAGCCGGCGCAGCGCGAGACCCGGCAGGTGGGCGCGGCAGCACGCGGAAGTGCCGGAAATTTTGGCGATATCGACGAGGCGACGGCGGTGCCGCCGGAGATCAACCTGATCGGCATGCGGGTAGAGCCGGCGCTGCAGGAGCTCGAAGCCTACATCGACCGCGCGCTCCTCGCCTCGCGCCAGGAGGTGCGGGTGGTCCACGGCCACGGCTCGGGGCGACTGCGCCAGGCCGTCCGCCAACGCCTGCGGTCCCACCGGGGAGTCGCCGAGATCCGGTCAGGAGCGCCCAACGAGGGTGGGGACGGCGCGACGGTGGTCACCTTTCGCGGGGCGTGAGGTGTCTTAATAGAGGATGCAGAGAGCTCTGTCGCGATTTCCGGGCAAAGGTGGGCTCTCCAGGCACTTTAAAGTTTAGAGGATGTCTCAAAAATGGTCGACGACGACGCCTATGCCGCCAGGGATTGAAATCACCTGGCTACCCTCTGTAGTCCCTACGGGACACGGGAAGAACGAATTTGCAGTCCCGGAAGGGACAAGCGTCGGTAGCCAGGCGATTTCAATCCCTGGCGACGTAGGCGTGGCTGTCGCTCCTTTTGAGACATTCTCTTAGATAGAAAGAATCCATGCCCCTGGGCAACGTCAATCTCACCCCCCAACTCGTGCAGGCCGTGCGCGATGCCGTGGATATCGTCACCATCGCCTCTGAGCACACCAAGCTGATCAAGGCGGGTCGCCAGTACCAGGGACTCTGCCCGATCCACAAGGAGAAGAGCCCGTCTTTCAGCGTCGATCCGGCGAAAGGCGTCTTCTACTGCTTCGGCTGCGGCAAGGGGGGCGATGCCATCAAGCTCCACATGCTCACCACCGGCGACGACTTTCCGGCGGCCATCGAGGCCCTGGCGATGCGGTATGGCATTCCGCTGCCGAGCCGCACCGAGGCGCGCTTCGCGGGCGGCAAGCCGGAGCAGGATCTGGAAGGGGCGCTCCAGGCGGCGGCGGCCTTCTTCGCCGATCAGCTCACGAAATCGGCCTTCGCCCGCGAGTATCTGGAGCGGCGGCGCATTCCGCCGGAGCTCGTCGAGCGCTTCGGCCTGGGCTACGCGCCCGACGGGTTCCAGAATCTGACCCAGGCTTTGCATCCCCGTATCCCGAAGGCGGACCTGGAGGCGGCGGGGCTGATCGCGAAGTCGGAGCGCAGCGGCGATCACTACGACCGCTTCCGGCACCGGCTGATGTTTCCCATCCACAATCCGTCAGGCCGGCTGGTGGGTTTCGGCGGGCGCACCCTGGGGGACGACAAGGCCAAGTACATCAACACCAACGAGACCGACCGCTTCCACAAGGGCCTGCTGCTCTACGGCCTTCACCTCGCCAAGCGGGAGATTCGCGAGACGAACCGGGCGGTGCTCGTGGAGGGATACTTCGACGTCATCGGCACCGTCGCTTGCGGTCTCGAAGGCGCCGTGGCCGGCATGGGCACCGCGCTCACCCCCGAGCAGGCAAAGCTCCTGTCGCGCTACGCCGAGGAGGTGGTAGTGGCCTACGACGGCGACAACGCCGGGGAGAACGCCTTCCGGCGAGCCTTGCCGCTGCTCCTCGCGGACGGCCTGGGCGTCCGGCGGGCGCGTTTCCCGGGCACCCACGATCCGGATTCGCTGCGGCTGGAGCAGGGCGAGGAGGCGGTACGGACGGCGATCGGGGAGGCTGAGGACGCCGTGGTCGCCGAGCTCGACCGAGCGATTCCCGCGGGGACCGCCCGGGAGCCGCAGCTCCAGGCGAAGGCGGCGGCCGCCGTGGCGGAGCTGCTGCGGCCCATTCCGGACGCCATCCTGCGCTTCAGCTACGCGCGGATCGCCGCCGGCCGGCTGGGCATTCCGGTGGAGATGCTCTCCCGGCGCATGGGGGCCGGGGCGCGGCCGGAGGGGACGGGCTCATCGTCTCCGGGTGGAGGCGACGACGGCGGTCCGCGGCTGGTGCGCAGCCTGGAAGAGCAGGTGCTCGACGTGCTTTTGCAGGCCGACGATACCGCCGCGATTCCGCCTCGCGCTCAATTGCCGTCGCCGGAGGTCTTCTTCGACATCGAATGCAGGAATATTTATGAGGCGTTCTGCGCTCTCTATACGGAAACCGGCTCCCCTCCCAGCCCCCAGCAAGTGCGTTCGCGGTTGGGGGAGGGAGGGGGAATAGTTGCTCGGTTCGCAAAGATTATGGTAGAAGGGAGTTTTGCGTCCGGAAAAAACGGGCTCCAAGAATCCCTCGACACACTGTCAGACCGCTGGTTTCGCCAGCGGCGCCAGGAAGTACAAAGAGAGATCAGTGAAGCGCAGCGCCGGGGTGACGAAGTGCTCCTGAATCGTCTCTTGGACGAGAGAGACCAATTGAACCGCAGCCTCCATCGGGGGTCCAGGCCAGGAATGAACCCTGGGCTCGGTTGAGTTTCGTTCGCATTGCTTCAAGTCCCGAGTTGGCTGAGAGGAGAGCCCATTGACGATTTCTAGCCTCACGCCCGTCGAAGAGAAGTACAGCTCCGTCAAGCAGCTCATCGAGCTTGGCAAGGAGAAGGGCTACCTTCTTTACGACGAGATCTACGAGATGTTGCCGGAGGAGGTGGTCAGCCTTCCCGACGAGCTCGACGAAATCTATCTCCGGTTCGCCGACCTGGGGGTCGACGTCATCGATCGCCCCGAGCGCTACCAGAACCGGGACGATTTCGAGTCCAGCTCCAACGAGTTCGACAAGAAAGAGGACGAGACGACGGAGTTCGGTCTCGCCACTCACGAGAAGACCAACGACCCGGTGCGCATGTACCTGCGCGAGATGGGCACCGTTCCCCTTCTCGACCGCGAGGGCGAGGTGGAGATCGCCCAGCGCATCGAGCAGGGCGAGTGGCTGATCTATGAAGCGCTGTGCGAGAACCCGGTGGTGCTGCGGGAGCTCCTGCGTCTGAACGAGATGGCGGCCAAGGACAAGCGGATCCTGCGCGAGCTGGTGGCCGCCGATCCCGACGAGCCGCTCGATCCCAAGGCCGCCGACCGCATCAAGGGCAACCTCAAGATCTTCGAGCAGATCGCCGCCAACGACCACGAGATCGGCGAGCTGCGCAAGCGCCAGAAGCGCTGCAAGCCGGACGGCGACAAGTACCTGGAGATCGAGCGCGAGATCGACCGCCTGGTGGCGAAGATCGCCAAGGACATCCGCACCGTCGACTTCAGCGTCCAGACCCGCAACCGGCTGGTGGACTTCCTGAAGGACATCGACAAGCAGTTCACCCGCTTCGAGCAGGACATCAAGCGG
>Ga0134121_10001779_pt1 | contig 19716 bp, 14 predicted proteins | sample KB301_FD_96463 | JGI IMG/M metagenome (GOLD analysis project Ga0134121, IMG submission 96463) | Terrestrial soil microbial communities without Nitrogen fertilizer from Kellogg Biological Station, Michigan, USA - KB3-0-1 | ecosystem: Environmental > Terrestrial > Soil > Unclassified ... | reverse complement strand
TCCTTGATGCCGCCCAGCGAGCGCTGCAGCTTGGCCAGCTCGCGCTGGATGCCGAGCGCTTCCTTCTTCGAGAGGCGCTCGAGCGATCCGTCCTCCACCATGCCTTCCATCTCCTTCAGGCGCTTGATGGACTGCTTGACGGTCTTGAAATTGGTCAGCATCCCGCCGAGCCAGCGGTGATCCACGTAGGGCATGCCGCAGCGCACCGCCTCTTCGTGCAGGATCTCGCGGGCCTGGCGCTTGGTGCCCACGAAAAGGACGTTGCCCTTGTTCGCCGCCAGCTGGCGCACGAATTTCAGCGCGTCCTGATACAGCGCCAGGGTCTTTTCCAGGTTGATGATGTGGATCTTGTTGCGGTGGCCGAAGATGTACGGCGCCATCTTCGGGTTCCAGTAGCGGGTCTGGTGTCCGAAATGGACGCCCGCCTCCAGCATTTGACGCATCGTTACCGACATTCAAGCACTCCAATTTAGGGTTAGGGTCTGCCGCTCCGGTCAATTGCACCCCCGAAATTGCAACTGCGGGGCACCCTAAGCGCCGGGCGGGAAATTTGCCCAAGGCTAATTGCCCTAGGCTAGCCTTAAATTCTAGCATAATCATGGCTTTTCCCGGACATCTGCATGTCGGTCGCCCTCAAGGACAAGGAAGAAGTCGCGAAAATGCGCATCGCTGGCCGGCTCGCCTCGGAGGTGCTCGACTATATCGCCCCGCAGGTAAAGGCGGGGGTCTCGACCGGCAGACTGAATGACCTGTGCCACGCCTACATGGTCGGGGTTCAGGGAACGGTACCCGCGCCCCTGAATTACGCCCCGCCGGGTTACAAACCCTTCCCCAAATCCATCTGCACGTCGGTAAACCACCAGGTGTGCCACGGCATTCCCGGCGAACGCGTGCTGAAGCAGGGCGACATCCTCAACATCGACGTCACCGTCATCAAGGACGGCTTCCACGGCGATTCGAGCCGCATGTTCCACATCGGCGAGCCTGGCATCCAGGCGCGCCGTCTCGTGGACGTGACCTACGAATGCATGTGGCGCGGCATCGCGCAAGTGCGCCCGGGCGCGCAGCTCGGCGACGTCGGCGCCGCGATCCAGGCGCACGCCGAGGAGCACGGCTATTCCATCGTGCGGGAGTTTTGCGGGCACGGGATCGGCCGCAAATTCCACGAGGAGCCGCAGGTGCTCCACTACGGCAAGCCCGGCACCGGCCTGCGCCTGGAGGCGGGGATGATCTTCACCGTCGAACCCATGATCAATGCGGGCAAGCCGGGCATCCGCGAGCTCGCCGACGGCTGGACCATCGTGACCAAGGACCACAGCTTGTCGGCGCAATGGGAACACACCGTGCTGGTGACTCCCGAAGGCTACGAAGTCCTTACCGTCTCGGCCGGGACGCCGCCGCCGCCGTGACCGTCGAAGCGCTGCGCGAATCGCTGCGGGAATCCCGCGAAGCGCTGCGCGAGGCCTACCTCAACGGCAAGACCCCGAACTGGCTGCTGAGCGCGCATGCGCGCCTGATCGACCGGGCCCTGCAGGACCTCTGGCGCGCGCATGCGCCCTCGCCCCGCATGGCGCTGGTCGCCACGGGCGGCTACGGACGCGGCGAATTGTTCCCGTCGTCGGACGTCGACGTGCTGGTGCTGCTCGGAGCCGAGCCTGAAGCTGCCGAGCGCGAACGCATCGAACGGCTGATCGGCATGTTCTGGGACGTGGGCCTGGAAATCGGCCACAGTGTCCGCACAGTCGAAGCCTGCGTCGCGTTGGCGACTTCCGACATTACGATCGAGACATCCTTGCTCGAGGCGCGCCTGCTGGCGGGCAATGCACCCTTGTTCCGGCGCCTCGCCAGAGCGATCGCGAAGAGCGTCGATCCGGTGGCCTTCCTCAAGGCAAAGATACTCGAGCAGGAGCAGCGCCACGCCAAGCACCGGGACACGCCCTTCGCGCTCGAACCGAATCTGAAGGAAGCGCCAGGCGGCCTGCGCGACCTGCAGGTAATCCGCTGGATCGCGCAGGCCTGCGGAATCGGCAAGCACTGGCTCGACCTGGCGAACCGCGGATTGCTGCAGCATGGCGAAGCGCGGCGCCTTGCGCGCCACGAATCCATGCTCGAAGACCTGCGCATCCGGCTGCACTATCTCGCCGGACGCCGCGAAGACAGGATCGCCTTCGATTACCAGGATGCGCTCGCAATCCAGTGCGGCTACACCGCGAAACCGTCGCGCCGCGCCAGCGAGCAGCTGATGCAGAGCTACTACCGGAACGCCAAGGCGATCACGCAGCTCAACGCGATCCTCCTGCAGAACCTGCAGGCGCGGTTTGCGCCCGAGCCCGAAGCTCCGCCGCGGCTCCTGAACGAGCGCTTCCAGGCGCGCGGCACCCTGCTCGAGGCGCGGCGCGAGGACCTGTTCGAGCGCGAGCCGCGCGCCATACTGGAATGCTTCCTGCTGCTGCAACAGCATGCGGACCTGCGAAACATGAGCGCGGGCACGCTGCGCGCGCTGTGGCGCGCGCGCGGCAGGCTGGACGCGCGACTGCGCCGCGACCCGGTGGCGCGCCTGCTTTTCGTGCAGATCCTGCAGCAGCCCCGCGGCATCGTGCATGCGTTCCGCCGCATGAACCAGTACGACGCGCTGGGCGGCTACCTGCCGGAGTTCGGGCGCATCGTCGGCCAGATGCAGCACGACCTGTACCACGTGTACACCGTCGACCAGCACATCCTCATGGTGCTCAGGAACGTGCGCCGCTTCACGATGCCGGAGTTCGCGCACGAGTTTCCCCTCTGCAGCCAGCTCATGAGCGGCTTCGAGCGCCATTGGCTGCTCTATGTCGCGGCGCTCTACCACGACATCGCCAAGGGCCGGGGCGGCGATCATTCGCTGCTCGGCACCGCGGACGCACAGAGCTTCTGCCGCCGCCACGGATTCTCGCGCGAGGATACCGAGCTGGTGTCGTTTCTCGTCGAGCACCACCTGACCATGTCGTCGGTGGCGCAGAAGCAGGACGTTGACGATCCCGCCGTGGTGCGCGCCTTCGCCGAAACGGTCGGCGACGAGCGGCGCCTGGTCGCGCTGTACCTGCTCACGGTAGCCGACATCCGCGGCACCAGCCCGAAGGTCTGGAACGGCTGGAAGGCCAAGCTGCTGGAGGATCTCTTCCGCATGGCGCGCCGCGTGCTCGCCGGCGAGGCGCCCGCGCTGGACACCGAGGTGGCCGAGAAACAGGCGGAAGCAACGCGCCTGCTGCGGCTTTATGCGCTGTCGGACGCGGTAAAGGAGCGTTTCTGGGCCAACCTGGATACCGCCTATTTCCTGCGTCACGACGCGCAGGAGATCGCCTGGCAGACGCGCAACCTGCACTACCGGGTCGACACGAAGGTGCCGGTGGTGCGCGCGCGCCTGGCGCCGTTCGGCGAGGGCCTGCAGCTGATGATCTACATGCGGGATCGCGAAACGCTGTTCGCCCGCATCTGCGGCTACTTCGAGCGCTCGGGGTTCAATATCGTCGAGGCCAAGATCCACACCACGCGCGACGGCTACGCCCTGGACACCTTCATGGTGATGGGGAAAGGTCCGGGCGCGCACTACCGGGACATGATGGCGCTGATCGAAAGCGAGCTCACGGCGGAACTCCAGTCGCAGGTACCGCTCGGGCCGCCCAGCAGCGGCCGCGTGTCGCGCCGCGTGCGCCATTTCCCGATTCCTCCGGTGGTGGACGTGCGCCCCGACGAGCGCGGCGCTTACCACTCGCTGAACATCGTCGCGAGCGACCGGCCGGGCCTGCTCTACCGCGTGGCGCGGCAACTCGCCCACTACAAGCTCAACCTGCATTCCGCCAAAGTGAACACGCTGGGCGACCGCGCCGAGGACGTATTCCTGGTTTCGGGCGCCACGCTGACCGATTCGAAGGCGGTGCTCAGGCTGGAGCAGGAACTGCTGACGGAATTGCAGATCTGATTGGGCGTGACACCCGTCTTGCAACGCGTTGTTGAGCAGTGCCGCCGCCTCGCCGCGGCCGCGAAGCGGCATCCGGTGCGGGCGGCGCTGGTCTTGCCCGCGCTGGTGCTGCTCTATGTTTTGGCGCTGATTCCCTTCACTCCCGGGATCGGCGACTTGCGCAAGGCCAAATCGGCGACCCCGTCCGTGGTGATGTCCGCCGACGGCATCGTCCTGGCCGAATACAAGCGGATCAACCGCCAGTGGGTGTCTCTGGACGAGATCGCGCCGAGCGTGGTGCAGGCCTTGATCGCCATGGAGGACCGCCGCTTCTACGATCACCACGGGATCGACTTGCGCCGCACCGCAGGGGCTCTGATCAGCACCGTGACGGGCAATTTGCAGGGGGGCTCCACCATCACCCAGCAACTCGCGCGCAACCTGTACCCCGAGGAGATCGGCCGCGCAGCCACCATCACGCGCAAAACCAAGGAAGCGATCACGGCCATCAAGATCGAGGCGCTCTATTCCAAGCGCGAGATCCTCGAGACGTATCTCAACACGGTGCCATTTCTGTTCAACGCCTTCGGCATCGAGATGGCGGCCCGCACCTATTTCGACAAATCCGCCGACCAGCTGGATGTGCTGGAGGCCGCCACGCTCATCGGCATGCTCAAGGGCACCAGTGCATACAATCCCGTGCTGCAGCCGGAGCGCGCAGTGCAGCGCCGCAACCTCGTGCTTGCCCAGATGGCCAGAAATGGCAGCCTCAAGCCCGACCAGCTGGAAGCGTTGACGAAGCGTCCGATGCGGCTGAATTTCGAGCGCCAGGTCGAGCCGCCCGGGCCGGCGCCCCACGTCGCCCAGCAGTTGCGTGCCTGGTTGATCACCTGGGCGGACCAGCGCGGCTATGACATCCATGCCGACGGCCTGGTGGTACGCGTGACGATCGATTCGAGGCTCCAGCAAGCCGCCAACCAGGCCGTGACCCGGCAGTTGGCGCAATTGCAGAAGCTGGCCGATGCGCCGCGCAGGAAGGGCGAGGAGCGGCCTTCGCTGCAAGCGGGCTTCCTCGCGCTCGACCCGCGCAACGGAATGGTGCGCGCGTGGGTGGGCAGCCGCGATTTTGCGCAGGAGCAGTTCGACCACGTCAGCCAGGCGCGCCGCCAGCCGGGTTCTGCCTTCAAGCCATTCGTGTACGGGGCGGCTTTCATGCTGGGCTTCGGTCCAACCATGACGCTGATCGACCAGCCGGTGGCCATCAGGCTCCGGGGCGGCGAAGTTTGGACGCCCAGCGATGCATCGCCGCCCTCCGGGTCCGCCATGACCTTGCGCGACGGGCTGGTCTTCTCCAAGAACACGATCACCGCCCAGCTGATGATGAAGGTTGGGCCGGAACGCGTCGCGCAGCTGGCGCAGGCAATGGGCGTGCGACAGAGCAAGCTGGATTTGGTGCCCTCTCTCGCGCTGGGCACGAGTCCGGTAACGCTGCGCGAAATGGTCGCGGCATACGGCACCATCGCCAACGAAGGCCGCTATATCGAGCCGTGGCTGGTCACGAGCGTCGAAGACCGCGACGGCCGGCTGCTGGAAAGTTTCCAGCAGCCGGCGCAGGAGCCGCAACCGGCACTGCCGCGCCCGCAGGCGCTGGAACTCGTCAATGTGATGCGCGGGGTGGTCGACGAAGGCACCGGCGCCGCCATCCGCCAGCGCTATGGCATCACCGCGGATGTCGCGGGGAAGACGGGCACGACGCAGGAGAATACCGATGGCTGGTTCATCCTGATGCATCCGCAGCTGGTTGCCGGCGCCAGGGTGGGCTTCAACGACAACCGCGTGACCATGGGCTCCTGGGGCCAGGGGGCGCGCAGCGCGCTGCCGATGGTCGGGGAGTTCTTCCAGCAGGCGGTGCGCAACCGCTGGATCGATTCCGCCGTCGAATTCAACATCCCGCGTCCGCGCCCCCAGCCGCGGGAGCGCGAGAGGGGCCCGGAAGATGCGCTGAAGGGAGTCTTCGACCTGCTGCGCAGGATCTTCCGGTAGGTCCCCTATTCCTCGGCGGGGAGATCCTGCCCGGGAAACAGCGCTTCAATGAAACCGAACTTGCTCAGGTCGCGGATGCGCATCGGGTAGAGGATGCCGTCAAGGTGGTCGCATTCGTGCTGCACCACGCGTGCATGGAAGCCTTCGACGCTGCGCTCGAAGGGCTTGCCCTGCTCGTCATACCCGGCGTACCTGAGGCGCGACCAGCGCGGCACCCAGCCGCGCATTCCCGGCACCGACAGGCAGCCTTCCCAACTCTCTTCGATTTCATCCGATAGCGGCATCAGCACCGGATTGATGAGGACCGTGTCCGGCACCTCTTCCACATCCGGATAGCGCGGATTGGCCTTGACGCCGAAGATCACGACCCTGAGTCCAACGCCGATCTGCGGCGCGGCGAGGCCGGCGCCGTTCAGCTGCTCCATCGTGTCGCGCATGTCCTGCAGCAGGGCCGCGAGTTCCGGAGTGCCGAACCGCTCGACCTCCGAGGAGCGTTGCAGCAGGCGCTCGTCTCCCATGCGCAGCACTTCGCGGATCATGAGGCCACCAGGCTTTCGAGGATCCGCCGCACGCGCTGCATGGCCCGCTGCACGACCGCTTCAATGGCGCTGAGCGAGATCGCCTGCGCGCTGTCGCCCTTGCCCGCCGCATGGTTCGCCACCACGGCGATTGCGGCGTACTCCAGGCCCGCCTCGCGGGCCAGCGCCGCTTCGGGCATTGCCGTCATGCCGACCAGGTCGGCGCCGTCGCGCTCCATGCGCGCGATTTCCGCCGCGGACTCCAGCCGCGGCCCTTGCGTCGCGCCATAGCAGCCCCCGTCGGCGATCTTCTCGCCGCAGGCATGGGCCGCGGCCAGGATCGCCCCGCGCAGCGCATCGGAATACGGCCTGGTGAAATCGATATGCGTCACCTTTGCGCCCGGACCTTCGAAGAAGGTGGAAGCGCGGCCCCAGGTGTAGTCGATGATCTGATCCGGCACGACCAGCGCGCCCGGCCCGAACTCCCGCCGGATGCCGCCCACCGTCGCCACTGCGGCGATCCGTCTGGCGCCCGCATCCTTCAGCGCCTGGATGTTCGCGCGGTAATTTATCTGGTGCGGCGCGATGCTGTGCGCCTCACCATGCCGCGCCAGGAACAGCACCTCGCGCCCGCCAATGCGTCCCAGCGTCAGCGGCCCCGAGGGCTCGCCGAACGCTGTGCGCGCAGCGATGTGCCGCGTGTCGGCCAACGCGGAGAACTGCGTAAGGCCGCTGCCGCCGAGGATTGCCAGCATCAGGCGCCTCGCATGGCGCGGATTTCGGGCAGGTTGCGCCAGAAACCTTTTGCGTCCATGCCGCAGCCGAAGACGAAACGGTCGGGGATCCGGATGCCGATGAAGTCGGCGGACTGGGGCTTTTCCTTTTTCAGGATTTTTTCCACCAGGACCGCGCAATGGAAGCTTTTCGCGCCAAGTTCGAGCACGCGCTCGCGGATCGCATGCATGGTCTGACCACCGTCGAGAATATCGTCCAGCACGAGCACGGCGCGGCCGCGCACGCCGGGGGGCGGTTCAACGCGCCATTCAATGCCGCCGCCGCTGGTCGCCGCGCCGTAGCGCGTGACGTGGATGTAGTCCAGGTCAAGCGGCATGCGCAGTTTCGGCAGGAGCTGCCCTGCAAACACGACAGCGCCGCCCATGACGATGAGGACCAGCGGGTACCTGTCCCTGAAAGCCTGGTGGACCTCCGCCGCCATCCTGCCGATGGCTGCCTCGACATCCTGTGCGCTGCACACCAGGTCGGACGCCTCGAGAAAAGCCCAGGACTCCTTTGGATCCGGCATTTCAGGGCCTGCGGTTCTTCAGGTATTCGGCGAATGCCGTTCCCGTCTCGCTGTGCCGCACGCCGTATTCGACCGTCGCTTTCAAATAGCCCAGCTTGCTGCCGCAGTCGTAGCGCCGGCCGCCGATGCGCATTGCGAGCACGCGCTCGCGCGCGAGCAGCGCGGATATCGCATCCGTGAGCTGGATCTCGCCTCCGCTACCCGGTTTCCCCGAGGCCAGCATTTCGAAGATCGCGGGGGTCAGGATGTAGCGCCCGACGACGCCGAGGGTGGACTGCGCGTCCTTGGGCTTCGGCTTCTCCACGATGGCGTGGATCTGCGTCACTTCGGCCTTCGGATCCGCCGGACTGACGATGCCATAGCTTCCGGTGCTCTCGCGCGGCACGTCTTCGACGCCGAGCAACGAGCAACCATCCTTCTCGAACCGGTCCGCCATCCGCGCCATCGTCGGCGGATTGGCGTCGATCAGGTCGTCCGCCAGCAGCACCGCGAAGGGCTGGTCGCCCACGACCGGGCGCGCGCAAAGGACCGCATGTCCGAGCCCGAGCGGTTCCGCCTGGCGGATGAAGATGCAGCTGCACCCCGGTGGCAGGACGCTGCGCGCGATCTCGAGCAGCTCCTGCTTGCGCGCCAGCGCGCTTTCGAGCTCGGGATTCAGGTCGAAATGGTCTTCGATGGCGCGCTTGTTGCGGCCGGTCACGAAAATCATGTCGGTAATCCCCGCCGCCGCGGCCTCTTCGACCGCGTACTGGATCAGCGGCTTGTCGACGATCGGCAGCATTTCCTTGGGACTGGCCTTGGTTGCCGGCAGGAACCGGCTGCCCAGGCCCGCCACCGGGAATACTGCCTTGGTGATTCTCTTTTGCATCGGCTTATCGCTGCTCCAGCAGTTTTCTCAATCCGTCCTCATCCAGGACAGGAACCTCGAACGCATGCGCCTGTTCGAGCTTGCTGCCGGCTTCCGCGCCGGCCACCACATAGTCGGTCTTCCTCGACACCGAGCCGGTCACTTTATGGCCGCGCGATTCGATCAGCGCGCGCGCCTCGTCCCTGCTCATGCCCGGAAGAGTACCAGTCAGCACGAAAGTCTTGCCTGAGCCGCCGGCAGGCTTCACCGGGGCCTTCTCTTCGACCGCGATGCCCAGCGCCGGGTCCACGAGTTTCGCTATCACGTTGGCGTTGTGGCGCTCATGGACGAATTTGTCGACGCTTTCCATGATTTCCGGGCCGATGCCCTCGAGCGGCACCTCCAGCGGCGGCTCGTTCTTCCTTTTGCGCTTTGCGTTTTCCTTGCGCTGCGCCTCCTTGCCGGAGGCCAGCGCCGGCCAGTCTGCCTCAAGTATCGACTGCAGGGAGCCGAAATGCCTTGCCAGGATCTTCGCCACTTCCTCGCCCACGCCCGGGATGCCCAGCGCGAAGACGAACCGCGCGAGGTCCATGCGGCGCGAGCGCTGGATGCCGTCGATCACGTTTTGCGCCGACTTGTCGGCCATGCGCTCCAGTCCGGCGAGCGACGCCTTGTCGAGCCGGTACAGGTCGGCCGGACTCTCCACCATGTCCCGGTCGACCAGTTGCTCGACGAGTTTCTCGCCGACCCCTTCAATGTCCATCGCGCGTCGCCCCACGAAATGGAGCAGCGCCTGCTTGCGTTGCGCCCGGCAATACAGGCCGCCCGTGCAGCGGGTCGCCGCCTCGCCCGGCAGGCGCACCACGGGCGACTGGCACACCGGGCACTTGTCGGGCATGGAGAAGCGTTCTGCTTCCCTTCGCGGCCCCTTGGCCTTGACGCCCACGACCTCCGGGATCACGTCGCCGGCGCGGCGCACGATGACGGTGTCGCCGGCCCAGACGTCCTTGCGGCGCAGCTCGTCCTCATTGTGCAAAGTGGCATTGGTCACGGTGACGCCGCCGACTTCCACCGGCTTGAGGCGCGCTACCGGTGTCAGCACGCCGGTACGGCCAACCTGGACTTCTATTTTCAGGACCTCGGTCGCCTGTTCCTCGGCGGGATATTTGTGCGCAATCGCGAAGCGAGGGGCGCGCGACACGAATCCGAGCTTGTCCTGCCAGTCCAGGCGGTTGACCTTGTAGACGACGCCATCGATCGCATAGGGCAGCTTGTCGCGTTTTTGCCCGATCTCGCCGTAGTACGCCAGCAAGCCCTCGGCGCCGGTCACGACGCCGCGTTCCTTGCAGACAGGGAAGCCAAGCTCCTGCAGCCGCTTCAGCGTCTCGTCATGGGTTTTCCGCCGCGCCTTCCCGGCAACGCCATACGCGAAAAAGCGCAGCGGCCGTCGCGCCGTGATCTTGGAATCGAGCAGCCGGAGGCTGCCGGCCGCCGCGTTGCGGGGATTCGCGAATACCTTCTCTCCCGCGTCACGCTGCCGGGCGTTGAGTTTTTCGAAATCGCTCTTGTAGAAAATGACCTCGCCCCGCACTTCCAGGTCCGCGGTGTCCGCGCCGTCGGCCAGCCGCAGCGGGATCGTGCGCACGGTGCGCAGATTCGGAGTCACGTCTTCACCCGTCGCGCCATCGCCCCGGGTCGCACCCTGCACAAACGCGCCCTTGAGATAGGAAAGGCTGATCGCCAGGCCGTCGAACTTCGGTTCGACCGCATATTCCACGCTCTCCACCCCCAGGGCCTCGCGTACGCGCTTGTCGAAGGCGCGGACTTCGTCTTCCGCAAATGCGTTCGACAGCGACAGCATGGGGGTCCGGTGCCGCACTTCGGCAAATTCGGGCAGCGGAGGCGCGCCGACGCGTTGCGTCGGCGAATCGGGGAGCCTCAGGTCTTCATGGTCCTGCTCGATCTGGACGAGTTCGCGGAACTGCCGGTCGTATTCCGCGTCGCTGATTTCAGGATCGTCAAGCACGTGATAGCGCCGGTTGTGGTGCTCGAGTTCCCTCCGCAGCCGCTCGGCGCGGTCTCGAACCTGCTTTGGCGCGCCCATCTCAGGAAAACAGGCGCAGCGCCGTCGGGCTGCCCGGCGTCAGGCCGCGCTCTTCCAGCCTCGCGCGCACCGAATCGAGCTGCTGGGCGATGGCGGCGACGGCGCGTTCATCGAGCGCGTGGCCGTTGTCGTCGACGATGCTGCCGCCCAGCACCGAGGCGAGCTGATGCGCCAGGCGCGCCATGCTCTCGAACGAGCGCCGCGTTTCCGGGGCGCGCGTGACGTCGAGCGAAAGCGAAAGCGCGGATGGCATGGCGTCGCGCATCGTCACCGCGGAAAATGCGGCGCCGTCCCGGGCGCCCATCGTGTAGAGCACCCGCTGGAGGTCGTCGCGCAGCACGAACTTGCCGTCCACTTCCAGGGCGAGACCGCTGGATTCCGCCGCGGCGCGGATTTTCGTACCCGGAAAAGGGCCGCCCGTGACGTGAACGACCACCTGGATGTCGGATTCGCCGCAGAAATCGTCCAGTGCGCGCGCCGCCTCGACCGCGGCGCGCATTTCGGGCGCCGTCACTGCCGCTCCGACGGATGCCGCAAGCGTTTCGACCGCGGATCGAAACTCGATCAGGTCGGCCTCGCCAACGGCGCCGTCGCGGGAAACCAGTTGCAGCCCCGCGCGCCAGGATTTTTCGTCGACGGATCCCGCGAGCATTGCCCGGTGCGAATGCCGCCGTTCGATCGCCACCCATTGCTCATGCAGGGCGCCCGAAGCCACCGGATGATCGGTCTTGAGTTCGATGATGTAGTCGATCGCCGGATCGGGTTGCGCCGCCTGCTCCGGGGCCGCGGCGCGCACCGCCGGCCGGGGAATCTCCGCGGGGTCCCTGCGTGCGTGATCCGAGTCGAGGTTCGCGCCCTGCGCGGCCATCGGCTGGTCGAGAAGGACATCGTCGTGGCCGGAGCGGAACCTGTTCTGGGCGTCGCGCTTCGCGCGTCCTTCCTGGACGCGGTTGTAGACCAGGACGGCGGCCACCACCAGCGCGCCGATCGCAAGCAGTCCGATCTGAAGTTCGCTCATGGCCGGGTCATGTTTCGCGACAGGCCGCCGAGGCGAAGCTCAGGCGGCGAGTTCCTCCCGGATGCGCAGCGCCTCTTCGATGTCCACCGCGACCACCCGCGAGACGCCCGATTCCGGCATCGTGACGCCGATCAGCTGCGTCGCCATTTCCATGGTGATCTTGTTGTGGCTGATGAACAGGAACTGGGTCTGCGCCGCCATCTTGCGCACCAGGTCGCAGAAGCGCGAGGTGTTGCTGTCGTCCAGCGGTGCGTCCACCTCGTCGAGCAGGCAGAACGGCGCGGGGTTGAGCTGGAACATCGCGAACACCAGCGAGATCGCGGTCAGGGCCTTTTCACCGCCCGAGAGCAGGTGGATGTTGGTATTGCGCTTGCCGGGCGGATGGGCCATGACCTGCACGCCGGCGTCGAGGATTTCCTCGCCGGTCATCACGAGCTTCGCCTCGCCCCCGCCGAACAGCACCGGAAAGAGCGACCCGAAGTGGCGGTTGACGCTCTCGAAGGTCTGCCGCAGCAGTTCGCGTGTCTCGCGATCGATGCGCCGGATCGCGTCCTCGAGGGTCGAGACCGCCTCCTCCAGGTCCGCCGACTGCGCGTCCAGGAAGCCCTTGCGCTCCCGCCCGGCCGCCAGTTCCTCCAGCGCCGCCAGGTTCACCGCGCCCAGGTCGTTCACCGCCTGCGACAGGCGGGTGATCTCGCCCTGCAAGGTCGAAGGCCGCGGCGCGTCCTCGGCTTGCGCCGCGAGGCGGGCTTCATCGGCGCTTGCCTCGTGCAACTGCATTTCGTACTGGTCGTGATTGATCTGCGCCGCCTGTTCCTTCAGGCGCAGCTCGTTGATGCGCTCGCGCAGCGGCGCGATCGAACTCTCTATCCTGAGGCGCTCCTCTTCCAGCGTCCGCAACGCGCCGGCCGCCGCCTCGACGGTCTCGCGCGCGCCGGCCAGCGTCTTGTCGCAGCCCATGCGGGATTCGGCGGCGGCATGGAGCGCGCTGCGCACCGCGGGAACCGGGTCAATCGCCAGTTCCTCCGTCAGCCGCGCGACTTCCACTTCCGCGTGGCCGATCTGCTGATCGATCATGCGCACCGAGGCGTCGATTTCCGCGATCTTGGCGGAGATTTCCCGTTCACCGAACTGGGCGTCCTGCGCTTCGCGCTCCGCCTTCTGCGTCCGGATGCGCTGCTCGGCAAGCGCGGTCTCGGCCTCGACATATCCGGTGCGCACGGTCTCCAGCGCCTGCCTGGCCTCGCGGATTTCATCGCCAATGCGCGCCGCCGCGGCGGATCCCTCTGCCAGGCGCGCGCTGTCGCGCTCGACCTCCTGCCCCACAGCGCCGATTTCGTCGCGGATCTGCGCCGTGCGCTCACGGTACCGTTCCAGCGCCTGTCCCAGCTTGAGCGCCTCGATCTGCGCGGCGTGCTTTTCCTGCTGTCTCGCGCTTACGGCTTCGCGCGCCTGTTCGAGCGTGGCCAGGTGCCCGGCAAGCCTGCCCTCGGTGCGCTTTGCCTCGGCGGCGCAGGATTCGGCCTTTTGCGTCAGCGTGCGGCAGCGTCCCTCAAGGGCCTCGATCTCGGATTGGCGGGCGAGGATCCCGGCATCGGCGGGATCCGGAGCGTGGAAGCTGATCGTATGGCGCGTGAACTGGTCGCCTTCGCGATTGACAAGCGACGCTCCGGCCGGAAGCGCAGCCCGCTGTTCCGCGGTCGGCGCGCGCTCGATCGCGTAGACGCCGGCGAACCAGTCGGCCAGCGCGCCGGCGAGCCGGTCATCGGTCGCGTGCACCTTTTCCCGCAGCAGCGTATAACCCGGCGGCGCGCTCGCGGGGGCTGCGGCACCGGGTCCGAACAGGCTGGCCTTCACCGGCGGCCGGTCTGCCCCAAGGGCGCCGCTGTCGCCCAGTTCGAGCGCGTGCAGGCGCTCGCGCAGCACGGACTCCACGGCGGTCTCCCAGCCGTGGTCGATGCGGATTTTCTGCCAGAAGCGCGGCAGCGCGGCGAGCTGATGCCGCTCCAGCCATTCGTGCAGCGGCGCTTCCTCCTCGGCGGCGGCCTGGACCTGTTTCAGCGTGGAAATCTGCGCATCCGCGGCGGCCTGCGCGAGGCTCGCCTCCGAGGCGGCCGCCGCGGCCGATTCGCTCGCCGCCGACAGGACTTCCGCTTCCGCCTGCAGGGCGTCGACGCCGGCCTGTGCATCCGCAGCCGAGCGATCCAGCAGGGCAACGCGCTGGTTGGCGGCATTCGTGCCGGCTGAATCCGGTTCGGTCAGCGATTGCAGCTCGGCTTCCAGGCGGCCGCGCCGCTGCGCCAGCGATTGCAGGTTGCCTTCAAGGTGCGAGACCTTCTGCTGCTCGAGCAGCAGCCGGCTCTCGGCCTGCAGCAGCTTGCTGCGCGATTCGTTCAACTGCTCCTGCTTCGCGCGGTAGGCGTGCTCCGACTCGGGGAGGCGGATGTTCTCCTTCGCCAGGTTCGCCTGGGCATCCGCGACCCGCTGCCTGGCGCCGCCCGAGCGCGCCGCCCACATATGCAGTGCCTGCGTCAGTTGCGAGCGCTGCTCGCGCCATGAGGCGAGCTGCACCCTGCGCTCCGTATGCTGGCCCTCGAGACGGCTGCGGCTTTCCTCGACGTGGCGCAGCTCGGATTCGTGCTTGGCGACCTCGGCGTTCGCCGCATATACCGCCGCCTGCGCCGCGTTCAGTCCGTCTCCCGCGGCGTAGTGCGCGACACGCGCGGTCTCCAAGCGGCTCTCTATTTCCCGCAGCTTCGCGGTACCGGCCTCGACCTCGGTCGTGACGCTGGAGATCTCCCTCGCGTGCTTCGCGCGGTCGGCCGCCGCATCCTTGCGGCGCAGGAACCACAGCAGATGCTGCTTGAACTGCAGCTCCTCCTGCAGTTCCTTGTAGCGGGAGGCCACTTTCGCCTGGCTATCCAGCTTTTCGATCTGCGCGCCGAGCTCCATCCGGATGTCGGTGACGCGGGCCAGGTTCTCGCGCGTGTCGGCGAGGCGGTGCTCGGTTTCCTTGCGCCGCTCCCGGTAGCGCGACACGCCGGCGGCTTCCTCGAGAAACACCCGCAGTTCATCGGGCTTGGCCTCGATCACGCGCGAAATCATTCCCTGCTCGATGATCGCGTAGGCGCGAGGCCCCAGGCCCGTGCCCAGGAAGAGATCGGTGATGTCGCGCCGCCGGACGTGGGTGCCGTTGATGAAATAGGAGGACTCGCCGTCCCGCTGCAGCACGCGCCGCACCGACAGCTCCGCGTACTGCGACCACTGGCCAGCCGCGCGGCCGAGAGAATTGTCGAACATGAGTTCGACGCTGGCGCGCGCCAGCGGCTTGCGGTTGCCCGAGCCGTTGAAAATCACGTCCTGCATCGAATCGCCGCGCAGCGCCGAAGCGCGCGATTCGCCCAGCACCCAGCGCACCGCGTCGATGACGTTGGACTTGCCGCATCCATTGGGGCCGACGATGCCGACCAGCTGGCCGGGAACGTGGATCGAGGTGGGATCGACGAAGGACTTGAAGCCGGAGAGTTTGACCTGGGTAAGGCGCACTTACGATCGCTTCTGGTGGCGTTTTCGAATTTCGAAAATGATACCATTCGGGCGCGCAAATTCCGCTGAATTTTCAGAGCTTTTTATGCCTTCGCGGCCAAGCAAACGCTTGCAGACTTTCGTCAACCCGTCGCCGCGTCGCGACTACCGGATTTGCATGGAGATTCCGGAATTCACCTGCCTGTGCCCGCTCACCGGCCAGCCGGATTTCGCCACGCTGTCGCTAGAGTACGTTCCGGATCGGCGCTGCGTGGAGCTCAAGTCTCTCAAGCTGTATGTCTGGTCGTTCCGCGACCAGGGCGCGTTCCATGAAGCCGTCACCAATCGGATCCTGGAGGATCTGGTGAAGGCGACGCAGCCGCGCTTCATGCGCCTGACGGCGAAGTTCAACGTGCGCGGCGGCATCTGCACCTCCATTGTCGTAGAGCACCGCATGCGGGGATGGAAAGCACGAGATTGAATCCGCGTCTCCCGCTTCTACAGGCCTACCCTTTCGACAAGCTGCGCAGCCTCCTGGCCGGCGTGGTGCCAAACCCGGCGCTGCCGCCGATCGACCTGTCCATCGGGGAACCCAGGCATCCGACGCCTGCATTGGTGAAAAACGCGCTGGCCGGCTCGCTGGACGGCCTTTCGACCTATCCCAGGGCTGCCGGCCTGCCGGAATTGCGCGAGGCCATGGCGTCCTGGGCAGCGCGACGCTACTCGCTGACGGCGCTGGATCCCCTGACGCAGGTGTTGCCCGTCAACGGCACGCGCGAGGCATTGTTCGCGTTTGCCCAGACTGTGATTGATCCGTCCACGGGCAATGCGCGTGTCGTCTCGCCGAATCCGTTCTATCAGATCTACGAGGGCGCGGCGCTGCTCGCCGGCGCGACCCCGGTGTTCCTGAATCTGGGCATGCCTTTCGACCAGATCCAATGGGACGGCGTGCAGCTCGTCTACACCTGCTCGCCGGGGAATCCCGCAGGCAGGGTGATGCCGCTGAAGGAGTGGCAGGCCTTGTTCGAGCTTTCCGATCGCCACGGCTTCATCATCGCGTCCGACGAATGCTATTCGGAGATCTATTTCGACGAAGGCCGGGCGCCGCTCGGCGCCCTGGATGCCGCGTGGCAGCTCGGCCGCAAGGACTTCAGGCGGCTGGTCATGTTCACCAGCCTGTCGAAACGCTCCAACGCGCCCGGCATGCGCTCGGGCTTCGCCGCCGGCGACGCGGCGCTGCTCAAGCAATTCCTGCTCTACCGGACCTACCACGGCTCGGCGATGAGCATCGCCGTGCAGCGCGCTTCGATCGCGGCCTGGAACGACGAAGAGCACGTGCGCCAGAACCGGCGACTGTATGCCGCGAAGTTTTCCGCGGTTCTGCCGTTGCTTGGAAAGCAACTGAAGGCCGAAAGGCCCGAAGGCGGTTTCTACCTGTGGATCCGGACGCCGGTCGACGACGCCGAATTCGCCCGCGGCTTGCAGCGTGACTATAATGTGCTCGTACTCCCGGGCAGTTTTCTCGCGCGCGAAGCGCACGGCGGGAATCCCGGCAGAAACCATGTCCGCGTCGCTTTGGTGGCCCCGATCGAGGAATGCATCGAAGCCATCGGGCGCATGACGCAGTTTGCAAAGGCGCTATGAAGACCATCATTGACGAAGCCTGGGAAAACCGGACCTCGCTCGGCCCGGCCAACGCGCCGAAGGCGCTGCGCGGCGCCGTGGAGGAAGTCATCTCCGGGCTCGATTCGGGCAAGCTGCGCGTGGCTGAAAAGTCCAACGGCGAATGGGTCACGCACCAGTGGATCAAGAAAGCGGTGCTGCTTTCCTTCCGCCTCGAGGACAACCGCGTGATGGAGGGCGGCGCCACCCGCTACTTCGACAAGGTTTCCTCGAAGTTCGAATCCTTTAACGAAGAACAACTCAGGAACAGCGGCATCCGGGTGGTTCCCCCCGCGATGGCGCGCCGCGGCGCCTACATCGCGAAGAATGTCGTGCTGATGCCCTCCTACGTCAACATCGGCGCCTACGTGGATGAAGGCACCATGGTGGATACCTGGGCCACCGTCGGCTCCTGCGCGCAGATCGGCAAAAACGTCCACCTTTCCGGAGGCGTAGGCATCGGTGGCGTGCTGGAGCCGCTTCAGGCCAACCCGACCATCATCGAGGACAACTGCTTCATCGGCGCGCGCTCCGAGGTCGTCGAGGGCGTCGTCGTCGAGGAGAACAGCGTGCTCTCGATGGGCGTATTCATCGGCCAGAGCACCAAGATCTTCAACCGGGAAACGGGAGAAGTGCTCTATGGCCGCGTGCCGTCGGGCTCGGTGGTCGTGGCCGGCACCATGCCTTCGGGAGATCGCAGCTGCGCCCTGTACTGCGCGGTCATCGTCAAGCGGGTGGACGCCAGAACCCGCGCCAAGACGAGCCTGAACGAACTCCTGCGTGGGGACTAGCAGCTAAACTGCGGCTAAACTAGGCAGTCGTAAGGAGAAAACGCATATGTCCGCGATGAAGCGCCTGTTCCAGCTGATGTCCGACAAGAAGGCGTCTGACATCTTCCTGTCCGTCGGATCGCCCATCAACATCAAGATCAACGGCAATGCCGTGCCGGTCAACCAGACCGTGCTGAACGCCGAGGCGGTCAAGACCTTGCTCTACGAAGTGCTGACCGAGAAGCAGATCCGCGAGTACGAGGACGAGATGGAATTGAACACCGCCTTTGCGCTGGAAGGCGTCGGCGCGTTCCGGATCAGCGCTTTCCGCCAGAAGGGCTCGCCCGCGGTGGTGGTGCGCTACATCCCGGGCAGCGTCCCGGCCTTCGATACCCTCGGGCTGCCGGACGTGCTCAAGGACATCATCATGCAGAAGCGCGGCCTGATCCTGATGGTCGGCGCCACGGGGTCGGGCAAGTCCACGTCGCTGTCGGCGATGCTCGACCTGCGCAATTCGCAGAAGTCCGGCCACATCCTGACGCTCGAGGACCCGGTCGAATTCATCTTCACGAACAAGAAATCCATCGTCAACCAGCGCGAGGTCGGCACCGACACCAAGAGCTTCGAGACCGCGCTGAAGAACGCGCTGCGCCAGGCGCCGGACTGCATCCTGATCGGCGAAATCCGCGACAAGCAGACCATGGGGATGGCCCTCGCCTACGCGCAATCGGGCCACCTGGCGCTCGCCACGCTGCACGCCAACAACAGCTACCACGCGATGAACCGGATCATCAGCTTCTACCCGCTCGAAAACCGGCCGACGCTGCTGCTCGACCTTTCCGCGGCGCTGCAGGCGATCATCTCGCAGCGCCTGGTGCGCACCAAGACCGGCGCCTGCCGCGCCGCGGTCGAGGTGCTGCTGAATACGCGCCACATCGCCGAACTGATCGAGAAAGGCGACGTCAACGAGATCAAGGACGCGATGGAAAAGAGCATGTCGCCGGGCTCGCAGACCTTCGAGCAGTCGCTGTTCAACATGTTCATGGACGGCTCGATCACGCAGGAGGAGTGCATGGCGAACGCCGACTCCGCCACCAACATGCTGTGGCTGATCAACCAGGCGACTGCCGGGTCGATATCCACCGTACCGGGCGGCGCAGGAGACAAGAAGGACGAGAAGAAGGAGTCGGTACTCTCGACCACTGCCGGTCCCGGGGCCAATTTCAGCGATTTCAAGATCGACGCCACTACCTGACGGGCGCGGCTTGCCAGGAGCGCTCGAACTCGCGCAGGAACTGATTGGCCGGCGCTCGGTCACGCCCGAGGATGGCGGCTGCCAGGAAATGCTCGCCGGGCGCCTCGCCGCCGCGGGATTCAAGTGCGAGCCAATGAAGTTCGGCGACGTCAGCAACCTCTGGGCGCGGCGCGGCACCGGCAAGCCGCTGCTCTGCTTCGCCGGCCATACCGATGTGGTGCCGACGGGCCCGCTCGCGGAATGGCACTCCGACCCGTTCGTGCCGACGATCCGCGACGGCAAGCTCTACGGCCGCGGCGCGGCCGACATGAAGTCCTCCATCGCCGCCTTCGTAGTAGCTGTTGAATCTTTTATTAAAGAAAAACCGAACCATTCCGGGTCAATCGCCTTCCTGCTCACCTCGGACGAGGAAGGCCCCGCGGTCGACGGCACCGTGAAGGTGGTTGAAGTGCTGAAGAGACGCGGCGAGATGATGGACTATTGCATCGTCGGCGAGCCGACGTCGGTGGACGCGCTCGGCGACACGCTGAAGAACGGGCGCCGGGGTTCGCTCTCGGGCAAGCTGACGGTGCGCGGCATCCAGGGCCACGTCGCCTATCCGCACCTCGCGCGCAATCCCGTGCATGAAATCGTGCCGGCGCTCGCCGAGCTGGCGAAGACGCAATGGGACAAGGGCAACGAGCACTTTCCCCCGACCACCTGGCAGATCTCGAATATCCACGCCGGCACCGGCGTGG
>Ga0134121_10001778_pt1 | contig 19727 bp, 16 predicted proteins | sample KB301_FD_96463 | JGI IMG/M metagenome (GOLD analysis project Ga0134121, IMG submission 96463) | Terrestrial soil microbial communities without Nitrogen fertilizer from Kellogg Biological Station, Michigan, USA - KB3-0-1 | ecosystem: Environmental > Terrestrial > Soil > Unclassified ... | reverse complement strand
GCCGTCTCCGACTTCAAGCTCGACGAGTACTATGACCGCGCGCTCAACCTGATCGCGTCGGGCCGCGCCCGCGAGGCGTTCGAGATCGACCGCGAGCCGAAGGACATCCGCGACCTGTACGGCCGGACGACGTTCGGCCAGAGCTGCCTGCTGGCGCGGCGTCTGGTCGAGGCCGGCACGCGCGTCGTCGAGGTCGTGTGGCCGAAGGTCGCGAACTCCGACAACCATTCGTGGGACCACCACACGGGCCTGCCCGAGCGCATGAAGAACCAGTCGGCCCCGATGCTCGACGCCGGCCTCTCGGCGCTGATCTTCGACCTGGACCGCCGCGGCATGCTCGAGGAGACGATGGTCATCGCGGTCGGCGAGTTCGGACGCAGCCCGCAGCGCGGCGTCAGCACGTCGGGCAACGGCAACAGCGCCGACGGCCGCGACCACTGGCCCTATTGCTACACCGGTCTCATCGCCGGCGGCGGCATCAAGCGCGGCTACGTCCACGGCAAGTCGGACAAGACGGCGTCGGCTCCGATCGAGAAGCCGATCCATCCCGCGCAGCTCCTGGCGACGATCTACCACGGCTTCGGGATCGACCCCGAGACGATGGTGCTCAACCACCTGAAGCAGCCGCGCGAGCTCGTGCAGGCGCAGGCCGTCACCGAGCTCTTCGGATAGGACGAGGGACGAAGTTCACCGGCCCCCTCCTGGCCCTGAGCCGGGAGGGGGCCGTTTTTGTTTTCGTCAGTTGCCGTCGCCGTCCATGGCGGCGTGCTCGGGGCCGTGACCGAGGTACAGCGTGACGAAGCCGTCGATCCGGTCCTGGTCGTAGGTCGTCAGCCGCAGCCGATGGGTCCACGCCGTCAGGATGATCGGGTAGGTCGGGTCGTTCCGCGGAACGCAGATGACCTGGCTGAAGCTGCCGGGGTGCTGCGCCGCGAGGGTCTTCAGGGCCGTCTTCTGATCGTCCGTCACCGCGGGACTGTAGTAGATGATCACCCCGCCGTGCTCCATGGAGTGGACCAGATACCCGGCGGCGATCTCGTGGTCGAAGAAGCCGCCGTCCTGCGGGTCGGGATAGTGGTTGCCGGACGTCGGCGGATCGGTGCCGTAGACGATCACCGTGCCGACCGGCACGTGCGTGTTTCCTTCGTCGGGAAACGTCTCGATGTCGGGGTCCGCCGGGATCGAATTCTGCGTTTGCCCGCCGGGGCCGCCTCCGCATGCGGGAAGGATCAGGGCCACCGCCACCGCCGCCAGCCATCTCTTATTTCCCATGCTGTCCTTGATGAACGCGATCCGGAGTCGTTATGGAAATCCGCGGAAGGACCCCCGTTTTTTCGAGGGGCACGCTAGAATGGCTGCGTCTAAATCCTAGGCAGCGGGAGGAGCACCAGGAGGAGAACAGGGAGATGTCCTCGACGCCGACCTCCACCAGCATCGAGAAGATCGTCCTCGAGAAGGGTTGGGCGACCAAGGAGCAGATCCGCGCCGCGCAGAAGTACCAGGCCCAGAAGAAGGCCGCCGGCGAAGACGTCACGATGTCCCAGGCTCTGGTCGCTCTCGGCATCCTCACCGAGGTCCAGATCCGCCGCGCGCTGGGCGGCCGGAAGGCGCCGCCTCCGCCCCGCACCGGACCCCACCCGCTCGCCGCCGCCATCAAGGGCTACCTGATCCTGAAGCAGCTCGGCTCCGGCGGCATGGGCGACGTCTACCTCGCCAAGCAGACCAGCCTCGACCGGCTCGTCGCGATCAAGATCCTCCCGGCCCATCTCGCCTCCGACGAGGACTTCATCGAGCGATTTGTCGTCGAAGCCCGAGCGGCGGGAAAGGTCTTCCACGAGAACATCGTCGCCGCCGTCGACATCGGCGAGTCGAACGGCCGCTACTTCTTCACGATGGAGCTGGTCGAGGGACCCACGCTGCAGCAGCTGATCCTCCGCCGCGGCGCCCAGACGGAGAAGTTCTCTCTCGACATCGTCCGCCAGGTTGCCCGCGGGCTCAAGCATGCGTACGCCCACGGCCTGATCCACCGCGACATCAAGCCGGCGAATATCATGATCACGACCGAGAAGGTCGCGAAGATCTGCGACTTCGGCCTGGCGCGCGATCTCGAGTCCGACGTCACGGCGACCAAGCCCGGCGTCGTCCATTCCAGCCCCGCGTACGCGTCGCCCGAGCAGTGCAAGGGCGTCCTCAATCTCGACCATCGCACCGACATGTATTCGCTCGGCGTGACGCTCTTCGAGATGCTGACCGGCGAGCGCCCCTTCCAGGCCGGGACGGCGAGCGCGCTCTTCATCAAGCACGCCACCGAGACGCCGCCGTCGCCCCAGGAGATCAATCCCGAGGTCTCGGACGCCACCACCGCGCTGGTGCTCCGGCTGCTGCGGAAGGAGCCCAAGCAGCGCTTCGAGACCTACGACCTGCTGATCGAGGCGATCGACGCCTGCGAGAAGCCCCGCACCCCGCCGAAGCGCTGACGGGCTACTTCACGTCGACGTCCGTCGAGGCGGAGAAGGGCTTGCCGCTCGACGTGCCGTGGAAGGTCAGCAGGTAGTCGCCCGGCTGCAGCGGCGGCGCGACGGCGTACTCCTGGGGAAGGGTGAGCAGCTTCTTCCGGCCGGCGGGCGCGGCGCCCTTGACCGGCACCGTCTTCCGGCCGATCCGCGGACCCTGGACTTCGACCTTGTCGATGAAGACGTCGCGGTCGAACTCCACTTCGAACTGGACGACGTTCCGCCGGTCCTGCAGCGTCTCGAGCTTCGCGGGTCCGACCGACACCCGGACGTCCTCCGAGGGGACGAGTCCCGCCGCCATTCCTTCGGCGGCCTTCTTGCCCTCCCGCTTTTGGATCGCCGGTAGTTTCGCGACCGTCGCGCGCGTGGAATTCTCGTAGAGCGCGACCGCGTCGCTCATCCGCGACTCCAGGTCCGCGATGCGGCTCTCGTGGGACGGGTGGGTCGAGAGCCACTCGGGCGGCTGCCCGCCGGCCATCTGGGACATCTTCTTCCAGACGCGCACCGCGGCGCGCGGGTCGTAGCCCGCCTTCGCCATGAGCTCGAGGCCCACGCGGTCGGCTTCCGACTCGTGCTTCCGGCTGAAGGGGAGGAGGACGCCGACCTGGGTCGCAAGGCCGAGCGCTGCCATCGCCGCCTGCGACTGCTGCGGATCCCTGGCGCCGAGCGCGGCGCCGACGAGCGCCGTCGCGCCGCCCGCGACCATCTGCTGGCTCATCCGCTCGCCGCCGTGGTGCATCAGCGCGTGGCCGACCTCGTGGCCCATGACGAACGCCATGCCCGCCTCGTCCTCGAGGACGGGGAAGATCCCGGTGTAGAAGGCGATCTTGCCCCCCTGCAGGCAGAACGCATTCATCGTCTTGTCGTCGACGATCGTGTTGAATTCCCACTGGAACCCGGACTCGTGGACCTGCGACGCGATCCGGCTTCCGACGCGGCGGACGGGATCGACCTCCGCGGGATTGGTCGAGATCCGGTTCTGGGCGAGGACCTCCTGGTAGGCGCTCAGGCCCAGCTCCCGCTCGGTCTTGGCGTCCACCAGCATCAGCTGGCTGCGGCCGGTATAGGGACTCGTCGAGCAGCTCGTGGGGAGCAACAGGAGGAACATCCAGGTCCGGATCTTCATGGGACACCCCTTCGGTCGATCGATGGAATGATCCCCCGCGGACGCCCGGCGTTACGGTTTCCCCTTGGATTTCACAAGTGAACCCATATGCATGGAGTTATGGGCTTTTCCGTTGACACGGGTTCGGTGCGCCTGGAAAAATCCAGGCGCGACCGAGAGAAGGAGGAAAACAGATGAAGAAAGTCTGGATCGGGCTTGCCGCCGCCCTGGGCCTGGCGGTCGGGGCGACGCTCCTGCAGCGCCCGCCGGAAGCCGTCCCCACGAGCCCCCCGCCCGGCGCGCCGTCGTACACGCTCTTCGAATCGGGACCCGTGCGGCCCCTCGCGCTCTCGCCGGACGGACGGCTGCTGTTCGCGTGCAACACCCCCGACAACCGGCTCGAGGTCCTGCGCGTCACGAAGCACGGCCTCCGGTCGGTCGGCTCGGTGCCCGTCGGCCTGGAGCCCGTCGCCGTGGCCGCGCGGTCGGCCCGCGAAGCGTGGGTCGTCAATCACCTCTCCGACAGCGTGAGCATCGTCAAGCTCGACGAGGTGGAGGAGGACGACGGGGATAACGGCTTCCACCAGGGCAAGCACCAGGAGGCCCCGGGCCGCGTCGAGCGGACGCTGCTCGTGGGCGACGAGCCGCGCGACATCGTCTTCGCCGGCCACCGCGCGTTCATCACCGCCGCCCACCGCGGCCAGAACGGCGGGTTCGACCCGCAGCTGCTCACGCCGGGCGTGGGGCGGGCCGACGTCTGGGTCTTCGACGCCGACAACCCCGGCGCAGGCCTGGGCGGCACGCCGATCACCCGGATCACGCTGTTCACCGACACGCCCCGCGCGCTGGCGGCGTCGCCGGACGGCACGCGCGTCTACGCCGCGGGATTCCTGACCGGCAACAAGACCACGACCCTCTTCGAGTCGACCGTCACGGCCGGCGGCGGCCTGCCGGCGCCCACGGCCAACTGGGAGGGCATCGCGCAGCCCCGGACGGGACTGATCGTCAAGAACGACGGCACCCACTGGGTCGACGAGCTGAATCGGAACTGGGACGCGAAGGTGAAGTTCTCGCTCCCCGACAAGGACGTGTTCGTCATCGACGCGACCGCGAATCCGCCGGTCGAGACCGGGTTCTACCAGGGCGTCGGCACGGTGCTGTTCAACATGGCGGTCAACCCCGCCAACGGCCGGCTTTACGTGTCGAACACCGACGCGCAGAACGACAAGCGGTTCGAGGGCCCCGGCGTCACCGCGGGCCATACCGTCCGCGGCCACCTGGCCGAGAGCCGCATCACGGTGATCGGCCCCGGCGTCTCGCCGCGCCACCTCAACAAGCACATCCACTACGGAGACTGCTGCGATCCGCTCCCCAACGAGGAGAACGGGAAGAGCCTCGCGTTCCCGGTCGATATGCAGATCACGTCCGACGGGTCGACCCTCTACGTCGCGGCCTTCGGATCGTCGAAGGTCGGCGTCTTCAGCACGGCGGCGCTCGAGGCGGACACGTTCACGCCCGACGCGGCCGACCAGATCGTCGTGAGCGGCGGCGGCCCCGGCGGGCTGGCGCTCGACGAGCCGCGGGGCCGGCTCTACGTGCTCACGCGGTTCGACAACTCGATCGCCGTCGTCGACACCGGCGCGAAGAAGGAGATCGGCAAGGTCGCGCTCTATTCGCCCGAGCCCGGCCACGTCGTCCGCGGCCGCAAGTTCCTCTACGACGCGTCGTTCACGTCGACGCACGGCGACACCGCGTGCGCCAGCTGCCACATCTTCGGAGACTTCGACGCCCTCGCGTGGGACCTGGGCAATCCGGACGGGTCGGAGACCGTGAACAACGGGATCTTCACGCTGCCCCCCGAGCCGTTCGGGGTGACGCGCAACTTCCGGCCCATGAAGGGGCCGATGACCACCCAGAGTCTCCGCGGCCTCGCGAACCACGGCGCGATGCACTGGCGGGGCGACCGGCTGAACAACGGCGAGACGAGCGCCCAGCCCGACGGCGGCGCGTTCGACGAGGACACCGCGTTCAAGAAGTTCAACGTGGCGTTCGAGGGGCTCAACGGCCGGAGCGCGCAGCTCACCGAGGCGGAGATGGACGCCTTCACGAAGTTCGTGCTCGAGATCACCTATCCGCCCAATCCGATCCGGGCGCTCGACGACTCGCTGACCGCCCCGGAGCAGGCGGGTCACGACCTCTTCATGAATCCCGCGCGCAAGACCGACTCGTTCTTCGAGTGCAACGGCTGCCACGTGCTCAAGCGCGACGGCAACGCCGAGTTCGGGGTCGCGAAGCCCGGCTTCTTCGGCACCGACGGCCGCTTCTCGTTCGAGAACGAGCCCCAGGCGTTCAAGATCCCGCACCTCCGCAACCAGTACCAGAAGGTCGGCATGTTCGGCATGGCCAAGGCGCCGTTCTTCCTGCCGGAGTCGCCCGATCCCGCCGTCGACAACGCGTTCACGGGGGACCAGGTCCGCGGGTTCGGCTACTTCCACGACGGCTCGACCGACACGCTGTTCCGGTTCCACAGCACGGTGGTGTTCCTGCAGCGGCCCCCGCTGACGCTCGGCCCCAACGATCCGGGCAACCCGACGGGGATTCCGCCGACGGCGGCCGGCTTCCTCGAGCGGCTCAACCTGGCCAAGTTCATGCTGGTGTTCGACAGCAACCTGAAGCCCATCGTGGGGCAGCAGGTCACGGTGGCGGTCGACGCTCCGGCCGCGGCGGCGCGGGTCGCGCTGATGATCCAGCGGGCGGACGCCGGGGACTGCGAGCTGGTCGCGAAGCAGGGGGGCCGGGGCTGGCTCTACCAGGGCTCGGGCCTTTTCCGTCCCGACCGCAAGCACGGCGCCGCGGTGACGGCGGCGGCGCTGCGGGCCCTCGGCGGGGTGACGTTCACGTGCGTGCCGCCCGGGTCGGGGACGCGGATCGGCATCGACCGCGACCTGGACGGGAAGCTGGACGGCGACGAATAACTCCTATCGTTTCCTGCGACGAGGGCGGATCCGGAAATCGGGTCCGCCCTCTTTTTTTTTTCGCCCCGGGTAACGATTGGCTGCCAATTGCTATAGGTAGGAGACGACAACTTCGCCTCCGGTCCATGTGTAAAATATGGGGTAGCGAGGGCGAGATGAGACATCGGTTCCTCCTGGCGTGCGCCGCGCTGGCGCTTTGCCTCGCCCCGGCGCGGGCCGACAACGACCTCCCGGGCCTGGCCGTCGAGCCTCTCTCGATCGAGCTGCGAGGGCAGGGCGCCGACCACGGCTTCCTGGTGTCCGCCGACGGGCGCGACGTCACCAAGGAAGCGACCTGCGTCTCGTCGAACCCCAAGGTCGCCGCCGCCGATCCGGGACGCCTGACCGCGGTCGCCGACGGCGAGGCCGAGATCACCGTCACCTACGGCGGGAAGTCGGCGAAGATCAAGGTCGCCGCCTCCGGCACGAGCGAGGCGGCCGCGCCGTCGTTCCGCAACGAGGTCGTCCCGGTGCTGACGCGGTTCGGCTGCAACCAGGGCGGCTGCCACGGCAAGGAAGCCGGCCAGAACAACTTCAAGCTGTCGCTCCGCGGATTCGCGCCCGAGGAAGACTACAACCGGCTGATCGTCGAATCGTTCGGCCGGCGGATGAACCACGCGTCGCCCGAGCTGAGCCTGGTCCTGACCAAGGCGTCGGGCCGCGTCCCGCACCGCGGCGGCGAGCTCTTCGCCAAGGACTCCCGCGCGTACGAGCTCCTCGTGAAGTGGATCGCGGCCGGGACGCCGAACGTCAAAGCCGAGGAGCCGTCGCTGGCGTCGCTCGAGATCCTTGGCGGCGGCAGGAAGATGACCGCCGGCCAGGAGCAGCAGCTCCTCGTCCGCGCGACGTTCACCGACGGCCGGATGGCCGACGTCACCTGGCTCGCCAAGTTCTACTCCAACGACGTCACGGTCCTTCAGGTCACCGACGCGGGGAAGGTCCGGGCGAAGCGCGAGGGCGCCTCCACGATCCGCGCCCACTTCCTGGACAAGGTCGCCGTGACCGCGTTCACGATCCCGCATCAGCGGGACATCGATCCCGCGCTCTATGCGAAGCGCCAGAACGTCCTCGACGCCCCCTTGTTCGAGAAGCTGGCGGAGCTGCGCATCCCGCCGTCGCCGGGATGCCCCGACGAAGAGTTCCTCCGGCGCGCGTTCCTCGATACGATCGGCACGCTGCCCACGGCGGCCGAGGCCGCGGCGTATCTGGACGACACGTCCGCCGACAAGCGGACGAAGATCGTCGACGCGCTGTTCGAGCGGCCGGAGTTCGTCGACTACTGGGCCCAGCTGCTGGGCGACCTCCTCCAGAACCGCAAGGAGCGCGACCACGACGTCCGCGGGTCGAAGGGCGTCCGCAACTTCCACCAGTGGCTCCGCGAGCAGGTCGCCGCCAACCGCCCGTGGAACGAGCTCGCCCGCGACGTCCTGACCGCGACGGGCGACACGTCGAAGAACCCCCAGATCGGCTACTTCGTGGTGACGGTCGGCGAGAACCGCGAGGCGCCCAAGAGCGACCTCGTGGCGTCGGTCGCCCAGTCGTTCCTCGGCACCCGTATCCTCTGCTGCCGGTGCCACAACCATCCCGACGAGAAGTACACGCAGGACGACTATTACCACTTCGCCGCGTTCTTCTCGGCGGTCAGCATGGACCGCCAGAAGCCGGAGAAGGCGCCGACGGGCCTGAACGTGATGACGCCCGGCGAGCAGGAGCAGCGCAAGCGTCACGCCGACCTCGAGAAGCAGGTGAAGACGATCGAGATCTCGCTCGCCGGCAAGAACGAGGACGAGCAGAAGAAGCTGCAGAAGCAGATCGACGACAAGCGCAAGGAGATGGACGGCTGCCGCAAGCGGGCGGAGGAGCTCCGTCGGGCGCCCGCCAAGGTCTCCCAGCCGCGCACCGGCAAGGCTCTCGACGCCCAGCCGCTCGACCGCTCGAAGATCGAGATGGTCCCCGGCGAGGATCCGCGCAAGGCGCTGGTCGACTGGATGACGGCGCCGACGAACGAGGTCTTCTCGGGCGCGATGGTGAACCGCCTCTGGAAGCACTTCTTCGGCGTGGGCATGATCGACCCGGTCGACGACCTGCGGTCGAGCAACCCGCCGACGAACGGCCCGCTCTGGAAGACGATGAACCGCGAGTTCGTGGAGAGCGGCTTCAACCTGCGCCACGTGATGAAGCTGATCCTGACCTCGCGCGCCTACCAGCTCAGCTCGTCCACGCTGCCCGAGAACGAGAACGACCGCCGATTCTACTCGCACTACTACGCCAAGCGGATTTCGGCCGAGGTGCTGCTCGACGCGATCAGCCAGGTCACCGGCGTGCCCGACACGTTCGCCGGCTATCCCGTCGGCATCCGGGCGGTCCAGCTGCCCGACCCGGGCGTCGAGTCGCACTTCCTGAAGCTCTTCGGGCAGTCCGACCGGGTGACGGCCTGCGCGTGCGAACGGAGCGGCGATGTCACTCTCCCGCAGCTCCTCCACCTCCAGAACGGCGCGAGCGTGGTCGAGAAGATCAAGTCGCCCGACGGCCGGCTGGCGAAGCTGATGTCGGCCGACGACGCGACGCTGGTCGAGACGCTCTTCCTCACCGCGATGGCGCGCCGTCCCCGCGCGGCGGAGACGGCGACGGTGACGAAGCTGCTCGCGGGGGCGGACCGCGCCGAGGTGATCCGGGACCTGTTCTGGGCGCTGCTCAACTCGAAGGAATTCGTCTTCAACCATTGAGGTGGCCATGTTCGACGTGCCGATGAGCCGGAAGATCCACGACCACTGCGACGGGGTCGCTCGCCGCGACTTCCTCCGCATCGGGGCTCTGGCGCCGATCGGTCTGTCGATGGGCCATCTTCTCGGCGCGACGAAAGCGTGGGGATCGGAAGGGAAGGGGCGGGCGAAGTCGGTGATCCTGGTGTATCTGGGCGGCGGGCTGTCGCACCACGACAGCTTCGACATGAAGCCCGACGCGCCGATCGAGATCCGCGGGAAGTACACGCCGATCAAGACGGACGTGACGGGCCTTCACATCTGCGAGCTGATGCCCCAGATGGCGCGGATGATGAAGAAGGTCGCGCTCATCCGGTCGGGGTCGCACAACAACGACCACCACGAGACGGCGACGAACTGGGTGCTGTCGGGCCGGTTCGGGTCGATGTTCGGCGACTATCCCGCGATCGGCGCCGTGGCGGCCCACGAGACGGGCTTCCACGGCGCGCTGCCGCCGTACGTGGCGGTCCCGAAGAATCCGTCGTTCACGTGGGAGCTGGGGCGCAGCGCGTACCTGGGCGGCAAGTACGAGTCGTTCAAGGCGGGCGATCCCAACGCGGCCAACTACAAGGTGCGGGATCTGACGGCCGCGGAGCCGATCGACGCGAAGCGCGCGGAGCGGCGCAAGGAGCTGCTCGGCACGGTCGACTCGCTGAGCAGCACGGTGAAGGGCGACGACCAGCTCGGCACGTTCGACAAGTTCCACCAGCAGGCGGCGGAGATGATCCTGTCGCCCGAGGCGCAGTCGGCGTTCGACCTCGAGCAGGAGAAGAAGGAGCTGCGCGACCGGTACGGCCGGACGACGTTCGGCCAGAGCTGCCTGCTGGCGCGGCGGCTCGTCCAGCGCGGCGTGAAGTTCGTGACGGTCAGCAGCGGCGGCTGGGACCACCACGCGAAGATCTGGGACGGCCTGGAGAAGATGCTGCCGGACTTCGACCGCGGCTTCTCCGCGCTGATCCAGGACCTCGCCGACTCGGGGATGCTGAGCGAGACGCTGGTGGCCTGCTTCGGCGAGTTCGGCCGCACCCCGAAGATCAACAAGGACAACGGGCGCGACCACTTCGCGCCCGTGGCGTCGATGCTCTTCGCCGGCGCCGGCGTCCAGGGCGGCCGCGTGATCGGCGCCTCCGACCGCACGGGCACGGCGGTGACGGACCGCCCGGTGAAGCCCGCGGACGTCGCGGCGACGATCTATCACGCGCTCGGGATCGATCACCACGGCTGGCTCAACTCGCCGGACGGCCGGCCGATCGAGATCCTGGCGGAAGGCGACCCGATCCCCGAGCTCTATGTTTAGGGTCGCGCTGGCGCTCGTTGTCCTCGCAACGGCTCAGGACGACAAGAAGGGCCCGCCGCCCGATCCCAAGCCGCGGATCTCCATGGCGCTGCCCCTCGGCATCCTGCCGGGCTCGACCACCAAGGTGACGCTGCGCGGCCTCAATCTCGACCAGGCGACGGAGGTGAAGTTCTCCGAGCCGATCGAGGGCGCGTCGGTATGGATCAAGGGGAAGGGCAAGGCGGAGATCCCGAAGGAGACGGATCCCGCGGTCTACGGCGACACGAAGGTCGATCTCGAGGTGAAGCTGCCGGCGGAGATCGCGGCGGAGACGGTGTCGCTCGTCGCGGTGACCGCGGCGGGCGAGACGAAGCCGCACGAGCTGGTGGTGCTCGCGAAGGCCGCGCTGGTGCCGGAGAAGGAGCCCAACAGCGGCTTCGCGACGGCGCAGCCCGTCGAGTCGGGCCAGGTCGTCCAGGGAGCGGTCTCGCAGGCGCTCGATGTGGACGTCTTCAAGTTCACGGGCAAGAAGGGCGAGACGTGGACGATCGAAGTCGAGGCGAACCGCCGCGGCTCGATCCTGGACGCGATGCTGACGGTGCACAACTCGGCGGGGAACACGCTGGCGGTGTCGGACGATTCAGCGTCGTCGCGCGATCCTTCGGTGAAGCTGACGCTGCCCGCCGACGGCGTGGTCTTCGTCACGCTGATGGACGCCCACAACTCCGGCGGCGCGACGCACGTCTATCTGCTGCGGATCCGCTGCGAACGGTAGGCGTTCTTCAGGATTTCTCCCCGAATCTCCGCAGGTAGGCCTCGCCGCAGCCCGTGTACGTGGCCTCCCGGTCGGTCATCTTCACCGGGCGGATGGCGCTCGAGGCGAGGATGAACAGGACCAGCCCGCCGAGGAAGCCGAGGAACCCGGTCCAGACGCCCGCATTTCCTCCGATCAGGATCCCCAGAGGAATGCTCCCCACGAGCACGAGCACCGAAACACTGGTGAAGATCCGAAGGCGTCGCAGATGGGGCCGGCACATCGGGACGCGAAGGGTCATGCTGCTGGTCTTCGTGCTGAAGAAGAGGATCCCGAAGGGGAGACACAGGAGCGTCGGGAGGAGGGCGAGCGGGTTGCGGTACTGAAAGGTCCGTTTGATCGTGACGGGGGACGGCTCTCCGCACTTGACGCAGAACTCGGGGAGGAAGGAGACGCTGCGGAGGACGACGAGGTACCGGCCCTTTCTCCAGATGCTCAACGGAGGCTCATTCGCGCGGGCGCCGTTCCTGGGCGTGAGCTTTGAGCAGGGCGACCTGCTCCATCAGCCGATCAGCGTACGAGCGGCGCAGCGCCTCGTTTTCCGCTGAAGACACCATCAGAAGCGAGAGGAGCTTTTTCAGCATGCTTGCGGGTTCCCGGAAGCCGCACTCGGGGCAACCCGAGGAGAGGGAGCGGACCAGATCGCGCGCCTGGGCGCGGGCGTTCTCGTCGCCGGGATCCTCGAGGACGGTCTGGATGGCCGCCTCGACCAGCATCACGCAGCGGGGGATGCCGGCGAGCGCGTCGGCGAGGGAGAAGGTCTTTTCGCTCGCGGGGCGCAGGATGTGGCCCATGGATCGTTCTCCGCTGTTCCACACCCCATCCCCCCGCCGCGGCACCGCGCGCCGGTCCCAGAGTATAGCCCCTAACCTCCGAAGCGAGGATGCTAATTGGAATTAAGGGGAGCCGGAATCCGGAGTCCAGGGAGACGGGAAGGGGCGATTCCTGTCCGGTTTCTGGAGCCCGGATTCCGGAGGGAGTCCTAGCAGTCGGACGGGGGTTCCGGGCTCTCCGGCGGGGACGTGTGGTCCGCGGCGTCCATGATGCTCAAGAACGCCTCGGCGAGGCCGGAGGATTCCCAGCACGCGACGGGGCGGGGGTACTTGTAGACGAGCCGGGAGAGGCCCTTGATCAGGGTCATGACGGAGTCCTGGAGCCGTCCCAGGTCCTCCAGCACGAGCAGCGGATCGCGCTCCTGCGCCAGCGCCTCGGTCAAGCCGCGGGAGACGTCGTCCAGGACCTGCTCCGACGTTCTGCCCCCGCAGGGGATGCGAAGCTGGAGTTCGGTCGCCGGGGAGACGGAAGATTTCTGGTTGATCCCGCGCTCCGGAATTCTCTTGGTCGTGTCGCCCACGGATGTCCCTCCTTGGTGTCCTGGGAGTTAGACACCGCAAAGGCCCGGACGTGTCATAAAATATGCAGTGGAACGAGGAATTCAGGGTCCGCCGCCGGCAGCGTGAACGTGAACGTCGCCCCCCGGCCCAGCGCCCCCTCCGCCGTGATCCGCCCCCCGTGGCGCTCCACGATCCTCTGGACCAGCGCCAGACCCACCCCCGTCCCCGGGAACTCCCTCGCCGAGTGCAGCCGCTGGAACACCTTGAAGAGCTTGCGGGCGTGTTCCATCGGGAACCCCGCGCCGTCGTCCTTCACCCAGTAGGTGTTCATCGCCGGCCCCGACGCGCCCCCGATCTCCACCTGGGCCACCGCGAGATTCCCCGTGTACTTCACCGCGTTCGACACGAGGTTCACCATCACCTGGCGCAGCAGCCCCAGGTCTCCCAGCGCCGGGGGCAGCGGGCCGACCTTCACGTCGATCTTCCGCCCCGGCGACGACATCAGCGCCTCCCTCACGATCTCCCGCGCCAGCATCGCCATGTCCACCGTCGACGTCACCAGCTCCTTCCGCCCCAGGCGCGAGAACTCCAGCAGGACGTCGATCAGCTCCGACATCTTGAGCGCGTTGTCGGCGACGACCCCCAGCAGGCGGCGCCCCTCGGCGTCGAGCCGGTCCGAATAGTCCTCTGCCAGGATCTTCGCGAACCCTTCGATCCCCCGCAGCGGCGCCCGCAGGTCGTGCGACACCGAGGACGTGAATCCCTCGAGCTCCCGCACCAGCCGCTCGAGGTTCACCTGCGCCTCCCGCAGCTGGCGGTTGCTCGACTCCGCCGCGCGACGCGACCGCGTCATCGCCACCAGATTGCCGACCCGCGCCCGCAGCTCCTCCGGCGAGAACGGCTTGAGCAGGTAGTCCTGCGCCCCTGCACGCAGCAGCTCCACCCTCACCTCGTCGTCCGCCTTCGCCGTCAACATCACGACCGGGATCGAGTCCAGGTCGCGCCGCTTCCGGATCTCCCGCAGCATCTGCTCGCCGGTCATCACGGGCATCATGACGTCGCTCAGGATCAGGTCCGGCCGGAGCTCCGCCGCCTTCTTCAGACCCTCCGCGCCGTTCACCGCCCGCAGGGTCGCCACGTCCGCCCCCAGCGACTCGCGGATGTAGCCCGCCATCTCGTTGTTGTCCTCGACCAGCAGCACGCGCGCCCGGTCGTCCGTCGCGGCGGCATCCGCTTCGATCCTGCCCTCGGACGGCACGTCGACCGGCGGCGTCGACCCCGACTCGCGCGCCGCGGCCACGGTCGCCGTCGCAGGGGCCATCCGGGGCAGGCGAGCGACGAACCGCGCGCCCCCTTCCGGGGCCGAATCCAGAGAGACCGTGCCGCCGTGGAGCTCGACGAAGTCTTTCACGATCGCGAGCCCGAGCCCCGTTCCCCCCGGATGCTCGCCGATCTGGTAGAAGCGTTCGAACACCAAGGCGCGATGCGCCTCGGGAATCCCGGGGCCGCTGTCGGCGACCGTGAGCGCGACCGCTCCCTCGTCGCCCGTCACCGAGCAGCGGATCGTCCCCCCGGCGGGGGTGAACTTGAAGGCGTTCGAGAGCAGATTCATCACGACGCGTTGGATCTTGTCGCGGTCGATCTGCGCGGGCAGCGTCTCGGGCGTCTCGATGAGGAACCGGTGACCCCGATCCTTCGCGAGGCTGTCGAAGTTGGCCGCCGTCTGGCGCGCGAATCGGGCGAAGTCGACCTGGACGTACTCGACCGAGAGCTTGCCGGCCTCGAGCTTCGCGACGTCGAGCAGGTCGTTGACGTGCTTCAGGAGGAGCCGCGCATTCCGCGCCAATCCTTCGAGCTTCTCGCGGTGACCGGGGGAGGTCGCCGGGTCGGCCACGAGGTGGGCGACGGGACCGAGGATCAGCGTGAGCGGCGTGCGGAGCTCGTGGCTGACGTTGGCGAAGAACTGCGTCTTCATCCGGTCGAGCACCCGCAGGCGGGCATTGGCCTGCTGGACTTCCTGGGCGCGGAGGTAGACCTCGGCCTCGACCTCGGCGCCGTGGGCCTTGAGCTGCACGTAGTCCGTGACGTCCTCGACGCGGTGGATGATGTAGACCAGGCGGCCCTGCGAATCGAGCACCGGCGAGTTGAGCGGGCTCCAGTGGCGGACCTCGAAGGATCCATCGGGCCGGCGGATGTCGTACTTCTGGACCGCCATGGTATCGGCGGCGCGGGTCTCGACGACGCGCGCGAGCGACGCTTTGAGCTCGCGGACGCCGGTCGCGGCCGGGTCGTCGGGATTGTCGGGGAAGACCTCGAACAGAGGCCGGTCGAGGATCGCCTCGCGCGTCGTCATGGTCGCCCGCAGGTAGGCGTCGCTGACGGCGACGATGGTTAGATCTGGCGTGAGGACGAGGGTGCACCCTGGAGCGGATTCGAAGAGGACGCGGAAGTCCGGCGGCTTCGTCGGGAGCATGAGACCTTGGGCGACTCCTTTGCGGGACGTCCGTCGTCCCGATCCCTTATGCCCTCGGTCGCACGATGGGGTGAGGTACCGGAATAAGTATAGCGGGCATCCGCGACGGGCGTCGGAAATTTTTTGCCGGTTACCCCGGGCGGGGCGCCGTCGTACATGGGCTTGGAAGTTCCACCCCCTTTCGTGGGGGGACCGAACCCCGGTCCCTCCACTCGGGGGGTGGTGCGAGGGAACGATGAAGATTTTTCTGACCACCACGGCCCTGGCGCTGACCCTGGTCGCCGGATGCTACGTCGCCGCGACGACCGAGGAGTACCGCTGGTCGGTGAGGGCCCCGTCCAAGGTCTCGATCGACTCGAAGCTCCACTTCTCGGTGGAGGCTCGGGGGAAAGACGGGACGCCCGTCGCCGACGTGCCGTACGTGTGGCGCGTGGATTGGGTGGGCGTGAAGGGCATCCGCCATCAGGGGCGGTCGTTCGACGAGGAGCATCTCCTCGTGAAGGGCGAGCCCGGCACGGCGGCGCTGCACATCCTGGCGTTCGACCCCGGCGGCCATCTGGTCGAGGTGGCGCGCATTGCGGTCGAGGTGACGGCGTCCCTCCCGCCCGCGGACTAGTCCATCCGCTGCCAGCCGTCCTTTTCGGGATGGGCGCTCCACTGCTCCACGCGCTTGCCGCCCGTGTCCTTCCGGTAGAGCGTGTTGTTTTCCGTGATGACGAAGGTCGTCTTTCCGCTCACGCCGTACTCCGCGGGATACGCGCAGAAGCCGAACCGCGACGTGTTCCGGCCCTTCCCCTCGTCGTATTTCACGAACGCGCCGCTCTCGTCCTGAACCTTGTCGATCGCGGCGAACGAGTAGCCGGCCTTGGTCGCGGCCTTGCCCACGAGCTGGAGCTTCGTCTGGGGGTCGGAGGGAAGGGCGCCGGTGGCGTCGACGGGAACGGCGGGCCGGGCGTCGGCCAGGGCGACCCCCATCTCGATCAGCCGGAGAGGGCCGTCCTTGACGATGACGCGCCACAGGCCGCTGACGTCCGCGACCCAGAAGTCATTGGCTTTGTTCCCGTCGCGGTCGTTGGCTCGGAAGTCGGCTTCCGCGGACGCCAGCGTCTTGAGGGTCACGGCGCCATTGCGCTCGTTCGCCATCGACTGGGCGCGGTTGAACGTCTCGGCCATCTCCGGCGCGTACTTCTCCATGATCTCGCGCATGAGGGCTTCCTGTTTCTCGCGGCTGCCCCCGGTGAGCTCCAGGATGAGCGCCTCGGCTTCCTTCTGGAGCTTCATCGACTGCGAGAAGATCGCTCCCAGCCGCTTCTTCTTGGCTTCGACGTCGTCCTGGAGCGGCGACGCGGCGAGCAGCACGGTCGCGAGCGCGAGCGCGGCGATGTTCATGGCGGTGGTCCCTCGACCCGAGCGTACCCGACGCGCCGGAAAAGGTCGAGATGGTTTGTCTCGGGACTCGTCAGCGACGGCGGCCGCCGGGAGGGGGAGGGGGGCCCATGCCGGGCGGGAAGCCCTTGCCCTTCTTCATCATCTTGATCATCTTTCGGGCTTCCTCGAACTGCTTGATCAGCGAGTTCACCTCGTGAACCGGGCGAGCGGAGCCCTTGGCGATCCGCTGGCGGCGCGACGCGTTGAGCAGCTCGGGGTTCTCCCGCTCCTGCATCGTCATCGAGCGGATGATCGCCTTGGCGTACTTGAGCTCGTTCTCGTCGATGTCGCCCGCCATCTGGCCGAGCTGGCCGGGGAGCATCTTCATCAGCGACTTGATCGGGCCCATCTTCTCCATCGACTCCAGCTGCTTCAGGAAGTCGTCGATGGTGAGCTCGTCCTTGCGGATCTTCTCCTGCAGCTTGCGCGCCTGCTCCTCGTCGATCGCCTCCCGCGCCTTCTCGACGAGCGTGACGACGTCGCCCATGCCCAGGATGCGGTCGGCCATGCGCTCGGGATGGAACTCCTCGAGCATCTCGATCTTTTCGCCCATGCCGACCCACTTGATCGGCTTGCCGACGATCGCCTTCACCGAGAGCGCCGCGCCGCCGCGCGCGTCGCCGTCGAGCTTCGTCAGGATGACGCCGTCGAGCGAGAGCTGCTTGTTGAATTCGTCGGCCGACTTCACGGCGTCCTGGCCGGTCATCGCATCGACGACCAGGAACGTCTGGTGCGGCTTGAGCTTCTGGTGGATCTCCTTGAGCTCGTCCATCATCTCGCGGTCGACGTGGAGGCGGCCCTGGGTGTCGAGGATGACCGCGTCGCAGCCGCTTTCGACGGCCTTGGCGATGCCGCGCTCGCAGATCTTCACCGGCCGGCCGCTCGGCTCGAAGTAGACGGGGATCTTGTTCTGCTCGCCGAGCGTCTTGAGCTGCTCGACGGCCGCGGGACGGATCATGTCGGCCGCGATCAGCATCGGCTTGCGCCCGCGCTTCTGGAGGTACTTGCCGAGCTTCGCGGTGGTGGTCGTCTTGCCCGCGCCCTGGAGGCCGGCCATCATGAGGATCGTCGGGCCGCCCTGGGCGGGGGGGATCGCGTGGTCGACCGGCCCCATGAGCGACGAGAGCTCCTTGTGGACGATCGAGACGAACATCTGGGTCGGGTTGACGGTCTTGAGCACCTCGGCGCCCAGCGCGGCGGCCTTCACCTTGTCGATGAAGTCCTTGACGATCTTGAAGCTGACGTCGGCGGCGAGGAGGGCGCGGCGGACTTCCTGGAGCCCTTCCTCGATGTTGGACTCCGACAGCTTCCCCTTGCCGGAGAGCTTCCGGAAGACGTTGCCGAGAGATTCGCTCAGGGATTCGAACATGGGGGGCCCATTCTACAGTCCCGATGCGCGGGCGGCCAATTCAATTTCAGGATTCGGTAACGAACGCCGGCGCAACAGATCAAAACATCAGATGCCCACCGGAGAATGGATCGCGCTGATCGGCCTCTCGGTCGCGACCCTCGTGCTCAGCGTCGGGGTCGCGGGGTGGCTCCTGATCCGGGTTCCGCCCGACTACTTCAAGGGAGAACGGCGGCAGGCCTCCAAGAAGCGGCCCCTGTGGAAGAAGATCCTCAAGAACGGGGGCGGGGCGGTGATGGTCGCGGTCGGCATCGTTTTGTCGATCCCCGGGGTGCCGGGACAGGGGCTGTTGATGGTCCTGGCAGGCCTGATGCTGCTCGACGTCCCCGGCAAGTACAAGCTGGAGCGGAAGATCCTGTCGCTCCGTCCGATCCGTGCCGCCGCGAACCGGCTGCGCGCCTGGCGCGGCCGTCCTCCCCTCGAGTTCCCCCGCTGAAGGAACATTTCTGCGACGCAGATTTGGTACACGGTTTCTCTTGCTTCCATCGGCGGGCGTATCTTCAAATGAAGCTTCATGAAAGCGCTCGTCTACATGGGTCCGGAGAAGGTCGAGATCCAGGACGTTCCGGTCCCGGCGCCGCAGGCGGGCGAGGCGCTCCTGAAGATCCACGCGTCGGGCATCTGCGGGTCGGACATCCATGGCTTCCTCGGCCACAGCGAGCGGCGCAAGCCGGGCCTGATCCTCGGCCATGAGGCGGTCGCGACGATCGAGAAGGTCCACGCGTCGGTGACCGGCTGGAAGCCCGGCCAGCGCGTCGTGATCAACCCGCTGATGCCGTGCTGGACCTGCCCGGCGTGCCTGGCCGGGAAGCAGAACCTCTGCGCGAACTGGAAGGTGCTCGGCCTCGACCGCGTCCACGGCACGTACGCGGAGTTCGTCTCGCTGCCGGCGACCTGCCTTTATGCCGTCTCCGACTCGATCTCCGAGGCGGAGGCGATCATGACCGAGCCGCTGGCGAACGTCGTCCACTTCTTCCGCATTTCGATGGCGGAGGTGCCCGACTCGCTGACGATCGTCGGCGCGGGGGCGATCGGGATGCTGGCGCTGTCGATGGCGAAGCTGCGCGGCATCGCGCGGATCTGCGTCATCGACAAGAACGAGAAGCGGCTCGAGGTCGCCAAGCAGCTCGGCGCCGACCAGGTGATCTCGGGCGCGAAGGACGACCCGGTCCCCGCGGCCCGGAAGTGGAGCGACGGCGGGACGGAGTTCGTGATCGAGACGGCGGGGATCGAGCTCACGCGGCGCCAGGCGGTGAACTGCTGCCGCCGCGGCGGCCGGGTCCTCTTCATCGGCATGGCGGAGATGGAGTCGAGCCTTCCGTGGATCGAGATGATCCGCGACGAGAAGGCCGTCTTCACGACGTTCTGCTATTCGCCGCGCGACTTCCAGACGTCGCTGCGGCTGATCGAGGCGCGCAAGCTCAACCTGACGCCGTGGACCGAGACGCGTCCGCTCGACGACGGGCAGGCCGGCTTCATCAAGATGGCGAAGGATCCGGGATCGACCCTGAAGATGATGTTCAAGATCTAGATGGACGCCGACGCCCGTCCCACCCGCGCGCGCTACGGCGTCGTCCTCTTCGCGGTGGTGCTCGCGGTC
>Ga0134121_10001777_pt1 | contig 19739 bp, 12 predicted proteins | sample KB301_FD_96463 | JGI IMG/M metagenome (GOLD analysis project Ga0134121, IMG submission 96463) | Terrestrial soil microbial communities without Nitrogen fertilizer from Kellogg Biological Station, Michigan, USA - KB3-0-1 | ecosystem: Environmental > Terrestrial > Soil > Unclassified ... | reverse complement strand
TTCCCGCCCGCACCGCGACCCCGCCTCTCTGGGCGCACCTCTACCGGCGCCTCTGGACCTCTCCTCTCTACAAGAACAACTCCCGGCACCAGTTGAAGCTGGCCTTTTAGGCCGACTCACGCGTCAGTTCGACCCCCTCTTCCAGTCTGCCGGGAATCCACATTCTCGGGGGCACGCTGGACGCGACTAGAACTGATTGGATGCACCGTACGAGCCGCCCTCCGTCCCGCCCGGGACGTGTCCGATGGCCTTCACGAGCTTGTTGTAGTTCCCCAGGATCAGGATGGTCGGGACCCAGGTGGCCATCAACAGGGCCGCATGCTTTTTCCCTGCGAGGAAGAAGCCGAGCGAGCCGGCAATGGCGCCGATGGCGACCGAGAGGAACGCCACCGACGGGACTTTCGCCGTGGTCTGCTCGATCGTCGAGGTGACGAGGTCCTCGTTGCGGGAGGGTGTCTTCGTCATGGTCATGCCCATCTTCTTCGTGCTCATCTCCTTCCCGCTCGAACCCTTGCTGCCGGTCGTGGTGTTGCTGGTGTCCATGTGTCTCTCTCCTTTCGGCCGCAGCGTACGCCGCGCCCGGCGCCTCGATCCATCGCGAGAACTGCGGTCGGTCATGGGGGGAGATGGCTGAGGGCCGGTCAACCCGACCCCCTCCGGCCTCGTATCATGGCCGGCGGTCCGGGGTCCGGATGAGAGATCTCTGGGAGAACAGCGCATGCAGCCGAATTCGAAGCGGATGAGAGATTCCCTCACGATCGTCCTGGCCGGCCTGTCCGCCTCTCTGATGCTGAGCGGCGCCCTGGCCGCGTCGCCTCCCGCCAAGGTCACCGGCGCGCCGGCATCGAAGGCCGGGGCCCCGCGGGCGGGCGCGGGGTCGGGGCGGACCGTCCTGATCACCGGGGCGAACCGGGGTCTCGGACTGGAGTTCGCGAGACAGTACCGCGCCTCCGGGTGGCAGGTCATCGCCACGGCCCGGGAGCCCGAAGCCGCGGCGGATCTCAAGGCGCTCGGTGAAGGGGTGCGCATCCTTCCCCTCGACGTCACGAAGCCGGAGAGCGTCGCCGCGCTGAAGTCGTCGCTCGGCGCACAGCCGATCGACCTGCTCATCAACAACGCCGGCCAGGGCGTCGGCCTCGAGGGCGGCTCGCTCGACAAGCTCGATCTCGCGACTTTCGAGCGGGTCTTCCAGGTGAACACGCTCGGTCCGGTGCGAGTCACCCAGGCGCTCCTCCCGAACCTGCGCGCCGGCAAGGGAAAGATGGTCGTCGGCATCAGCAGCGGCCTGGGGAGCATCGCGGAGAATCGCGAAGGGGGCTTCTACGGTTACCGCGAGAGCAAGGCGGCGCTCGACATGTTCCTGCGTGGCCTCGCCGCCGAGCTGAAGGACCAGGGCTTCACCTGCGTCGCCATCATCCCGGGCTGGGTGAAGACCGACATGGGAGGCCCCAACGCCCCGCTCACGCCCGAAGAGAGCGTCACCGGCATGCGGAGGGTTCTCGATGGCCTGAAGCCCGAGAACACCGGCCAGTTCTGGAGCTACAAGGGAACGCAGGTCCCCTGGTGAGTTGGGACAGGGCCCCTGTGGCTCGCTCTCAGCGGCCCGCGGCCAGGGACCTCACGTAACCCGCGAGGGGCACGTACTCTTCCTCTTTAATCACGCCGTCCCAGGTGGGCATGGCGATGCCGGGGCGCTCGCGCTCGGGATGCTTGATCCAGGCGATGAGCGCCTCGTCGGTCGGGTATTTCTCCGGCCCCTTGCGCAGATCGTACTGACCTAGGCCGCTGTCGCCATGACAGCTGTTGCAGCCGTAGGAGTAATAGATCTTCTTGCCGTGATCCCCCTCCACCAGCCTGGTCTCCGGCGGAGCGACCGCGTTCCGCGTGGGAGGCACCGAACGCAGGTAGGCGTAGATCGCGCCGACCTCGCCGTCGGTCAGCGAGCGGAACGGCACCATCGGGAAGCGCAGCGGCCGATTGTCCGGGCGGATGCCCTCGACCAGGGCCCGCCGGAAATCGGCGCTCGTCCACCGGCCGATGCCGGTCTCCTCGTCGGGCGTGAGGTTCGACGTGCGGATCACCGTCCCCGAGGCGTCGGGCATCGGGTTGCCGCCTGCGAGGTAGCCGGGCGACTGCGGCGGATGCACTTCGTCGAGGGTCTTGAAGTCGGCGGAATGGCACCCGTAGCAGAGGAACTTCGCATCCACCAGGTACCGACCGTAGGCGACCTCGTCTTCCGGCGCGGGGGCGGTGATCTCCTGCGATGGCCAGGCGAACGGCTTGAAGTCGACGCGGCACAGCAGTCTGGTGAGGAAGCTCGGACGCGACGGCCGGTTGTCGACGTCGCGGGCCCGGACGAGCGGATCGTCCGAGCGCAGGAACGCGATGATGTCGCGCAGGTCCTCGTCGGAGGTGTTGGGCAGCTTGACCATCCACGGCGGGGTATAGCGTCCGTCGCGCGCCACGCCGGTGCGGAGCAGGTACGCCAGCTCGCCGTCCGTCCACCCGCCGATGCCTTTCGTCGGATGGGAGGTGATGTTGAGCGAATACGCCTCCCCGAACACCGCAGGCAGGTCGGGCATGCGCCTCCCGGTGAGCGCGCCCGTCTGCGAATCGAGATGGCACGACGCGCAGAGCGCCTCGACGCTCCGCCGGCCGCGCGCGATGCGCTCCGGCGTGACATCCACCGGGAACTCCACCTTCCGGATCGGATAGTGCGGGATCGGCGCCATGCCGAAATAGACCGCCGCGCCGCCGAGCAGAGCCACGACGACCGCGATGGCCAGACCAAGCCACTTCAGAATCTTCATGAGCCCCCCCGGAGCCCAGCTTACATGCGGCGCAGGGTCATCAGGAGGGACTTGCGGGTCTTTTCGGCGGCGGCGAAGGGAGCGGACGTGCCGACCTGCACCTCGAGCGCGGTCAGCACATTGCGCCCGTTCTTACCGGCGGCGAAGCGGACCGGGTCGATGGGATCCTGCAGGGCGGTCCGCCAGGCGGCGATGAACCGGTCGAGCCACCCGTCGAGCGTCGTGGCATCGAAGTCGTCGCGCTTCACGATCGTCAGCACCGCGGTTGCCAGGCGGTCGTCCTCCCCCCAGGTCCAGAACGCCTGTGACCCGCTCGTCTTGAGGACGACGCTGGCGAGGATGCGCCGCTGCGCGGCCGGGGCCAGCCTCGGGCTGCGGCCGAGCGCCTTCAGCAGGTCGGCGGTGTGCGCCACCGAGTGGTGCCAGCCCTTGCCGGGAACGAAGCCGCGCTCGTCGCGCTCGCGCGTCAGGTAGTCGAGCGCGGCCGACAGCAGGCCGTCGAACTCTTCGGCGGTCAGGAACGGCGCGTCGTTGTCGCGCGCCGCCAGGACCGACAGCACCAGCGCGGAAAAGGACCGCTTCAGGACCGAGTCGGTGCCGTTCTCGCCGATCCCCTCGCCGAGGTTCTGCTCGAGCCGCGCCAGGACCGGCCGGAGATCGGCGTCGCTGACCGTCCGCTTGCGCAGGATCCAGGCATCGGCGATCTCGTATCCGAGCTGGTCGCGCAGCTCGGGATCGGGCGAGCCGAGGAGATCGCCGCACACCTCGAGGAGCAGCGCGCCCGGCGCCGCCCCCTCGGGGACGGCGAACTCATGGGCCTTGATGCCGCGCCAGAACGCGACGTCGTGCGCCGGAGCCGCGGCCCCGGAAGGAGAGATTGAAAGGACGGACAGAACAAGACCGCAAAAGAGAAGTCTCGGCATCATGTGTCGGGAAGCCTCGCCTGCGGACCACCGTGGCGAATCCTATACCGACACGAGCCTGCGAACGCGGTCCGGCTAGTTGCAGTGCACGTGACCGAGCATCCAGAAGACCACGACGAACACGAGGATCGTGGACAGGCATCCGCCGCCCCACTTCCAGGCGGCCACGCCCGCGAGCACACCGCGCAACGGTCCCTGCATGGTCGAAAGCTCCTTCCCGCCTCAGGTCGTCACATCGAGGCCGAAAGGTCATACCCGCAGATTCGCACCGCAGCCATCCGGAACAGTGCGTACCGCGGCGCCGGGCGGTCGCGTCCTCACCTCAGCGGGTGGGCCTTGAAGAACTCCCACATCACCTGGTTGGCGCTGAACTCCCTGCTCACCTTCCCGACGATCCAGTCCGGCAGGTTGTCCGAGCCGCCGGGCCACGTATGCCCGCCGCCGTTGACCCGAAGCAGGGTGACGTCCCCTCCGCCGGAGCAGTCCGGATAACGCATTTGTGTCACGGTCGTGCCGTCGTCCGGGTCGGCGTCGGCCCAGTTGTCGACCACGGGGGTCGATCGACAACCGTTTCTCTCCGCCCAGCCAGCGACCGTGTCGGCCACCGAGACGCGGAAGCCATAGGGCTGCAGCAACGTGCAGCGTGCGTAGCCTCCTTCATAGGGGAAACAACGATCCGCCGTGCCGTGGATCTGCAGCACCGGGACGCTGCGTCCGGGCGCGCACTCGCTCGACGTCGCGTACTGATTGCCGCCGCCGACCGCCATGATGGACGCGACCCGATCCGGAAGTGCGCAGGCGAGACGATGGGACATCGCGGCGCCGTTCGACAGGCCCGCGACATGGACTCGATTCGGATCGATCCGGTACTGTCTCTTCAGGGCGTCGATGAGATCGCGGAAGAACCGGACATCATCGATGTCCGTCGTGCAGGCCTCGCCGGCGATGCAGGCGTACCCGTTGACTCCCCCGCCGGCATTGAAGCTGCGAATGGTCTTTGGCTGACCCGACTCCTGCGTGCCGTCGGGATAGACCACGATGAACCCCTCGCAGTCGGCCAGCCGGTCGAGACACCCGGGACTGTCGGGGTCCTGATCCGGGCACGTGGTCAGCCGGGCGCCCTCCTTGTTGCCGCCACCGCCATGGATGTCGATGACGACGGGGAGGGGAATCCTCCTGCTGTACGAAGGGGGCAGATGCACGACGTACGAGCGGGTCCCCCACCTCGACAGCTTGCGGGTTTCGTCCGTGCCGCGCGCGCAGGTCGCGGGAGGAGCGAGCACGCTCGACTCCGCTGCCACGGCGACGCCGCCGCCTCCGTGAAAGGCCGGGAGAAGGATCACGGACGCAAGGATGCAGAGCCTCGTCGCGGTGCGCACGTTCGGTGTCATGACGGTCCTCCCGCCGGAGCTTCGGTCGATCCGGGGTAGCCATCACCTTCGCACCATGGAGGGGCACGCGAACATCCGGCCGCGGCTGATTCGCCGGGTGAGAATCCCTGACGTTGGGTGGTCGGGCTGGCGCCGGCGACCGCGCTGTTGCGCCGGTGGGACCCGTGCGTCCCGGGAGCGGACAGGGTGCAGCGGTGTGGTGCGCCCTCCACGTGGCTGCGATGGTCGTGGCACCGAGGTACGCATCTTGCGAGGCCCGCGAGAATCGGAGGGGAACACGATGCGCGGCCTGCCGTTCGACCTGCGTCTGTCGCTGCGATCGCTCCTGCGCAACCGCGGCCTCGCCGCGGCGGCCGTGCTGACCCTCGGCCTCGGCATCGGCTCGACGACGATCCTCTTCAGCATCCTGGAGGCGGTCCTGCTGCGCCCCTGGCCGTATCCCGGGGCGGAGCGCCTGGTCGTGCCCTCCTCGGTCCAGCTGGTCACGAGCGAGCGCTGGTCGGTCGCCTACGCCGATTTCGAGGACTGGCAGAAGGAAGGGATCTTCGACGGCGTCGCGGTCTACCAGACTTCCGGGATCGACCTCAACCCGGGAGCCGAGCCTGAGCGCATCACGGCCGCCTGGGTGAGCCCCGACTTCTTCCGCGTTCTCGCTGTTTCCCCGGCTCTCGGCCGTGACTTCCCGCCCGAGGAGTTCGTGCCCGACAGCGGGCGCTCCGTCATCCTGAGCGATCCTCTGTGGCGGTCGGCCTTCGGGGGCGACACCGGGGTCGTCGGACGCACGATCCAGCTCGGAGGCCGGCCGGTCACGGTGGCGGGCGTCATGCCGCCCGGTTTCGCCTGGCCGCGCGAGGCGACGGCGTGGCTGGCGTATCGGGTGAAGCTTCCCTCTCCGGATCTCGCGCGCCGGGACAATTTCATCTTCTCCAGCATCGCGCGCCTGCGGCGGGACCAGCCGCTCGAGCCGACCCGCGCGCGCCTGGCGGCGCTGGCGAAGAAGATCGAGCAGGACGACCCGACGGCCCGCAAGGGAGTCTCCCTGACGGCCGTCCCTCTCGGAGAGTGGATCGTCGGGCCGAACCTGTCGCGCGCCCTGTGGCTCCTCCTGGCGGCGGTGGGCCTCGTGCTGCTCATCGGCTGCGTCAACGTCGCCAACCTGCTCCTGGCCCGCGGCTCGGCCCGGCGGCACGAGCTGGCGGTGCTCGCGGCGCTCGGTGCCCGGAGGGGGCGGATCGTCCGGCAGCTCCTGGTCGAGAGCCTCCTCCTCGCCCTCGCGGGGGGGGCGGCCGGGATCGTGCTCGCCGTCTGGGGTCTCGGAAGCGTCGCCGCCCTGGGCCCGGCGGACGTGCCGCGGCTGGCGGAGGCGCGCTTCAACACTCCGGTCGCTCTCTTCGCCTGCCTGGTGTCGCTTGTGACCGCGCTGCTGACCGGAATCCTGCCGGCCCTGCAGATCTCCTCCGTACGGCCTGGGCAGGCGATCGACACGGGCGGCCGCGGCGGCACCGGATCGCGCCGCGGCGCGCGGCTGCGCGACGTCCTGGTGGCGGCCGAGCTGGCCCTGTCGCTCGTCCTGCTGACGGGAGCCGGACTCATGGCGCGCAGCCTGTCGCGCCTGCACCGCGTCGACGCCGGCGTCGACGTCGCACGGCTGGAGACGGCCACCGTGACGCTGCCGGGCGCGCGCTACAAGACCGACGAGGCGAGATGGTCGTTCTACGAGTCGCTCATCGAGCGCCTGCAGGCGAATCCGGGCGTCCGGGCGGCGGCCGCCGGCTCCGCGAGCCCTTTGGGCGGCGGCGGCTTCTACCTCGGCCGCGCCTTCCTGGCGGAGGGGCGTCCGGCGCCGCCCGCGGGCCCCGAAGTCGATGCGATGTGGAACGTCGTCACGCCCGGCTACTTCGAGACGACGGGCACGGTGATCAGGAAGGGACGCGACTTCACGACGCGCGACGAGGCCGGCTCGACGCCGGTCGCGATCGTCAACGAGGCGTTCGCCCGGGCGATGTTCCCGGGCGAGGACGCGCTCGGCCGGCGGGTGAAGTCCTGGCGGGACGAAAACGTCCTGCGGGAGATCGTCGGCGTGGTCCAGGACGTGCGCTACTTCGGCGCCGGGGACGAGATCCGGCCGCTCGTCTACGTGCCGCACCGCCAGTCCGCCTGGGGCGAGATGGTCGTGACCGTGCGCGCGGCGGGCCCGACTGCGGGCGAAGCTCCCAGCCTCGCGACGTCGCTGCGCGCGGCGCTCGCCACGCTCGACCGTGACCTGGCGATGGGCGATGTCCGCACCATGAGCCAGTCGAGGACGGCCTCGATGGCCCAGCCGCGCTTCAACACGCTGCTGTTGTCGACGTTCGCGGCGCTGGCGCTTCTCCTGGCGGCCGTCGGGCTCTACGGCATCATGTCCTACTCGGTCGTACAGCGCACGCGGGAGATCGGCGTGCGCATCGCCCTCGGCGCCAGCACCGGGGCCGTCCACCGGCTGGTGCTGCGTCGCACGCTGTGGCTGCTGGCCTGCGGCCTCGTGGCCGGCACCGCGGGCGCGCTCGCCGTCACCCGCCTCATGGCCGGGCTGCTCTTCGAAGTCGCCCCCTGGGACCAGGCGACGTTCGCCGCGGGCTCCCTCGTCCTCGCCTCGGTCGCGCTCGTCGCCGCCTGGCTTCCGGCCCGGCGCGCCGCGCGGCTCGACCCGATGACGGCGCTGAGGCACGAGTAGAGCCATGGGAATCACGACCGGCGCCGAGCTCTCCTAACCCGTTGTTTCGAAGCGACGCGGGAATAAGTCGTAGACTCCGTCGCATGCACGGCTTCGCGGTGGCTGTTCTGGCGCTCGGGGGCTGGATCGTCCCCTGGCAGCACGACGCAGGGGTCGCCACTCTCGACGGGACCCGGGGCGCCCTCCACGACGTCTTTCTCTTCGCGGCGCGCCTCGACGGCGAAGGTGTTCCGGTGCTCGACGAGCGTGGCGACAAGTGGAAGGAGACCGCCGACCGCGCGCACGCTGCGGGGGCGATGGTCTGGCTGACGATCGTCAACGATCGCGTCGGCGCCACGGCTCCCCCGGCTCTCAAGGATTCCGAGGTGGTGCACTTCGTCCTCGCCGACCGGGAGGCGGGCGCCCGGCACCGGTCGGGGATTCTCGCTCTGGCGAAGCGCTTGGGCGTGGACGGTGTGGACGTCGACTACGAGAATCTCCCCTCGTCGGACCGTGACGGCTTCGCGGCGTTCGCGCGCCAGTTGGCGGGGGATCTCCGCGCCGCCGGCCTCAAGATGTCGATCACCGTGCAACCCAAGTCCGGTGAGACGGCTTCCCGCGGGCCGGGCGGCGCGGACTGGGCCGCGCTCTGCGCCGTCGCGGACCGGCTCCAGGTGATGCTCTACAACGAGCACAACGCCGCCACCGGGCCCGGACCCGTGGCGAGCCTCGACTGGATGACCGGCGTGATCGACTACGGCCTCGGCCGGTGCCCGGCCTCGAAGCTCGTCCCCGTGCTGAAGGTGTCGGGGATGGACTGGGGACCCTCACGGGCCGAGTGGCGGAGTTTCGGCGAGGTCGACTCGATCCTGACGCGCACCCGGCCGCGGCGCCACCGCGAGGGGTACAACCGGGTTCCCTGGTTCGTCTACAGCGACGCCGGCGCGCGGCACATCGTCTACTACGAGGACACCGGCTCGCTGACCGCCAAGGCGGATCGCCTGCGAAAACGCGGCCTCCACAACCTCATGCTCTGGTCGCTCGGCAGCGAAGATCCCGGCGCGATCCCGGCGCTCGGCCGCGCTCAGAATCAGAAGCGGTAGCCGAAGGCGAACGAGAAACCCGTCCGCCGGTAGTTCGGTGTCTCGCTGTAGTCCCCGGTGAGACTGCTCCGCCAGCGGCGGCTCCAATCCTGCGTCCAGGTCACGTCGGCCTGTCCCACGAGCCGGACCGAGGTCTGATCGTCACGGGAGGGTCCCACCCCGATTTCCGCATTGAGGCTCGCCCCCGAGACGAACGAGCGCTGGTAGCGGACGACCCCCAGCGCCGTGACCAGCCCCATCGGCGCGTAGTAGAGCGGCGACGTCTCGCGGCTGTCCCCCAGCTCGAGACGGCCGCCCAGCGCGACGCGGGGGTGGGAGCCGAGCGCCACGGTCCCGTCGCCCCAGGCATAGAAGACCGCGTTGCCGTCCGTGAGGTTTCCATAAGCCACCCGCGCCCGCGATCGCCAGCGGAAGCCGAATCCATCGTAGGCGACCTGGCAACCATGGCGCTGGATCCCGTCGCGCAGGGCACCGACCGTCTCGACGTCGGTGACGCCGCACGCGAGGTCGAACCGCGTCCCGTCGACGGTGGTCCGCATCCGAGCCTCGCCTTCGACCGAATTCACGCCGGATCCGAGGTCCCGCCCACGCAGCCACCCTCCCGCCGCGATGCGCTTGTCTCCGACCCAGTCGAACCCGATCGTCCCCTGCGGCCCGCCGAGTGGCGCGAAGGCCTCGTCGCGGAACTGCGCGGTCCCGATGCTTCCCCACAGGTCGTACGGGGCGTCGAAGGGATAGCGCCCCTTCGTGACCGCCTCGAACGAGTCGCGACCGTCCGAATCGGAGGCGGCCAGGGCTTCGATGCCGGCCTGCGGATCCGTCGCCCAGGCGAGGTCCTGCGTGAGCTGCCGGCGCGAGGCGTCGGGGCGGTCCCACGCCGGACCCGCGGGGACCTGCGCGTCCACCCGGGAGGCCTCCCGCTCCCGTCGTTGATCGCGGAGGTCCTCGGCGAGCGCCGGCCCCGTCTCGGCATAGACACGCGGGTTCTTCGCGATCATCTTTCGAAGCTCGGACTCGGCCTTCCTCAGCTCCGCGTGTGCGATGTCGGCTTCCGCGGCGTCGAGGCGCGCGCGCACGGCCGGCGCGCGCGACGCCAGGACGGCGAGGAGGCTCTCACCGTCCCACTCGCGCCGGACGCTCAGGCGACGCAGAATGATTGGTCCGACCGTCCCCGGCACCAATGTGTTGTACCCGGACGAATCCTGGATGAAGCCGTAGCGGTAGAGCTTGCGGAACTCCTGCTCGTTCACCGCCAGGGCCTGCGGATCGTTTCCGCCCCGGAGCTGGCCCATCTCGGAGAACGGAAACGCGTAGCCGACGACCGAAGCGCCGGGCACGCCCGCCCGCAGGCGGTCGCGGCAGGACGCGTAGTCCGCCGTCACGCGCGCGACGAACTCCTCGTGGGTTTCGAGCCGTCGCTCGTCGGCCAGCCACTCCCTGTTGACGAGGAACTCGGCCAGGCCTCCCGTTCCATCGACCGCGATCGGGTCGTGAGCGACGTGACCGTGAGCCTGGAAGTCCCAGCGCCCGGTGGCCGCAAGGCGTGCGAGCGTGGCCCAGTCGGTGTGGAACGCGCTCTCCTCGGCGATGCGGCCCGTCGGCACGAACATCGTCGCCTTCAACCCGAGACGCTCGAGCACCGGATCGGCGTGGCGGAACGAGTCGGCGCGCGCGTCGTCGAAGGTGATCAGGATCGGCCTGGCCGGGAACGCACGCCGGCCGGAGAGCATCTTGTCCATTTCGCTGACCGTGATCGTGGTGTACCCCGCGCGCTGGATCGCCCGCAACTCCCCTTCGAACCGCTCGAGGGGAACGTTCAGCGTCCGCGGATGGTCGCCGATGCCGTGATAGAGCAGGATCGGAAGCTCGACCGCGTGGGGCGGCGGCGTCAGGATGCCCGACCGGACGTTCGCCGCCTGCGTGCGCCGTCCCATCGCCTCGAGGATCAACGCCTCGGTGAGCGCCCGTTCGTCGCGGTCGAGGTACTCGGTGCCCTCGGAACGGAGCAGCGCCAGGGCCTCCTCGTTGCGGCCGAGATTGCGCAGGCAGTCCAGCTCGCCCTCGAACACCGACCGATTGGGCCCCAGCGATCCGCGCAACGCGCGGAATTCCTGGAGCGCGCGTTTCGGGTGGCCGAGCGTCCGCTCGGCCTCCGCCTGCTGCAGGCGGAGCTCGGTCGAGTCGGGGTGCTGCGCCAGCGCCTCGCGGAGGGTGCGCGCTCGCGCGCGGGATCGCTCCAGGTTGCGGTCGACATCGGCCAGCGCCGTCCAGTAGGCCACCCGCTGCGGATACCTTTCGGTCAGTTCGCGGTACCAGCGCATTGAGCCCGCGTCGTCGCCGCGCACCTGCGCATCCTCGGCGAGCAGGCGAAACACGGGCTCGCTCGCCTTGCCCGAGGCGACGGCGGCCTCGGCGGCGGTGATCGCCTCGTCGTACGCCCCGGACTCGTAGGTGGAGCGGAGCCAGTAGTGCATGGCGCGCGGCGTGTCGTTCCCCATGTCGATGACCTTCCGCCACTGATCCCGCGCTTCCTTGAAGTCGAGATTGCGCCAGAGGGCTTCCGCGTAGAGCGTCTGGACCGTCAGGTCGTCGGGGGAGGCCGCGGCCAGCCGCGACGACGTGTCCCGCGCATGGCGGAACTTCCCGTCGCCGAGGTACGCCCGGGTCAGCAGCGTCTCGACGCTCTTGGAATCGCCGCCGAGCGCGACGGCTCGCCGGGCTTCTTCGACGGCCCGCGCGGGTTCGCCGCGCTGCAGCGCGAGTCGGCCGAGCAGCTCGTGCGGCTCCGCCAGGTTCGGGTGGGCCTCGGCGTAGCGGTCCCAAGCGCCGCGCACGCCCTCCCAGTCTCCCGCGCGCCAGAGCGTCCATCCGTAGTCCCGCAACGCCGCGCGGTTGCGCGGGTCGGCGGCGAGCGCCTCGCGGTAGAACGCCGCGGCGGCGGTCGTCTCGCCCGCGCGGTAGGCCGCGCCGCCCAGGGAGGCGCGCAGCCGCGCGAGGGCGATCGCGGCGGCGTCGGCATGGGACGGGTCGAGCGCGACCCTCTCGAACGCCGCGACCCCCGCGTCGGCCGCGCCGTCCCGGATGAAGAGGTCCGCCGCCCGCACCACGTCGTCTTCGCCCGGGCTCACGGTGGAGAACATCGACACGAGCGATTCCTCCGCGGCGGCCGTCTCCCCGCCTTCGAGCGCGATCGCGATCAGCGACACGGAGGCCGCGGCGTCGCTCGGGTCGATTGCGGCCGCCCGCCGGTACGCTTCGAGCGCCCCGGCCGCGTCACCCGCGTCGTGAGACGCATCCCCCAGGGCTTGCCAGAGGTCGGCGCCGGGGTCGTGCGCGCGGGCGAGCGCCGCGCGCAAGGTCGCCAGGGCGGCGTTCGGATCCCCCCGGGCTTTCTGCAGATCGGCCAGCCGCAGCGACGCCGTGACCTCGGTCGGGCGCGCCCCGAGAACGGCCCGGTACTGCGCCTCGGCGGCGTCACGTTGCCCCAGGGTCGCGTACGCCTGGCCCAGCCGAAGCCGGACGTCCCACTGGCGGGGAGCGAGCCCGACGCTGCGCTCGAACGCCGCCGCGGCTCGCCCGGCAGCACCCTGGTCCAGCTCGACCTCGCCGACGGCGTTCCAGATCGCCACGTTTCCGGGCTCGACCTTCAGGACCGTGTTCCAGACGCGCAGCGCCTCGCGGTCGTTCTTCAGCCGGTGCTGCGCCCAGCCGATGTTCTCCCAGGCCTTCGTCAACCCCGGATCGAGCTCGACGGCCTTGCGGAAGCTCGCCAGCGCGTCGGCGAAACGTCCCCGGCTGTAGAACGCCGCTCCCTCGTCGAGCGCGCTCTGGCCGGGCGAGCGCCCCCACGCCGCACGCTCGCTCGCGAGGAGCACGACCGCGAGCGCGAAGGTGAACGCGGCCGGGCGACGGAGGCTCACGGTGTCACCACGATCAAGCGCTTGCGCAGGTCCTGGAGGCCGGCCCGGAGCTTCCGCTCCACGGGAGCCCACGCGGCTTCGCCGCCCGGAGCCGCCCGCAGATCCAGGCGCACGCCGTCCCAGCCCTCGCGGCGGATGCGCTCCGGGAGCGATCCGAGCCAGGCGTCGACGGCTCCGCCCGTCGTCGAACCGGCCACGACGACGCTGGGCAGGATCTCCCAGGCGTACCGGTGAGCGAGGATCCGGAAGAGGTCGGAGTCGACGTGCGTCTCGCGCACGGCGCTGCCGCGGATCGTGGCCCACGCCGGTGCGAGCGCGGAGATCCCTTCGGCGTCGCGGGTCAGGGCGCCGACCTCCTCGACGGTGGGAGACCGGGACACGGCACGGACCCGGTACGGGAACGACGCGAAGGCGAGGCCGGAGACCGCGACCGCGGCGGCCCCATTGCTACGGTACGCCACGAGCCCGACCTTGCCGCGCCAGCGCTCGGGGAGCGCCACCGCAGGGCCGGAGAGGGCTCGACCGTCGCACGTCACGACCAGGCCGCGCCCGCGCCTGACCACGCGCAGGTGGTGCTCCCGCGCGGCGGCGCCGCGGAGGGCCGCGCGCGCCAGCACCGCCGGCGGGGATCCCGGCGAGCAATCCTCGAGGTAGACACTGCCGCCCGACACGCCCAGACGCCACTCGCGGCCGGCCACGGGCGCCGGTTGCACGACCCAGAACTCTCCGGCGTCGACGCGGACCCGCGCTTCGAGCGACCATTCGTCGACCCAGCGCGCCGCCGGGATCCACAGCTCCGCGCGCCTCCCGCCCTCGAGACGGACGGCGTTCCCCTCGACGGTGGCGGTCCCCTCGCCGCCGACCCAGGGTGTTGGATCTCCGGGGGTGGGACCGGCGAGCGCGAGCTCGACGCGCCGGAGCAGCTCTTCGACCGACCAGCGCGGATCGACGCGCAGTCGGGCGATGTGGTACGGGTCGCCGTCGGGCGTGTTCGCTCCCACCGGGTCGTCCATGAAGCCGAGCCAGGACGGCAGGACGCCCCCGGGAGGGTCCGGGGCTTCGGCCTGCCCGCCCAGGGCGACGAGCGGATCGACTCCGCGCGGCGCCCAGGCGACGACGGGCGGCGCTGTGAGGCGCTCGCGGATCAGCGCCACGCCCGGGAGATCGTCAGGGATGGCGCCGGGCGGTGGCGCGGAAGCCGGCCGAGCCGGATCGCTCGAGCCGATCTGCCAGAGGCCGCTGTCGACCATGCGGCGCAGCCGATCCCAGAAGAGAAACGAGACGTCGCGCTCCTCCTGGCGGGCCGTCCGCAGGAACATCACCGCCGGCCACCGCAGCTCGCGGAGCACCGGGTCGGCGGCTTCGTAGGTGTCGAGGTACCCCTCGTCGAAGCTGACGAGGATTGGTCGCGCCGGCAGGGGGCGCTGCCGGCGAAAGGCCGCACGCATGTCGTCGAGGGTCACCGCCTGCCAGCCGGCCGCGGCGAGCGCCCGAAGCTCCCGCCGGAGGCCGAAGCGGTCCAGGGAGGTCCGGTCGGGCGCCGGCGCGATCCGGTCGTAGGCGAGGACCACGAACCGCCCGTCGTCCCCGGGGCCGGCCGGCCGCGGCGCTGCGAGCGGGACACGCCGGCTGAGCCACGCCCTCGTGCCGGCAAAGACGGCCGCGGCGAGAATCAGCGCCGCGATCCAGGTGCGCCGGTCCCGCGCGAACGTCCGGGATCGGAGCGCCTCGTTTCGAGTCGTCACGCCAGGGGCCCGCTCAGCGCGTCCCCCAGTGGTTGCGGCGAACGGTCGCGAGGGCGTAGTACGTCTGCCACACCAGCACCGCCATGTAGAAGAAACTGAAGACGAGGCCGTAGAACCACAGTCGCGACTTGTGCCGCACCAGGTAGACCAGGCCGTACAGGAGCGCCATGAGCCCCGTCCCGTACACGTAGAGGTAGGAGAACTGGCCGTGACCCAGGAGCGGGAGGACGAGGGCGACGAAGACCACGGCCGGCGAGACGAGAGGGAACATCACGCCCAGGTAGAAGTAGAACGCCGCGAGCGGGTGCCGCTTCCACATGAACAAGGACGCGAGCAGGCTCTCGCGGATCCACGACTTCTTCCAGCGCAACTGCTGGTGGAAGAACTGCCGCATCGACGACGGCACGACCGTGGAGCAGACGGCGGAGCTGTCATAGATCACCCGCCAGCGTCGCAGCATGAAGTTCGTCAGGCTGCGGTCGTCTCCAAACGTCGCGGCCCGCCCCAGAAACGACTGCGCGAGCCAGGTGTCGAGGACCTCCATCATGATCGAGCGCCGGTACGCGGCGAGGCAGCCCGAGCAGCACGTCACGGTCGAGAAGAGCGACTCCGCCGCTTTGACGATGCGGAAGGCGACGTAGTACCGCACCTCCTGCATCTTGGTCAGGACGTTGACGGCGGCGTTCTCGACCTGGGCGTGGCCGCAGACCGCGCCCACCTCGGGATCGGCGAACCCCTGGACGATCCGGCGGACGGCATCCGGTCGCACGAAGCTGTCGGAGTCGACGTAGACGACGACCTCGCCCGTCGCCCGCCGCGCGGCGGCCGCCATGCCGTGGCGTTTGCCGCGGTTGGCCTCGAAGCGGATCAGCTCGAGGGCGGGATGCTCGGCGCGGGCCCGCTCCATCTCGGCCCACGTGCCGTCGGTCGATCCGTCGTCGACCACGATCACCTGAAGCCGCTCCGGCGGATACTCGCTGGCGAAGATGCAGTCGATCGTTCGCCGGATCGAATCCTCTTCGTTCTTGCACGACACCGCGACCGTCACGGGCGGCTCGTTCCCCGCCTCCTTCGGGGGGCGGTAGAAACAGGCGAGCATGACGCGCGAGAGGATGTAGGTCGAGATCAGGATGCCGTAGAGATTGATGATGGGGTGGTACCAGAAGTAGTAGAGGTTGTTCCCCCGCAGCCAGACGACATTGGCCGCGGTCGCCAGGATGAGCGCCAGTCCGATCCACGGCAGCAGCAGATCGAACCACGCGAGCGCGCGCCACGTCCGGCGGCCCGCCAACGCAAACCCGTAGGCGTGGGGAAACCCCTCGCGCCGTCGATCCGGGATCTCGCGGACAACGCACGCCCGGAGTGTCGGGCGGGCGCGCAGAATCTCCGGGATGGCCGGGTGCAGACGGATCACGGCCGTCCAGTCGAGGCGAATCCACTGTCCCTTCTCGAGCGGACGGTCCGCCCGGAGGCACGCACCGTCGGTCGAGAGGTCTGTGATCACCCCTCGCCCGCCGCCCCGGCGGGGAAAGCTGAGGGTGGCATCGAACACCACCGGAATCTCGACGTCCGTCCGGACGGCACGCCGCCGCTCCCCGCGAACAAACGCCTCGATCGGCGCTGCGCTGACGCTCAGGCTGGGCGCTCCCATCTCCCACCACGGCTGGAATGAGCGGTCATTCTAGCACCGCGGTGGCGACCGGACATGTGCGCCTGGGTTCTCGGGCCACGAAGAGTCAGCCCTGGTTCAGGTGAATTCGTGACCGGGCCATTCCGGCTGCGGAATGGGATCATTTCCGGACCCGGGCGCCGGGGTGGGATGTCCCGCCGGACGAGACCTACGGTGCGCAGGCCGACGCGGCGGCGTCGATGCCAGGATCGCGCGATCCGATCTGCGCCGCGTCGCCGCCGTCGTAGGTGCCCGCGCCGGTGCACGAACGGCCGCGCACCACGTACCAGAACGCCTGCCCGGGCGCGGGATCGGCACCCGCCGTCACGGTGAGCATCGGCGTGGCCGCGGCGAGGCACGCGTCGGTGCGCGCCGCGGCGAAGGGGGTCCCGCCGCCGAGGGCATTGAGATGGCCGCGCACCACATCGTAAGACGCGGCCGATGAGAGCGCGCTCCACGAGAACGATCCTCCGCCGACCGTGTCGCCGCCGACCGCACCGGGGATCGGCACGTCGTCGGCGATCCCGTCGCAGTCGTTGTCGAGCCCGTCGCAGGTGGTCTCGACCGCGACGCAGGTGGCGAAGGTGGCGTGGAACGACTGCGGCGCCGTCGTGGCCAGGAAGGTGCGGCCCGAGTCGCCTCCGTCGTCCCAGGAGACGAAATAGCGACCGGCCTGCGGCGTGAGGGCGATGAGCGAGTTCGTGGACCCGACGATCGCCTGGCGCGTGAACGAGGTCACGCCATCGAGGCCGGCGACCGAGAAGGTCATGCCGGACGGGGTCGAGGAGAAGGAGTTGGTGACCGCCTCCGGCTCGAGCGAGACGCTCTTCGTGTCGGTCAGGCCTCCCGAGTCGGTGACCGTCAGGCGGAATTCCAGGGACGAGTAATACTCGTGGTCGGGGGCGGTGAAGGTGCCGGTCTTCACGCCGTCGAACGACTGGACGTTGTGCGTGTGGCACCCCTCCGGTCCGCCGGGGCAGTGGTGCATCACGACGTCCCAGTGGAAGGCGGCGGCGGGCAGCGTGCCGTCGGAAGGATCGGTCCCGGTGCCGGAGAAGTTGATCGCCTCGCCCACGTGCCAGGTGAACGACGCGGTCGGTGCGACGAGGGCTGCGGTGGGCGGGGAGTTGCCCACGGAGATGATCCTGGAGCCGGTGGCCGTGGCGTTGTCGTCGTCGGTGACCCGCAGCCGCGCCGTAACGTTGCCGACCGCCGTGTAGGTCCAGGTCGGCTGCGGCACGAAGGCGTCGTCGTACTGCCCGTCGCCGTCGAGGTCCCAGGCGTAGAAGAGGGTCGTCCCCGGGTCCGGGTCCGTCGAGCCGGTGCCGTCGAAGTGCACCAGCAGCGGCGCGGGGCCGTTCGAGGGGGTCGCCTGCAGATTCGCGGTGGGAGGGTTGTTGCCGACATTGTAGCGGATGCGGCGGACGTTGCCGTCGTCGTGGTCCACGATGAACAGGTCCCCTCCCGGCCCGATGACCAGATCGACCGGATCCGGATCCCCCACCTGCTGGGCGTCCACGACGTGCGAGTCGAAGACCGTGGTGGTGGCCGGGTCCGGGAGTCCGCCGGCGCCGGCGGTCATCACGAAGACGCAGTTGCGCGAGTAATCGGCGAAGAAGAGCGCGCCGTTCCAGGACGAGGGATAGGTGCCGCCGTTGTAGAAGGCGAGCCCCGACACCGACGAGCCATTCGCGGTGGCGCACGGGTCGCCGCTGTACACCGGCAGGGCGTGCTTGTACGCGAAGTGGGCCGGCGTCGTGCTCGAGGTCGCGAGCGACGTGCACAGGCTCAGGTTGCTGTTGTAGCCGGCCGGGCGATCCGGCCCCTCGACGCACGGCCAGCCGAAGTTCTCCACCGTGGCGTCGATGGGAGAGGGGATGCGGTCGATTTCCTCCCAGGTGTCCCACCCGACGTCGCCGATCCACAGCTCGCTCGTGCCGGGGCGGCGCGTGGCGCGGAAGGGGTTGCGCAGGCCGTAGGCGATGATCCGATCGTCCTCGGTGGTGGCGCCGCCGACGAGCGGGTTGTCGGGCCAGGCGGCCCCGGTGTCCGGGTTGATGCGCAGCACCGCGCCGTCGAAGGTGACGGGATCGCCGGCGCCGAGGGTGCGCACGTCCTGGGCGCGCAGCGCCCCCCCTTCGGCGCCCGGCTTGGTGGTGCCGGTGCCGCGCGGCGCATTCGGATCGGCGCATGGGTTGATCGGCGTGTAGCGCTGGCCGGTGGCGGGATTGATGCGCTGGGGTGTCGGCGTGAAGTCCTGCCCCCAGTCCTCGGTCTGGAACGAGGCGCCGTCGCCGGCGGTGACGTACAGGGCCCCTTCCGGCCCGAACACGAGCGAGCCGATCGAGTGGCTCGGGTACTGCTCGCACCAGTTGTTCTCGAGGATCACCGTCTCGAAGACGCCGCCGGTGGCGACGAGCGCGTTGTTGGCTCCGACCTCGAAACGGGAGATGCGGCCGTTCACGACGCAGCCGTCGTCGTTGGCGCCGGGGCCGATGATGTTGTTGCTGCCGTCCTTGTCGGGGCAGGTGTCCCCCCAGCGCGGCGCGGGCCGCGACGGGTCGAGCGGGTCGTAGTCGTAGGTGTAGAGGACGTAGATGTAGGGCGTCGCCGGGAAGTTCGGGTGGAGCGCGAAGCCCAGCAGCCCCCGGTCCCAGTAGTCGTGCACGTTGGGGCGCAGGTCGTAGGCGGCGCCGGGGCCGACCAGGATCGTGGCGGTCGTGTCGCTCAGGTCGTCGAAGACCTTGATGTTGCCGCTCTTCTCCGCCACGAAGACCCGCCCGTCGGGCGAGAAGCGAACCGCGACCGGGTGCGTCAGCCCCGAGAAAGCGACGCTCTCCGTGAAGTTCGACGGCAGGGCGAAGATGCGGTCTGCCGCGGCCGGCAGGACGAGTGCAACGGAGAGGACCAGGGCGTGGCGGAGCGAGCGACGGTGCATGGTGCGACCCCCTCGTGCCCGATGGAATCGGTGTACGGCCGGTCCCTTTCAGGTACGACCGGGATCCGCCTTGGTCAAGGGGATTCGCGGGGTGACACCTTCAGCGGGAGTCGTCGGCTGGAGTAGGATCACGCCATGCCGCTCACCGTCGGAACCCGCCTTGGCCCCTACGAGATCTCCGCTCCGATCGGCGCCGGGGGCATGGGCGAAGTTTACCGGGCGCGGGACACGCGGTTGGGGCGGGACGTGGCGGTCAAGGTCCTGTCGAGCCACTTCTCGGACAGTTCCGAGGCGCGGGCACGTTTCGAGCGCGAAGCCCGCGTCGTCTCGGGACTCAATCACCCGCACATCTGCGTCCTTCACGATGTCGGGCGCGAGAACGGGGTGGACTACCTGGTGATGGAGCTGGTCGAGGGCGAGTCGCTCGCGCAGCGCCTCGCCCGCGGCCCGCTGCCGGTCACCGAGGTGCTCCGTCTCGGCGCCGAGATCGCCGACGCCCTCGATCGCGCCCACCGCGCCGGCGTGGTGCACCGCGATCTCAAACCGGG
>Ga0134121_10001776_pt1 | contig 19745 bp, 23 predicted proteins | sample KB301_FD_96463 | JGI IMG/M metagenome (GOLD analysis project Ga0134121, IMG submission 96463) | Terrestrial soil microbial communities without Nitrogen fertilizer from Kellogg Biological Station, Michigan, USA - KB3-0-1 | ecosystem: Environmental > Terrestrial > Soil > Unclassified ... | reverse complement strand
GGCCCCGCTCATCAACTGCAACCCGAAACCCCTCCGCATCTTCAACATGCAGTGCGGCGACTTCGGCGGTCAGCCCAGCGGATGGGAGAACCACGTAGACCTCCTCTGCGCGCTCAGCCACACCCACGCCGACGTGATGCGCCCGACGACATCGCTACCAGCCGAGAAATGGCGCGTGATGCACAATGGCGTGGACACCGAAGCGTTCAAGCCGGGCACGAAGATCCCGGGTCGGTGCATCTGGGCAAGCTCGCACGACCGTGGTCTTCACCATGTCCTGGAAGCGTGGCCCGAGGTGCGGATCGCTGTGCCGCATGCCGAGCTACACGTTTTCTACGACGTGAACGGGCTCGAGCGGTTCGCCAACATGGGGCCAACCGAGGTGCCGTTCCTGCGCGAGCTACAGCGGCGGAGCGTCTACGAGCTGGAGATGCTGCGCAGGCTCAAGAACCACGGCGTGTTCCTGCGCGGCTCAGTCTCGCGGGAGCAGATGCAGGCGGAGATGGGGCAAGCGGAGGTCTTGGCGTACCCGTGCGATCCGGTTCGCTTCACGGAGACTTTTGGGTGCACGGTCGTCGAGGCCATGTCCGCCGGCTGCGTGCCGGTGCTCTGCTTCGCCGATGCGTTCCCCGAGCTCTGGGAATCACGCGGCTGCCCCGGCGTTGCATGGCCGTACGACGAGCGGCGTGACGAGTGGGTCGCGAAGCTCATCAACGCGCTACGTCATCCTCAGCAGTGGGCCGCGCCGTTACGTGAGAAGGCCAAGGATTTCGCGTGGGCGCCGCTGGTGAAGAAGCTAGAGCAGTGCATCCTGACGCGAGGAGCGGAGGGGCTGGACCGGCCGGAGTTCAGTGGCGAGGAGCCGGTGGAGTACGTGCGGTATCAGCCGTACATGGAGCGGAGCGCGGCTTAGGGTTTGCGCGGCGGCGGCGTCGGGTCATCGGTCATCCCGAGCAACCACTCGACCGACACGTCGCACTTTTCGGCGATCTCCTTGTACGTCTCGGCTGAGCCGGGGAACTCTACCTTGTGATTCTCGCGGGCGCGGGCCAGCAGCTTCGGTAGCGTCTCGAATCTGAGCCCCACGAATTCACCGAGTTTCCCAGGCGTTAGCCCATGCTTGCGGCAGAGGAAGTCAATCTTACGCTCAAAAGTCCGCACGTCCTGCTCGGGGATTGGCGGCAGGCGCGGCTTTCTCGGCACGGAGGCCGAATCAACCACAGGCGGGACGGTCGGGAGAATCTTGTTGACGGCCAGATGTCCGATGGTACACCATAAGGGCGACAGAACAACGGTCGTCCGATGCCCAGTATCTCGCCCCCGCCCATCCTCACCGAGCCGGAAGCAACGCTTTCCCGGCTGCCGGTGTTCGACCGGGCGCTTCGGGCACACGTCAGCGAGGGTCTCGACGTGCTGATGCTGGACGATGCGGGGCCGATGTTCGTCACGCAAAAGGGAGTGCCAGATGAAAAGGGTAACAGTTCTGCTCGTGGCGCTTTGCGGCGTCGCGATCGGGTGGATCGGTTCAGCATCTGAACGCGCGGCCAACGCGCAGGTGAGTCCGCCGTCTGCCGCTCGCGCTGGCGAGTGGGTGGACATGGGCGAAGCTAACGGCGTCCAAGCCTGGCGCTTCAACGATTCGGGTCACGTCTGCTACGTCACGTCGAGTGGCGGGATTTCGTGCGGGCGATGACCGACGGCCCCTCCGCCCCCGACCCGACGCCCCGCCACGTCACCGGCCCCACCGGCGAGCCACCAGCCGCTACCATGGCCATCCGCGGCTCGACCTTCACCGACCGTCTCGCCATCCATCTTGCCGACGTGCGCAACGCGGACAAGGCGCACCGCATCGTCAGGAACGAGGTGGAGCAGAGGCTGGAGGCGTTGACGCGGATGGTGGCTGAGATGTTCGGCGAGGTCGAGGCGCTGAAGCATCCGGAAGATCACGAACCGTGTGAGGTGTGCGGCGAACCGGAGTGTCCGGCTTGACCAGCTCAGAGAAAACCGCGCTCGGCTGCTTTGGTCTACTGGCCCTGGCGCCAGTATCGTCGGTGTTGCACGGATGGGTGCTCACGACTTTGTGGCGTTGGTTCGTTGTGCCGCTCGGAGTCGCGCAGGTTGGGATTGTGCAGGCGATCGGAATCAGCTCGCTCATTGCACTCCTGACTTACGAGATGCCGAAGCAGGAAGGGGATGACCAGATCGCTCGAGCCGTTGTCCTTGCATTCCTTCGGCCGTTGTTCGCGCTCGGCTTCTGTGCGGTTGTCCGCTGGGTGGGGAGCTGATGACCAAGCGCGAATTCGTAGAGCGACTGACGCACGATCTGCTTGTGGCGTGGATGAGGGCGCCCGGCACGTCAGGTAACCCACCAGTGGGCGCGATGGTCGATTGCGCGGTCAAGGCTTGGGACGACCTCGAACAGAAGATTCCCGAGCCGAAGTTCGCGGAGCCGCACCGGTGACCAAATCCGAATTCCTCCAAGCCTTCGTGATCCGCTGCGCCCCCATCCCCGGCTGCCACCCGATCGCCAATCTGGCGTTCGCGCTGGAGCACTGGGAAGCGCTGGAGACGCACGGAGATAAACCGGCGGCTCAGCTTCGCGCGATGCTCCAGCCGGCATCGGGGTTCACGGGGCCGAATGATCCGAGGGTGTCGTGAACGATGGATCACTATTCAGCCGACGCCTAGCGCGCCGGATCGCAGACGGAACAATTGGGGCACCAAAGGGAGTACATGGCAAAGCAACCAGAGATCAGCAAGCCGAGCGGCGGCCTGGTCGCGATCACGGTGACGTGTCGCGGCGTGACTCCGCTCTTGATGAACAGGATCCCGCCCGAGACGCTGGAGCAGGTCCGGACCAAGGCGAAGAAACCCAAGACGGCGCAGCGACCGGCGGTGCCTCGTGACGAAGCGATTCCGAAGCTCTACGTCACGGCCGAAGGCGCGCCATACATCCCGACGGAGAACCTGCTCTCGTGCCTCGTGGCAGCCGGGCAATCCGTGCGACTCGACGGCAAGCGCCAAGTCAGCACCGCGAAGAGCACCGTGCTCCCCGCTTTCCTCTCGCTTGAGGAGCGCTTCCTGCCGCTCTTCGTGCATGGGAACGGCGACGAGTCTCCCGAGTGGGAGGTGGACATGCGCCCCGGGCGCAACCCGAACGGCGGCGAGCTCGTCTGCCTCGTGCGTCCTCGGTTCGACCAGTGGGCGTTCCGCGTCACCGCAACCGTCGACCTCGACGAGGTGGGCATCAACATCGCTCGCGACTTGTTCGATATCGCGGGAAAGCGAATCGGGCTCGGAGACTTCAGGCCGAGTCGCAAGGGGCTGTATGGGAAGTTCCAGGTCGTCGGGTGGGAGGAGGGAAGCTATACCGCTGCGCAAGCGGCGGAGTGAGGCGTTGGCCGCTCGGGCATCGAGAGCCGTCGCCTGGTCCGCTGCGGCGACGCGAGCACTGGTCGCGCGCTGCCTGGCGTGCCCCTGCGCGCCAATCCGAGGAACTCACCCGCTCACGCTCGGAAGGGCATGGGCGGGACCAATAACGCGAGGAGTGCTCTCGCGAGGCTGGGCCTGGCCGTGCGGGCCAGGGCGCGGTCTGGCAATCCAAGGTTATCGGCCGTCTTCGATCGGAAGGTCGGCGACGGCTCAAATTCGGCGTGAGCCCGGGCGTGGCGTGGCTTTCTTGGCCTCTGCGACCCTAGGCACGGCTGAGCCCGGTCAGCCAATCCAAGGTGAGTCACCTTCGCTCGACTCTACATCGGCGCAGGCTGGCTCTATTCAGGCGGCGGCATGAGGTTGAGCGTGATCGTGCCGACGAATCGGGCCGGGGTTGACGCCCTGTTCGCTGGTCTTCGGCGCCAGTCGTTCACGGATTTCGAGTTCCTGCTCGTTGACGATCTGTTCGGCTTTCGTGGCGGCAGGTACCACGGCGAGCTGGAGCAGCCGCTCAGGCACATCGGCTTCGAATCCGAGGCGCCGAGGTGGGGGCGCTACATGAGCGCGCTAAATCGCGCGGTGGCGAAGTCACAGGGCGAGAGACTGCTTTTCCTCAGCGACTATTCCGTGCTCCACCCGGACGGGCTCGCGGCCCACGCCAAGTTCCACGAAGAATTTCCCGACGACGTTTGCTTGGGTGGAATTGAGTACTGCGAACTCCCGAAGCTCCACCCGGACTTCCCGCTTCGCTACGGCTGGCTCGCGATGGGTCACGACGTTGCAAACCCGACCGAGGCCAGCTACCGCCCCTGGCTCGACGACACCCGCCGCCACGAGCTGTACGAAGAGTGGCGCGTCGCCTACGAGCAAGACCTCGACAGCGGCCGCCTCGACCCGTTCATGTGGTCCGTGTTTGAGAAACCGGTCACGAGCTGGGACGACGTGAAGGACCTTCGCGTCTTCAACCACGACCGCCGTGATACGAGCCCGTTCCTGAACCTCAAGAACGACTCGATCCCGCGCAAGTGGCTGGAGAGGATCGGCAGCTTCGACGAGCGCGCGGACGGATGCCACGGGCACCAGGATTCGATCACATGGCGTCAGCTGGCGAAGGCTGGGGCGAAGTTGCAGGTGAGGGCAGAGAATCCGGTTCGCGTTCTGGACGCGCACGGGATTGCGATCATCAGGCGGATGACGCGGCCGGACGATTCCAATCTGAAGATTTACGAGGCGGCACAGTGAGCCGCCATCACAAAACTGACAACGCTAGGCTGGCCCGCGCAGGGCATCGCAAGGCGAGGCGCGGCATGGCGCTCCGAGGTGATCGGGGGCCGTCGATTGTGAGGTCGGCGGCTCCCCGGTCAGGTTCGTGGTCACGATGACGCGCATCAGCTTGGTTATTCCTTCGTATAGGAAGGGCGGCTGCGACGTTATTTGCGCCTCGTTAGCGGCACAAAACTTCACCGATTTCGAGTTGATCTTTGCGGATACGATTCACCGGCGGCGCGCGCCCGTGGTGTCCGAGCTGTTTGCCCAACAACTGTTTCCAGTGAAGCACGTCGCGCCAGCCAGCGGACCCGCTCTTTCCGATTATTGCAACTCAATAAACACTGCCATCGCCCACGCAAGCGGCGAGCTGGTCGTTATCCAGTGCGATTACACGTGGATGCCGCCCGACTGCCTTGCCGAGCACTGGCGCGCGTACGAGGAGAGCGACAAGCGGACCTGCTTCGTTCGCGACAACCACTGCACGGCGCTTCCTCCGCTCCACCCCGAGTTTCAGAGCTACGGCCCCGACATGGAGCAGTTTACCGAGGGGCGGCGGGCTGAGATCGAGGCGGAGATCAACGCGGGCGCGGACCGGTACGCGGCGGACTTGGCGGTCGGCAAGCTCGACCGGTTCATGTGGTCGATTTTCGCCGAGCCGCTGACGCAAGTGGCGGTGGACGCGCTGCCCATCACCCGCTCGGACGTGAAGCAGGGGCGACCTGCCATCGACTACCGGCACTGCTCGCTGAAGAACGAAGGGATCCCGCTGGAGGCATTCCTGGCGGTCAATGGTCTCGACGAGCGCTTCGACGGGAGCCACCTCTACCAGGACCAGGAGTTCGCGTTGCGTGTCGAGCGGGCTGGGTTCAAGTGGGCGACGGCGCCGGGAGCCGACGTGAAGATTATCAATCCGCGCACGGTCCTCAGCTCCAAGCGGCTCGAGCGGCCGATGGATACGAATGGGGCGTTGATGCGGGAGCTGTTGGCATCGGGGAATGTGCGAGCGAACCCGCACCGGGATCTCGTGGCCGAGAGCAATGAGCGTGTGTTTTGATCACTGACGAGATCCTCCAGTACGCAAGCGAGGTTCTTCGCGACCGCATCCTCAAGTGCGTGCTCGTCAAGAAGATCACGGTTTGGGGCCGCACGGTCAACTCGCCCTTCGTCAGCATCCGGATCGATCTACTTCCGCTGCCGCACGAGATGCAATATCCAGGGCACGGCGGGGACGAGCACGTGAGCATCCCCGGCGAGATCATTGGCCCACTAGACGAGGACTCCACGAAGCGGATGCTGCGCTGGGCGATCGACGATATGGCGGCACGCGTCAGAAGGCGAGCCTCGCGATTCGAGCCTCAGCCCGGAACGATCGAGGTTGTGCCATTGGAGCAGATGGATCGCCTCTCCGAGCCCAACGGATCGGAGGACGAGTGACGGTCATTCATTTCATCTACGACGCGTACTCCCAATCCTGGCCCGCCCACGGCCCCTTCGATGCGTCCAACCTCGCCGGCGCACCCCACGGCCTCAGCGGCACCGAGATCCCCATGTTCGGCATGGCCGCCGAGCTGAGCCGCATGGGCCACGAGGTGACGGTGTTCTCACGGTTCACCAATATCGGAGCCCGCGGTCCGGGCGAGCCCAGATTCGCAGACCTTGACGAGCCGAAGAGCGGCTGTGACGTTGCGATTGCGTTCCACGACGGGCGGCGACTCGACGGCTGGCCAGCAAAGAAGAAGGTCTGCCACCATCAATCATTTTTAGTTCCGAACGCCCAGCAAGACGCCACCTACACCGGAGCCGACTTCGCCGACATCTACATCACCGCCTCCGACCACGTAGCCCGTCACCTCGAGCGCGCGTACGGCTGGCCGAAGGTGCACGTCGTCCCGAACGCATGGGACTTCGGCGTCTACCACCCGTGGCAGCCGATCCCGGGGCTGATGATCTACACGACCTCGATCGAGCGCGGATTCCACCGTCTGCTCGAGGCGTTACCGTACATCCGCGAGCGCGTACCCGAGGCGCATATCGTGGCGTTCGAGCGCGGCGGTCCAGCGGTCGAGAAGCTGAAGGCGAACCCGGTTGAGGGTGTGACGCTCGTGAAGGCGTCGAGCTTGAACGCGGTTTTGGCGGAGGTGGCGAGGGCGAGCGTGATGGCCTACCCGTGCGACGTTTCCTCCCCTACCGAAGTGTTCCCGCTCTCACTGCTCCAAGCGTGCGCGACCGGCACGCCAGTTGTTTTGGCTCCTGACGACAATCTCGAGCAGTTATTCGGCGATGGCGTCATGCTCTCGGCGAGCGTGAAGCAGCACCCGCGAACTTGGCGTGAGGAGTTTGCTGGGAAGGTGGCGACGATGCTCAAAAGTGTCGAGGCCTCGAACTACTGGAGCTCGCGGGGGAAGAAGTTTGCGGAGCCTTTTCGGTTTGCGAATACGACGCGGGTTCTTGCTGAGATTGTGGGGTGTGCGTGAAGATCGGCGATTGGAAGATCAGCAAGTCGCGCGAGCTCGCCACGCGTGAGCGTGAGGACAACCGCGAGGGCTACGAGGACTTCGTTACGGTCAGCCTTTCAGCTGACGGCCGGAGCATCCGCGTGCTGGATCACCGGACATACTACCCGAGTTCGCAGCAGGAGATCCCGCTCGCCGTCATCGAAGCGTTGCGCCCCGGCGGCGTTCACCCCGGCTATGGCTGGGACGAGAGAACGGACTGATGGCGAAAGTTTTGGTCACCGGAGGCTCGGGATTTATCGGCTCCGCGCTCTGCAATCGGATGGCGGACGACGGGTACGAGGTTGCCGTATTTGATAATGCTTCGCGCCACGGCGGCGCAGCCAGCGGCGATATTCGCGACGCTTTCGCCGTCAAGTCCGCAGCAGAAGGCGTTGACGCGATCTGGCATCTAGCCGCGATCAACGGCTGCAAAAACTTCTACGAGCGACCGTGGGAAGTTGCCGAGGTTCAGATACGCGGAACGCTCAACGTGATCGACGCGTGCGTGGCTCACGGCATCAAGAAACTGGTTCTGTTCTCCACGTCTGAGGCGTACCAGTCCCCGCCAATCATCCCCACGCCCGAGAACGTCCCGCTCGTCGTTCCCGACGTAACCAATCCCAGGTACTCGTACGGCGGATCCAAAATCGCGAGCGAGGTCCTCTGCCAGCACGCCCCGGTCGAAAGTTGCTTGACCATCCGTCCCCACAATGTTTTCGGCCCCGCGATGGGCTTCGACCACGTGATCCCCCAGTTCATCATGCGCGCCGCCCGCACTCCCGACGGCGGCCAATTCGACATCAACGGCATGGCTACCCGCTCGTTCATCTACATCGACGACTTCGTGGACGCGATGATGGCGATCTGGAAGAACGTGTCCGCGCGCGAGGGCAAGGTCCGCGAGATCTTCCACGTCGGCACCGAGGAGCAGGTGAGCACGAGCGCGCTGGCGGGCATGGTCTCGGAGATCATGGGCCGGAAGCACGGCGACCGGTACGCGTACAAGTTCAAGAGTCAGCCAGGGGCGGTGGGTGGAACTCGGGCGCGGTGTCCAAACATAGGTAAGTTACGCGGTTTAGGCTGGGAGCCTAAGATCGGCCTCAGGGAAGGGTTGGAGCGGACGGTGAAGGCGTACTTGGAGAAGAAAGCGGAGTGGCCGGAATGAAGAAGTTCGTCGCCATCTCAGATACGGACATGCTTCCAGATCTTGCGCCTTACGATGGCGCTCATGTTGCCGATGTCGTAAGCATACATGCGGGCCAGTTCGCCCACCCTCATGCCTGCGGCATGCATGCGCAAGATGTTTTGGACGTCGGCATCAGTGAGCCGATGCCACGCAACGCGCTCACCGCGTGTATGCCTGTCCTTCGAGATGCAATCTCTGATGTTATCGTCGCTGGTGCCCAAAAACAGATGGGTCGGATTCACGCACGGCGGATTGTCGCAGCTGTGGAGCACCCAGATGCCCGGAGGTATCGGCCCACGGTTGAGCATCCAGGAAACTCTATGTGCGTTTATCGAGCGCCCTTGGCTGGTGATCGTGCCATGGCCGTACAGCTCTTCTTGGCGTTGACCGGTCCATTCCCAGCAGACATTGGCTCCAAGCCCCGATGGAACGCAGTTCCAAAAACGTCGGCAAAGGCTTTCGCCAGCCGAGGGGCGACGATATTTTTCCGGGTTATGATGGCGCGCCCTGGACGCGGACTTGATGCACTCGCGACATGCGCTAGAGAGCCCGCACCTCTTCGCGGCGTCCGCGTAGAACCAGAGCTGGTTTGCCGGCTTCTCTTCCCCGCACTTGCTACACCGCTTCGTGACCTGTACCGTAGGATCGTTCCATGCCTATCCGGTTCTTTCCCAATCGCGAGGTTAGATGGCTGACGTAGCTGCACTTTTCGTGGCAACTGGTGGCGCCTACTTTGGCGTGCCGGGGGTCGATCCGTGGGACGAACCCCGGGACGCGAGGACGTACTCAGGTGCGCTGCCCGTCGTGGCTCACCCGCCGTGCGAGCGCTGGGGGCGGTACTGGTCAGGCGGCCCGAGCGCTCGTGAACGCCGAACGCTGGGTGACGACAATGGGTGCTTTGCGTCCGCTATCGCGGCGGTGCGGAGGTGTGGCGGGGTGCTTGAGCATCCGGAGGGAACGCATGCCTTCCGCTCGTACGGCCTTTCCCTGCCTAAATGGCGCGCAGGGTGGGTGCCCGCGGGGGATGATCAGGGCTTCGTTTGCTGTGTCGCGCAGGGGCACTACGGGCACCGCGCCCGTAAACTCACCTGGCTCTACGCGGTCGGCGTGGAGCTGCCGGATCTCGATTGGTCGATCCCTTCGCCCATGAGCCGCCTGGACTACGGCTTTCATTCGGCGGCCGAGCGAGTCGAGCGGCGCACCATCGTGGCCCCAGTCGTCAACGCGACTCGTCTTACGGCGCGCCAAAACCTCGAAACGCCTCCCCCGTTTCGGGACCTGCTTCTGCGGATGGCCCGCAGTCGTAGGTTCCCTTGGGAGCAAACCGGATAGGCATGGATCGTTCATTGGGTAACCTCCAGTGGACCGGTCCCCGGGTGCTTCAACACGCCGGGGACATTTGCTCGGAGTCTAGCATGAACGGCGGATGCCATGCAGTGAAAAGCTGCCGCGCCTGCCTGTCTACGGCGCTCGCGCCCGTCGTTTCACTCGGCCTGCTGCCTTTGGCGAATCAGTACCTCCCGATCGGCTCAACCGAGCCGCTCCAGTTCTACCCGCACGACATGCTCCGCTGCGAGACGTGCGGACTGGCCCAGCTCGGAATCACGGCGCCGTCTTCGGAGGTGTTCGAGCGGAGCTACCCGTACACATCCAGCACAACCAGGGCGTTGCGAGAAAACTTCGCCGATCTGGCCACCGAGGCTAACGCGCTCATCGGTCTGGCCCCCGAGGATCTCGTCATCGACATCGGCGGCAACGACGGGAACTTGCTCTCCAACTTCGTGGGCAAGCAACGGGTCCTGAACGTCACGCCCGAGGACATCGGCCAACTTGGCGTCGAGCTGGGTATCCCCCACTTTCAAGACTACTGGGACAGGCGCTCGGCCGAGGCCGTCGTCGCCAAACACGGGAAGGCCCGGCTCATCACCGCGACCAATGTCTTCGCCCACATCACGGACCCGCACGCATTCGTTGACGCCGTGCTCGACACGCTCATAGACGACGGCGTGTTCGTGGTCGAAGTTCAGTACCTGCCCAGCCTGCTGAGCGGCGTGCAATTCGACCACCTATATCTCGAACATCAAATGTTCTGGGGGCTCGACCCGCTCCGCACGCTGCTCGCTCGCCACGACCTCACCATCGCCTTCGCCCGCACCATCAACAGCCACGGCGGATCGATCCGCGTCTACGCCACACGTCCCGACTACGCCCGCAAGTTGAGCGAGAAAGCGAACGCATTCCCGGGCCGGCGCGTCTACCAGGACGATATTGATTTGCGTGAATTCACCACGTTCGCCAAGCGCGTCGCCGAATCGAAGGTGGCGCTCTGGCGGCTGCTCTCGAGCATCAAGGAGCAGGGCGGTCGCATCTACGGAATCGGCGCGCCGTCGCGGGCGGCAACGCTCGTGAACTACTGCGGTATTGACCACAACGTGTTGGATTGCATCGTGGAGACCAGCGGGTCTTACAAGCTGGGGAAGATGATGCCGGGTACGAAAATCCCGGTCGTGGGGGAGAGCGCGCTGTACGAGAATCAGCCAGAATTCGCGCTCCTCCTGTCGTGGCACTTGCGATTCGAGCTTGCCGCGGCGCTGAAGGAGCGAGGCTTTCGCGGGCGGTTCATCTGTCCGCTGCCGGTGGCGGAGGTGTTTCAGTGAAGCCGTGCAAGTATTGGCGCGCCCGGTTCGGCAATTCCGAAGAGGAACTCGTGCTGACGGCCGATGATCTTGTGGCTGGCGACAAGCTAGCCGCACATGAAAACGGGATCCTGTACCGCAAGGCGCGGGAAGGAGACGATGTGCTAGCTGTCGCTGTGGCGGAGCACTCGCCGTGACCACCCGCATCGCCATCATCGGCGGACTCGGCCACGTCGGCCTCCCGCTCTCCTGCGTCCTGGCTGACTGCGGCTACCACGTTGCAGCCATCGACCGCGACCTCGCCAAGATTGAGATGGTGCGCGCGGGCAAGCTGCCGTTCATCGAGTACGGCGCGCAAGAGGTGCTCGACCGGGTGATGGGCAACGCGCTCGTGGCGGACGATTCGTCAGCGATGGTTGCCGAGTGCGAGACGGTGATCGTGACGGTGGGGACGCCCCTCGACGAGCACCTGAACCCCCGCCTCGAGCCAGTCATCAACTGCATCTCCGAGCTGCTCCCCTACCTCCGAGACGGCCAGCATATCATGCTGCGCTCGACCGTGTTCCCGGGAACGACTCGACGGGTGGACGCATTCCTCCGCGGCGCCGGGAAGAATATTGACCTGTCGTTCTGCCCCGAGCGCATCGTCCAGGGGCACGCCATCAAGGAATTGCGGGAGCTGCCCGCGATCGTCTCCGGCTGCACTCCCGAGGCGGTCACGAGAGCCAAGGAGATATTCCAGCGGCTGAGCGGCTCCGACTTGTATGCGGCCTCAATCGAGGTGACCCCCGAGGAGGCCGAGCTCGCGAAGCTTTACCTGAACTCGTGGCGCTACATCCAGTTCGCCGCCGCCAACCAGTTCTACGCGATTGCTGACAAGCTGGGGGCCGATTACGAGGCGATCCGCAAGGCGATGACCTGGCGCTACCCCCGCGGCGAAAGCCTCCCGGGCCCCGGCTTCGCCGCCGGGCCATGCTTGGTCAAGGACACCATGCAGCTTGCCGCGGCCGCTCCTGACGGCTTCCAGATGGGCGTGGCGGCGAGGCAGGCAAACGAGGGCATGCCAGCGCTCATCGTGGCCAAGCTAAAGCGCGAGATGGGCAGCCTGAGCGGCAAGACCGTGGGCATCCTCGGCATGGCGTTCAAGGGCGGCATCGACGACACGCGGGACTCGCTGTCGTTCAAGCTGAAGAAGCTGCTGGAGTTCCAGGGTGCGACGGTCCTGTGCTCGGACGAGTACGCGGCGAACGATGCGTGGGTGACCAAAGAGGTAGCGGTCGGCGGGGATGCGGTGGTCGTGGCGATTGGGCATCCACAGTACACAGGGCTCGTGGTGCCGGAGCGGACGAGAGTGGTCGATTTGTGGAACGTGGTGCGGAGGGCAGCATGATTCGCTGGCCTTCCTGGTTCCGCTGCGTGTCCGTGTTCATGGATCAGCGATGCGGTCGGCACTGGGCGCACCGGGGCGATCATCGATCGCGGAATGGACTGGGGTGGAAGCCTCGGGTGCTGTTCGATGATGGGTTGGCGGAAGTGGTGAAGCCATGAGCCTTGGCATCACAACGTTCTCAGCCGATCCGGAGCCATGGCTAGAGATCCGAAAAGCGATCCAGGAACACGGCTGGTTCAGCCCGCGAGATGGCCGTCATTGGCACGATTTGTACAAACGGCCATTCCCCTACGCCCGGGGTCGCGTAGGCTGTCTAAATACTGAAGGTGAAATCTGGGAATTGGGCTTCAGTGGTCTGAAGAACGAGCGGCGCATCCTAGAACTTGCCGAACTACTCGCGTATAGGTTTACCGTCGATGTACATGTGACCAGGTGGTCTGTTGAGATGTCCACATATGCTGGCGGGGGCGCGGCGGACGGAGGCATATGAAAATAGGATTCGTTGGCGTGGGCCGATGGGCGCAAAAACTCGCCACCGCCTTCCGCGAGTGCGGGGCGGAGATCGTGGCGTACGATCGGAAGTTGAGACCGGACGGGTTCTGTAATTTCTGCAAGGGCAAGATGCGGACCTACATCGGCGCGGAATGCCCCGCTTGCCACAAATCATCCGTTGCCATGGGTCGCACTGATTTCGGCGAGTTCAAAACCTGGGAAGCGCAACTGCTTGACCCATCGATCGACGCCATCATCGCCGTCGCCACGCCCGAGGTTACGACCGAAGTCGCGCTTGCCTGCGCTGCGGCGGGAAAGCCGGTCATGGCCACGAAGCCGCTTTTCGACCATCCTGAGACGATTCGGGCGCCGTTCTATGCGGACTTTTGGAGGCTGTGGTCGCTGGATTACCAGGCGGCGAGGGACGTGTTCCGTCGCGCGGTGATGCGCGATGACCAGGACGACAGTAGGCGCTTCAGCATCAACCTGTTCGGATCGGGACCGTTCCGCGACTTCCCCGGCGCCTTCGATTATGGCCCGCACGTGGTCGCGATGTTCATGGATCTGATCGGTCCGGATGGAATGGCCCTCAACAAGGCGACGCGCCTGTCGTCGGTTGACGGAGAAACCTTTGATGTGGAGTGGGTCGGCCACGGTGACAGATTGCACTTCCGGGCATGCTTCGGGAACGGATCACCATCCGCGTCTCGTTCTTTTGGCCACCCCGAACACCAGGTCTATGAAGAGTCCTCGCACATCGGCTCCGAAGAAAAGTCCGTCGTCCTCCGCCGATTCTGCCAATCCTTCCTCGACGACATTAGCGAAGGCTTCGTGGATACGCGGTTGCTCAACCTGAGCCGCGACGGGATGCGGGAGTTGCGGAGGATCCGCGAGATGGCGGTGGGCAAGTGATCACACACCCCGAACTCTGGTACATCTACGATGCCGGCTTCCGCTGGGGCAAGCCGGACTTCACGTTCACCTGGCCGATGTCGCCGGTCAACCAATCGTTTGAACGATCAAACTGGCAGATGAAGAACAGCGCATGCACGATCCCGGGTTGCTACATCTGCCGCCCGCGCCCATCGAGCGAGTCAACATGATTACCTTCCCCCCAAACGATCCGCCCGCCGAGTCGTACATCAACCAGTTCGCCGTGCCCCCCGTGGCCGTGCTGCGGTGGTGGGTACCCGGCTTCCCAATCATGGTCGGCGCGAACATCCAGGACGATGCGGATCTAGCTCACCTGCGCCGCGATTTCGGCATCACGCATGTGCTCGACGTGGAGAGCGGGCGACCAGCGACGGCGGATCACGGCGGCGGCTATTGCAAGATCGAGATGGTGGATAACGGCATGCCGATGGCGCCGCCGCTGCTCGTGGACGCGTGTTCGTTTGCAAAGGCGGCGCTCGCTGGACCGGCGGCAAAGCTGTACGTCCATTGCCACATGGGCGCATCACGGAGCCCGGCTTACGTGTACGCGATCATGCGGAGCGTCTTCGGGTTGACCCATGAACAGGGGATCGTCGCAATCAATCGCGGGTTCCCCCACGGGGATGGATATCACTGGTCGCACCACCCGGCGCAGCAGGCTTACGTTGGCGCAATCGACTGCTGGATCGACCGCGGAGGGCTGGGCGCGTGAGAGCGGACTGGAGTACCGGAGGGTGGAGACCGGGCAGCATCTACCTGCACGCTGATGGCAATTTCCGCATGGCTACCGAGTTGGGTGGCGACGGCTATTGGCACTCGCGAATGATGCACAATGACGGGCACTTCTGGCGTCTTGGGGCAACTGATGCAACCTATGCCGACAGGAAGAATCTACCGCTCGAATTGTCGCCTCGTGAGTTTCACTTATTGATGGCCGGCGAGCAGATCGAGATCGCTGGACTCCGAGAGAGGGCAGCATGATCGAACCCCTCGGCTACACCGGCCCCGCCGCCGCCCTAGACGCGTACGCCGCGACGGGGAAGGCGCAGGCGCAGATGTATCACTTCAGGACAGCATGTCGGCTATGTGGGGGGCCGTTGGCTACCATCCTGCGGCTCTCTGATACGCCTCCAGCGAACGAGTTGGTGACCGCCGAGTTCGTCGCGTCCGGCGTGCAGCAAGACACATTCCCGCTCATCCTTGCCCAGTGCCAAGCATGCGAGCACGTCCAGCTACAGACGGTCGTGGACCCGAGCCGAATGTTTTCCGAGTACTCGTACGTGTCTGGCACGTCGCCGGTCTTCCGGAAGCACCTGCGGGGTCTTGCCGACGAGCTGGCGAACCGGTTGAGCCCCGGCGATCTGTTGGTCGAGATCGGCAGCAACGACGGCACGTTGCTCGGAATGTTCGACGGCCTCGGGGTGCGCGTACTCGGGGTAGACCCGGCACGGAACCTTGCGGAGAAGGCAACAGCGGGAGGCGTCCTCACCTACCCGGGGTTCTTCGATGCGAGCACGGCTGACGCGATCGCGCGGTCGTCGGGGAAGGCAAAGATCGTGGTCGCGCTCAACGTTCTGGCGCACGCTGACGGGCTTGGCGAGATCTTCGCTGGTGCGCACCGGCTGCTCGCGGACGACGGCGAGCTGGTACTCGAGGTGGCGTACCTGCCCGACATGCTTCGCGACGGGACCTTCGACCTCATCTACTGTGAGCACGTTGCCTTCTGGCACCTGAAGCCGCTCGCCCGATTCCTGTCCGCTCACGGATTCGCGCTCTACGACGCCGAGCACGTGGACAGCCAAGGTGGCTCGATCCGTTGCTACGCGCGCAAGTGGTCGGGCTCTCCGGTCGGGAATACGGAGCGGCTCAGCGAAATGCTCTTGGCGGAGGAGACAACCGTCAACGCCGACACCATTCGCGCCTTCTGCTGGAAGATCGACGAGGCCAAGATCGCGCTCGGCACGATGCTTCGCGACATGAAGGCGCAGGGGAAGAAGATCGCGGCCTTCGGTTGCCCAGCGAAGGCAACGACGTTGCTCCACCACTTCAACATCGGGCGCGGGACCATCGTCTACATCGTTGAGGAGAACCCACTGAAGGTGGGGAAGTTCTCGCCGGGGAAGTTTATTCCGATCGTGGGCGTCGAGAAGTTCAAGGCGGAGCCGCCGGACGTTTGCGTGATGCTGGCTTGGAATTTCTCCGCGAACATCATCGAGCGGCACGGGTGGTTTCAGGGGGACTGGTTGGTTCCGTTGCCGTTACCGAAGATTCAAAAAGGGAGTGCCTCAACGTGAAGATCGCCGGACTGTTCTCGCCATGGCTTCTTGCTCACCGACCAAGCGGTCTCGACTTCGCCAACCTCTACACGGATGCACGCGGTCTCACCGGTTCCGAATACGGTGTGTCTCGCATCTGCGAAGAGCTGGTGAAGCTCGGACACGAAGTGGATCTGTTCACCGTCACTAGCGACACCGAGTGGCACGGCGTGAAGCTGCACAAGTTCGACGACCCGAAGAAGACGACCGGCGGTTACGACACGGCCATCTCCTGGCTCATCCCCGACGAGCTGCGCGGCGTTGACGCTCGCTTCAAGTCGACGATCTTCTGGAACAACAATTTCACTTTTTGCAAAGTGGGCTTCGAGGAGCACTGCGATTTGTTCATCAGCCCGAGCGAAAGCCACCGGCAGATGGCGCTCAACGTCTGGCGCGACGTGCAGGACACGCCGATGGGACCGCTTGGCAAGTACGTGGCGGACCCAGACAAATGGATCTGGCTGCCACTTGGCTGCGATCCGGGCCAGTACGGAAAGCAGGCGAAGATCCCGGGGCGAGTCATCTATTGCAGCTCACCCGATCGCGGGCTTCACCACCTGCTCGCCGAGTGGCCGTCAATCCGGGCCGCCGTCCCACACGCGACGCTCCACGTGTTCTACCGGCTCCAGCCCTGGATCGATCAGATCCTCCAGGTTCCCGAGAACTTCGAGCCGATGCGCGCAATCCGGGAGCGGGCGCTGGCGGTGTCCAAGATCCTCCCGCACGCGGCCGAGCTCGGGATCACAATCCGCGATGCCGTGAGCCGCGAGCAGATCGAGATCGAGCAATCCAAGGCCGAGATTCTGGCCTACCCGTGTGACACGACGCAATGGTCTGAAGGCTGGAGCTGCTCGACGCACGAAGGTTGTATCGCCAAGGCATGTCCTGTCATCACCGATTGCGACGCGTTCGGAGAAGTCTACGGCGGCGTGCTGCCCATGGTCCATCTCGACAAGTCGTCTATCGCATGGCGCGGCAAGTGGCGCGACCTCGTGATTCGCGCGCTCATGGACCCAGGGTTCCGCGACGAGGTGAACGCGCGTGCCTATGCGTGGGCAGCCGAGCGCACATGGCGGGACACAGCTCGCCTCCTGGCCGAAAGCATCCAGTCGCGCATGGCTGCGAAGGCGGCGGCATGAAGTGCCTGGTCACGGGCGGCGCGGGATTTATTGGATCTCACCTCATTGAATATCTGCTGCGGCATACGGACTGGAAGATCGTTTGTCTGGATCGACTCGACGCCGCTGGTAGCCTGAACCGTCTCTACGATATGCCATCGTGGGGAACGCACCGGCATCGGGTTGCATTCCGCCATCACGATCTCCGGGCCTCGGTCAGTCACAACGTTGCGGCGGAATTGCTCGGCGCGTTCGGAATGGATCCGTTCGATCGGGTGTTCCACCTAGCCGCCGGCTCGCACGTCGATCGCTCCGTCGTCGAGCCCACGCTATTCGTTCTCGATAATGTGCTCGGAACGGAGCACTTGCTCGAATTCTTGCTCAAGCCCGGCGTATTCCGACGTGACACGGGACGCGCGCTTCACATGTCCACCGACGAGGTGTTCGGCTCAGCTCCGGACGGCACTAAGTTCCTGCCGTGGTCGCGGTTCAATCCTACCAACGTCTACGCCGCCACAAAAGCCGGGGCAGAGGCGCTGGCTATCGCGTGCGCTTACACGTGGCACTTGCCGTTGATGGTGAGTCATTGCACAAACGTGACCGGGCCCAGACAAGCCCCAGAAAAATTCTTGCCGATCGCGATGGATCAGATCGCGTCGGGCGGATCCGTTCCCATCCACGCGGTCAACGGCATCGTCTGCTCCCGCTACTACGTGGACGTTGAGAACGTCTGCTCGGCGCTCCTGTTCATGCTCGAGCGAGGCACGTTGTTGGACGGCAGTGAGCAGGCCGGGCGCTATAACATCTCGGGTGACATCGAGCTTTCCAACGTGGAGCTGTGCACCCGGATCGCTGGGCTCATGGGGCGACAGCTCAAGTACCACCTGGTCGAGAACCCGCCCGGCCGTCTGCGCCCGGACCTGCGCTACTCGATCGACGACTCGGATTTGCGTGACCTCGGTTGGAGCCCGGCCGTCACGTTCAATGCTGGGCTCGCCCGGACGGTCGAGGCGTTCATGTCGGACCACCCGCAGTTCGCGAAGAAGAAGGCGGCGGCAGAGTGAAGCTCGCCCTCGCGTTCGGCCCCTACTGCTGTCCCGTAGGTTTCGACTTCGCAAACCTCTGGACCGACAACGAACGCGCTCTCTCGGGATCGGATCTCGGACTTTTGAGGATCGCGCAAGAGTCCGTGAATCTTGACCACGAGGTTCATGTTTACGCCGAGCCCAAGCCTGGGACCGTGCTGCCGAGCGAATGGGAAACGCTACGTCTTCACCCGTTCAACGAGCGCTTCCTCGAAGAGTTCGACGCGTTCGTCTGTTGGAACGAGTGCAACCCGCTGATCGGAACGCGCGCGAGGTTGCGAGTCTGCTCGTTGCAAATCAACGACATCGTGGGGAGCCCGGTTACCACCGACCTGTGGCTCTCGCCGTCCGAATGGCACAAGCGCCGGCTCTCGCCGCAGCACCCATCACCGTGGGAAGTGGTGCCGGATGGCGCGGACGTGGAGCCGTTCGACGCGCTTGCGGCCGCCGGATTCCAGAAGGTGCCCGGTCGCGTGATCTGGACGAGCTCGCCAGATCGTGGGCTTCACTGGCTGCTCCAGGAGTGGCCGATGATTCGCAAGGCCGTCCCGCATGCCTCGCTCCGGGTGTTCTATCCGATTCAGGGTTGGCTCGACCGGATGGCGGAGATCAAGACGGACGGGCCGCCTGACATCCTCGAGCAGCGGGCGCGCGCCGAATTTATTCGCAACCGACGGACAGCGCTTGAGCAGATGGGCGTCGAATTCCGAGGAGCATCCTCACGCGTCGAGATCACCAAGGAGATCGCGGCGGCCGAAGTGATGGGCTATACCTGCGATCCCGTCCGGCCGACTGAAGGTTTCAGCTGCTCGGTCATGGAGGCCGCTTCTGCCCGCTCCTGCCCCATCATCACCGCCGTTGACGCCTTCCCCGAAATCTACGGTGGCACGCTCCCCATGGTCGAGATGCCGCTCAGCAAGAACGCGCCGAAGTTTCGCGAGCTGGTCATCCGCGCGCTGACCGACAAGGAGTTCCGCGACGATGTGAACGTGAAGGCGCGGGCGCTGGCGGAAAGGAATACTTGGGCGCTCGCGGCGAAACGGATGGTCGAGGTGCTCGAAAAGCATTTGGTGGAGAGGGCGGCATGACCGCGCTCTCCCGCTTCGCCCGTCTCCTGGGCCTCCCTGCGCACCAAGCGGAGGATGCGCTTCATTCCGAGCGTGCGGCTCGTGCTGTGCTGACGCGCCGATCGTTCTTCGCGGCGGGTGGAGCGATGGTGACGGGCGTGGCGTTTTCGTTTGGGCACGACTCCGGCGCCGCGCCAATCTCCGGCACCATGGTCGAGATTGCCATGGCATATAACCATTGGGGACAGGGCGTCACTAGCTGCATACTGGTTCCAGATTCCGTGTTCCGATTCGAGTCGGAGATGCCGCTAACCATCGGGTGCCCGG
>Ga0134121_10001775_pt1 | contig 19761 bp, 21 predicted proteins | sample KB301_FD_96463 | JGI IMG/M metagenome (GOLD analysis project Ga0134121, IMG submission 96463) | Terrestrial soil microbial communities without Nitrogen fertilizer from Kellogg Biological Station, Michigan, USA - KB3-0-1 | ecosystem: Environmental > Terrestrial > Soil > Unclassified ... | reverse complement strand
TGTGGGAGACGAAGGCAAAAGGAGCCGACAGAAGAAGAAGCAAAGAAACCGATCTCGGAGCTTGACAACCGGGCCCTCATAGAAGCCCAGGGCGAGAGCGAAGCGGGAGCCCTGGGACCGGCAGCCCCCACCCTTCCCATCAGCCCTGCCAAGGGCGCTGTTTCTCGCCTTTGGCAGGGCGCCAAGCGATCCGGGGATTGGCTCGATCCCAGGGCTCGCCTCTTTCCTCTCTCCAGTGCTGTAGGATTCCCTGGTTCGCGCAGGGAAACTCTCTCTTCTGAAAGGAATCCCATGAAGAAACAGCCCAAGAAGCTCACCCTCAACCGCGAAACGCTGCGCTCCCTGAAAGAGAATGCCCTGGTGCCAGCCAACGGCGGTGGCAGCGGCGCTTTGGGGTCTCTTTGTGAATGCACCTATATGGATTGCTCAGAACAGTGCTTCCAGGACCCGAGCACTGTTGTTCCCTGCTGACCCGGCTGTATAACTCCTCGGCCCTGCCAAGGTCGGTTCGAGCTCCTGAATCCTTTGGCTCGAGCCCAGGGCTCTCCGGCCCTGGGCTCAGAATCTGCCGCCCTCCAGGCTCACCGTGCCAGCCTGGGGGGGGGTGCGTCCCGAGGCCGGACCCGCGATCAGGCGGCGAGGGCCAGGACGGGAGGCCCGCAGCCTTCGGCGGTCGAGGGCTCCTCGAAGCAACTCGGGCAGACCAGGACCTCCCGCACGATCTCGGAGCCCACGCCGCCGGGATCGTCAGTCGTCTTGGAGCGACCGTCTTTCATGAAATGGTGAGCCTTCTCCCGGAAGGGGTACCTCCGGCGGCGCGTTTCGACGACTTTTCGGTGGGACGGGGTGTTGGCGGGAACGACTACGTCACAGACATGGCATCGGTACAATCGCAACAGCCTGCCGTTGAGGTTCCAGGGTCGGCTGAATTCCCTGGAGGACTGGGTTGAGGCCTCATGGTAGGGACGACAAGGGTCGCCTGTCAACTGGGCGGAGGCGCGCCCTCCGAGCGTCGGCTGCTGAAGCTTCACCAATGGCCCGTGAACGTCCACCAACGGCTGGTGAACCTCCACCAATGACGGGTGAACGTCCACCAGTGACCGGTGAAGCTTCACCAACGGCTGGTGAACCTCCAGCAACGACCGGTGAAGCTCCACCAACGGCCGGTGAACGACCAGCAACGACTGCTGAAGCTTCACCAATGACTGGTGAACGTCCACCAACGACTGGTGAAGCTTCACCAATGGCCCGTGAACGTCCAGCGACGGCTGCTGGAGCTTCACCATCGACTGGTGAACGTCCACCAATGACCGGTGCTCTACCGGCAAGGCTGCGAGGCGCTGCCCCCGCTCAGGATCGACGCGAGGGTGATCGTCCCGGCTGGCGCGGAGTGCCAGCTTGCGGCGCTGGCTCCCCCGCTGCATTGGCCGCTTTCGCCGCAGGTCGATTCTTCAACTTCGCCCCAGCAGTAGCCGCCGTCGACCCACAATCCCGGACCTCCGAGACCGCGGACGCAATTTTCACAAGACCAACTGCAGGGGTAGTAAGCCTGGCAGAGCCCACACGGGTCCGCGGAGGCCTTCTGGGCGAACAGGAAAGCTGACGCCAGGAGTACGCCGACACACAATTTCTTCATGGCAACCTCGCTTTCGCCGCGCCCCCAGACTCTCTGAGTCGCCGGAGGCCAGGCAAGGGCAATGGTGGAGAGGACAGCTTGTACGGCACACTCGATATCGCTTAGCAAGCCCCTCATTAAGTACGGTGCGGGCCGCTCCCGGCGCGGGACAACGCGGGCTCTAGAACCAGGGGTCCAGCCAATGACCCCGCTCCCCCCAGTAGAGGCACCAGCGGGCGGCGGCGAAGACGATGTGCGCTTGGGCCGCCGGGCTGGCCGAGTCGTCGGGAGGCGTCACCTGATCGCGCACCCATTCGCAGCCGTGGGCGGCGACCCAGGCATCCGCCCGCTCCATCAAGGCGTGACCGTAGGCGACCAGATCCTCGGGAAGCTTCCGGCCCCAGGCGCTTTCGAGGAGCTCCTTGCCGAGGAGCTCCTCGCAGTCGTTCAAGAAGGCGCCGCGAAACGAGGTCAGGTCCAACTCACTGTTTATGCTCGCATTCGAGTACATCGGCAGACCGTCGCAGGGCGGCGCCAATTCCAGGACGCGATAGCCACGCATCTGCTCGATCGCCGCAATCTCCTCGGGCGTCGGGCCGGCGGAGCCCTTCTTCGTGAACAGACTCCGCAGCAGGCCGGGTCGCGGCTTCTTCTCGCGAAGACGCGCCAGGAACCACGCGGTTGCCGGCTCGTCGATCCCGACTTGAGGCGCGCCGAGGGTCGTGAAGGCCGGCACACCGATTTCCATGAACTCCGCAGTCTCGGCCTCGTCCAGCTCGGTCTTGCCGGCGACGATGATCTCCAGCAACTCGCGGAAACGAGCCTCGTGCCCGGGCTTCGCCTTGTTCCCCGCCAACCAATCCAGACCCATTGGTTCTCTCCTTTACGGAACCCTCTTCAAGGTGACAGCGATGCGATGATTTCACGATCGCCGCCGCCACGCATCCCCGTCCGTATCCCGAGACGCCCGGGCCGCGTATAAGGGGGTATGGATCTGGAGACCCGACCCGAGACGCAGACCCCCGGCCCCTTCGAGGCCCGCTACGTGGCGTTCCTCGAGACGATCGCCAACCTTCGCCCAAGCCTGCACCGCTACTGCTCGCGGATGACCGGCTCGGTGCTGGACGGCGAGGACGTCGTGCAGGAGGCTCTGTTCCAGGCCTACCGGATGCTGGACGGCTTCGACGACAGCCGTCCCCTGGCGCCGTGGCTGTTCCGCATCGCGCACAACCGGTGCATCGACTTCCTGCGCCGCCGCGAGGTCCGCAAGGACGCGGAGACCGCCGTCACCGAGCCGGACCGGGTGATGCCGGTCGATCCCCCGGGGCCGGCCCTCGGGCGCGCGGTCGAGCACCTCGTGCTGTGCCTGCCTCCCATGGAGCGCGCCTGCGTGCTGCTGAAGGACGTCTTCGACTACTCCCTGGAGGAGATCGCGGAGCTCGTCGGCTCCACGGTGGGCGGCGTCAAGGCGGCGCTCCATCGCGGCCGCTCGAAGCTGCCGGCCTCGCCCAAGCGCCGCGCGTCGCGGCCCGCGAAGGACCCGGAGGAGGCGAGACTCCTGCATCTCTATGTCGAACGCTTCAATCGCCGCGATTGGGACGGCCTGCGGGAGCTCATCGCGGCCGACGCCCGCCTGCGCGTGGCGGACCGCTTCACCGGCACCTTCGGCGACGCGCCCTACTTCTTCAATTACGGCCGCTGGCCGGAGCCCTGGCGCCTGGCGGTGGGCGAGGTCGACGGCGAAGCCGTGATCGTCACTCATCTGCAACGGGACGGCGAATGGAAACCCGAGGCGGCCATCCGTCTCGAATTCCGCGATCAACGCGTGGCGAACATCACGGACTACCTGCACTGCCCGTGGATCCTCACGCCGGCGACCTCGCTCGTCGCCGGCCAACCCTTTCCGCACTGAGCCTGCTCAAGGCACGTCTCCCGGATCGTTTGGGAGCCGTATTTGAAGACAGAACCTCAAGCCCAACCAGGAAAGGATGGATCATGAATACTCAGACTGAAACGAACGTCGTGGCCGCCGGAACCGAACATCCGATTGTAGCGCCGGCCGAATGGCTCCAGGCGCGCAAGAGTCTGCTCGCGAAGGAGAAGGAATTCACCCGGCTGCGGGACGAGCTGAGCCGGCAACGCCGCGAGCTGCCCTGGGAGAAGGTCGAGAAGAGCTACGTCTTCGAAGGGCCGGAGGGCAAGGAGTCGTTGGCGGATCTTTTCGAGGGGCGCAGCCAGTTGATCGTCTACCACTTCATGTTCGGCCCGGACTGGCCGGAGGGCTGCCCGAGCTGCTCCATGGTGGCCGATCACTTCGACGGCAGCCTCATCCATCTCGCTCAGAGGGACGTCACCCTGGTCGCCGCGTCCCGGGCGCGCCGGAAGCAGATCGAGGCGTTCCAGAAGCGCATGGGCTGGCACTTCAAGTGGGTGTCGTCCAACGAAACGGACTTCAACCGCGACTATCGCGTCTCCTTCACGCCGGAGGAGATCGCGCCAGGCGGGAAGCCCTACAACTATGGCTCCAGCGGCTTTCCGACCGACGAGGCTCCCGGCGTCAGCGTCTTCACCAAGGACGCCGAGGGCGACATCTTCCACACCTACTCCACCTACGCCCGCGGCGTCGAGGAGCTGCTCGGGGTCTACAGCTTTCTCGATTTCACGCCCAAGGGCCGCGACGAGGCCGATCTGCCGTATCCTATGGCATGGGTTCGCCATCACGACCGCTACGAAGGCGCGGCCTGCGCGCACTGCTCGGGAGAGGAACCGCGTTGAAATCGTCGGGCACGCTCCACTGTTGCGAGATCGCTCCGACATCGCGCCTGCGGCGTAACCTCGACGCCGCCGGCTACGTGGTGCCGAGCGCGATCCTCGTGCTGCTGCCGAAGTGCCCGGCCTGCATCGTTGCCTACCTCGCGATGGGAGCCGGAATCGGCGTGACGATGACCACGGCGGCGGCGCTGCGGGTGATCCTCCTGACTCTCTGCGTCGCCTGCTTGGCCTTCGTCACGGTAAGGCTCGCCCGGCGCAACATTCCCGGTGGCCGGAGTGTTCTCAAGCGGGCGAGCGCTTTCCTGTCTTCAACAGAATCGTTATCAAGAGAGGAGAAGCAATGAACTATGCAAGATCCCTGGCGCTGCTGAGCGCGGCTCTTTATCTCATCGCCACCGTTTCGCCGGGCAACGCCTCGGCGGCGGAGCGCGATCGCTGTAGCGAGGTGGCGAAGGCCGGGCGAGCCCTGGTCACCGTCACGAGCGACGCGAATTGCAAGCTGACGATCAACGGCGAGGCGAAGGGAACGCTGACCGCCAATCAGCCTCGGGATGTCGAGGCCGCCGGCGGGAAGCAAGTGATCGACTGCGCCAGCACGGAGGTTTCAGGCGCCGCGACTCAGGACACGCTGCTGCTGGGAGGCGGCTGCGGATCGATGACCTTCGAGGTGGCGCAGGCCTGGCACCGGTTCACCGCGGATAAGGGTGGCGCGGTCGCGGATGCGGACACCGGCTTGCGCTGGATACAGAGCGACAACGGCGCCGACATCGATTGGAACGGCGCCAAGCAATACTGCGCGGGCAAGAGCGGTCGCCTGCCCACCGAAAAGGAGCTGCGTCAGCTCCACACCGGAGGCGCGGTGAGAGTCAAGTGTGGCGAGTACTCCTGCATGCTGTCGCACCTGTTTCGCCTGAGCGGCCGCTTTCTTTGGAGCAGCTCGCCGTTCGAGACCGACCAGGCCATCGTTATCGGGTTCGCCGGTCAGCGCCCGGCCGTGCAATCGGTCAAGCAATCCGTCGCCAAAGACGCACGCGCCCTGTGCGTCTCCGCGGCAAAATAGATAGGTCGGCCGAGCAGCCCTAAGCCCTACCCCGGCGACGGCACCAGCGCGGCGTCTTGCGGTAGCCAGCGGGCGGCGCTCGCGCGCAGCTCCGCCATCGCTTTCCAGTACCCCTCGAGCGTCCGCCGGCCGGCATCGCTCAGGCGCACGAGGGTCTGGGTTTTCTTCTCCACGAAACGCTTTTCGATCACAACCAGATCCGCCTCCTCCAGCTTCGAGAGATGGGAGGAGAGATTTCCCTTGGTGAGGCCGGTGATCCGCAGCAGGAACAGGAAGTCGGCCCGCTCGCAGGCCGAGAGCGCCGTCAGGATGGCCAGCCGGGCGGGATCGTGGACCGTGCGGTCGAGGTTCGCGAGCTGCTCGAAGGGAGTCGCGCTCACGAGGCCTCCTCCGTGGCGGGGCCCAGCACCCACATCAGTTGCCAGTGATCGAGCAGGCCGGCCACGATCATCGCGCCGCCGCAGAGCAACAAAGGGATCCACAGGTGCGTGACCGCCGGAAGGAGGAAGCCTCCAATCCGAGCGATTTCTCCCTCGCTTCGATAGAGATACCCTATCGAGGCGCCGAGAACCGAGAGCGCGAGCAGCGACAGGCCGAACAACAGGTAGTAGCTCTGAGAAAAGCGGCCTCCCCTTCCCAGCCAGATGCCGAGGAAACAGGCGCCCAGGAGGGCATACATCCACTGACCGCCGGCGACTTTGAACGTGGAATGCGGCGGCCACTGAAGCGATCTGACGCCCTCTTCCGCGAAGGAAATGACGGACAGCGTGGTCCAGGGCGCCTGAATCAGGGATTCGTCCTCGGCGATGGTCATGGTGGGGGAGGTCGCCTGCAGGAACGCGAAGAGAATCACCGTCAGCCCCAGGGGAATCAAGACGGCCTCCGTCATGGGCGACAACCGTTGAAACCCACCGATGCGGGGCGTCGGGCCGGCTGGGCTGTAGATCGAAAGGGTTTGGAGCTGCCGGGCGGGACGGGCAGGTTGGGTCTCCACCTCGCCAAACGTGTCTCTGTAGTACCGCCGAGCCCGAGCCGCCACGACGAACGCTCCCAGGAACAGAGCCGTGCGGAGAATCAGGAACCCCGGGTTGTCGAAATAAACCGCGCCTCCCAGGCTCAGGGTGATCAGACCCAGAGGCACCCAGTATCGGAGCCCCTGTAGATCGTTGAAGTGCCGGGTGACGAAACGGATGCGATCCAGCTTGCGGGTCATCTCGGGCCTCCTTAGCGGACAAGTCTGTTCCGCAAACCGGATTATGACCCGAGTCGCCCCCTCTGTCAACTGGTCTTCGCGGCAAACCGCCGAAGGCCTCGCCGCCTACTCGCCGCCGCGGGGGTTCCGCTCCTCGTTGCCGTTGGCGTAGCGAGCGATCAGGCGCTGAACGCTGCCGCCGGCGTCGCGCTCGAAGCGAATGCGGAAGTCGTTGAGGTCGCCCACCAGGAAGCGGTCCTGGCCTACGGGCTGGAGCTTCATCTTGCGGTTCTTGCCCCGCTGGTACCAGAGGGCGCCTTCTTCCAGGGTGATCGTTCGCGGTCCAAAGGTTCCGGCGAAGGCCTGCAGCTCGGCGGCGGAGAGCGTGGCCGGCTTGCGGCGGTCTTCCAGCACGTCGCGCACGAACTCCAGCGACGCCTTCTGCTCGGGATCGGTCGCCTTCGCCGCCACGGCGGCGAGGGCGCGCGCGTGGGCCACCTCGAGCGCTTCCGCCATCGGCACCTTGACGTCCGGCTCGACTCCGGTCCCTTCCCAGTTGGTGCCGCTGATGGGATTGACCGCCCTGCCAAACGGAAGCCTCACGGACACGGGATATTTCTTCACCCGATACTCGTCGACCGGATGGGCGCCGCCGCCGGTCGTTTCTCCGACGAGGGTCGCGCGCTTCAGGTTCTTCAGGTTGTAGGTGAACTCCTCGGCGGCCGAGAAGGTGCGGCCGCTGGTGAGGACGAAAACCGGCACGTCCGGCAGACGCGTGCCGGGCACCCAGGCCTGCGTCCAGAACTGCCTCGTCTTGTCGCCCTTGCGGATGTAGAAGTCGTTGAGGTGGGTCGGCTCGGTAGGCATCAGATAGCTGGTGAGGAGCTGAATCATGCTGGGGCTGCCGCCGCCGTTTTCGCGCAGGTCGAAGATCAGCGCGTCGCTGCCGGAGAGGAAGCCCATCGCCGCCACCGCGGCACCGCCGCCGAATTCAGCCGGCGCGAAGCAGTCGAGCTTGAGGTAGCCGACATTGCCCGGCAGATGCTCGACCTTGCGGAAGCAGTAGTTGTCGCGGCGCAACTGGGCCGCGAAACGCGCCTGCTGATCCGCGGGAGGAGGTCCGTCTGGCTGCTCGGGGGGCTGCTCGGGGTCCCAGACCACGCCCAGGTGCAGGTCGTGGCTGACGGACCGCAGATCCGTGGTCAGCTTCTCCGTGAAGACGTCCATCGTTCCCAGGCGGTCGTAGGCGCCGCTCTTGAGTTGGCTCCGCATGCGCTCTTCCATCTTCTTGGCGGTTTCGGGGAAGACGTAGGTCTCGTTCAGAGCGGCCGAGATGTCGTCGATGATGGCGGCGCGGTCCTGCGCGTTGACCGCGGGCGGCGCCGGCGGCGGGGCGGCCAGGGCCGGAACCGCGACGGCGGCGGCCAGGGTGAAGAGGACGAGGCGGTGGTGGAGCGGATTTCTCATCGGTCAGGTCTCCTGCGAGATCGAATTCGGGAATTCAGGGGCTCGCAGAGCCAAACGCCCGAGCCCAGCCATGAGTTCCCATCGAGAGGGAGTACGGACGGAGGGAACCGAGGTTTCTGGATTCTTCGGTCCCGGGGAACTACTATGCCGCTCAGACGTCAGAGAGGCACACCGGTACCAAGACACAAGGAGATGAGACCATGAACGCAAACCGGTTCGGCTGGATCGTGATCTGCGCACTGCTGGCGCTCGGAGGACAGGCAACGGCTCAGGGGCTGGGCGACGGCCGGGGCATCGATCACGTCGGCATGCTCGTGCGTCTCGAGAACTTCGACGCCATGACGAACATCTTCACCCAGCAGCTCGGCTTCTCGGCGACGCCCGCCCTGCTCTCCCCGGCGGGAGCCACGAATCACCTGATCTGGTTCGGCGATCGCTCCTATCTGGAGATCGACGCCTTCACGGAGCTGAACCCCGGCACCGCGCCCTTCCTCGATTTTCTGGAGCACCACGAAGGCGCAAAGTTCTACGGCACCGACGTGCACGACGCCGCGGCGACCTCCGCCTTCCTGACCGGCGCCGGCTATCCGAACGTCGGGCCGATCCCCGCCGGGCCCCTCACCATTCCTTCGACCGGCCAGACAGTCGGGCTCACGCCGCTCTGGAACCTCGTCATCCTCACCGCGCGGGTGGCGCCGGACAACTCGAACTTCTTCCTGGCCTACGACGACGCCCAGGTGAGCCAGATGTTCGTCGATTTCCCGGTGCTCGCGCCGCAACCGCACCCCAACACGGCGCAGAAGATCGACACCCTCTGGCTGGTGGTCTCGGATCTCGACGCCGCCATCGATTTCTACGAGGGCCTCGGCCTCGACGTGCGCTTCAAGCACAAGAAGATCGACTACCTGGGCGGCCGCGGCGCGGAGGTGCGGTACCACAATGCCACTCTGGCGCTCCTGGAGCCGGATGGACCCGGTCTGGTCGCGGACTTCGCGGAGGACCGCGGCGAAGGGATCCTGGGATTCAGCCTCAAGGTCGGCAATCTCCAGACCGCCCTCAACCTCGTCAACCACAACACCGGCCTGAATCTCCACACCTTCAAGGACAAGGGCCGGAGCCGCTTCCTGATTCCGGCTTCCGCGACCCATGGCGTGCTGGTCGAGATGGCCGAGTAGGGCGCGCGCCCATGCCCCTCACCTTCGACGACGTCCGCCAGCTCGCCCTCGCCCTGCCCGAGGTCGCGGAGGGAACCTCCTACGGCACCCCGGCTTTCAAGGTGCGGGGGAAGTTTCTCTCCCGGCTGAAGGAGGATGGCGAGACGCTCGTCGTCCGGATCGACATGGACGAGCGCGACATCCTGATGGCCGCCAATCCGGAGACCTTCTACATCACGGACCACTACCGCGGCTATCCGGCGGTGCTCGTGCGGCTCGCGACGGTCGATCCGGACGATCTGCGCGAGCTCTTCGAAGGCGGGTGGAGACTGGTGGCGCCCAAGAGGCTCGTCGCGGCGAGGGATGGGGGCCGGTAGGAGGGGAGAAACGCGGCGGGAACGGCTAGAATGGCGCCATGACCGCTGAGGACAGCATTCTTTCGGGCGTCCCCGAGCCCGACGAGTTGGGGGTGGAGCAGTCGCTCCGGCCGCAGAAGCTCGACGAGTACATCGGCCAGACGAAGGTGCTCGAGAACCTGCGGGTGTTCATCCGGGCGGCCCGGGAGCGGCGAGAGTCGCTCGATCACGTCCTCCTCTTCGGTCCTCCCGGCCTCGGCAAGACGACGCTCGCCCACATCGTGGCCATCGAGATGGGGGCGCCGCTGCGCATCACGTCCGGCCCGGTGCTGGAGAAGGCGGGCGACCTCGCGGCCATCCTCACCAATCTCGATCCCGGAGAGGTGCTGTTCATCGACGAGATCCACCGCCTGGGGCCGACCGTCGAGGAGATCCTCTACTCGGCGCTGGAAGACTTCCGGCTGGACCTGGTGATCGGCCAGGGGCCGGCGGCGCGGACGATGAAGATCGAGCTTCCCCGCTTCACCCTTGTGGGCGCCACCACCCGCGCCGGCCTCATCAGCCCACCGCTGCGCGCCCGCTTCGGCATCGTCCACCGCCTCGACTTCTACCGGCCGGAGGAGCTGACGAAGATCGTGCAGCGCTCGGCCCGCCTGCTCGGCATCCCCATCGATCAGGACGGCGCCGAGGAGATCGCTCGCCGCAGCCGGGGAACTCCCCGTGTCGCCAACCGCCTGCTGCGCCGGGTGCGCGACTTCGCCCAGGTGGCGCGGGCGAAAAAGATCGATCTCGACGCAGCCAAGAAGGCCCTGGCGCTTTTGGAGGTCGACGAGTTCGGCTTCGACGACCTGGACCGCAAGATCCTGAGCACCCTCATCGAGCACTACGACGGCGGCCCGGCCGGCATCAAGGCACTGGCGGTAGCCGTGGGCGAGGACCGGGGGACGCTCGAGGATCTCTACGAGCCCTATCTCATCCAGGAAGGCTTCCTCCAGCGCACCCCCCGCGGCCGGGTCGCCACCCGCCGCGCCTACCAGCATCTTGGCTACGCGCCCCCTCCCGGCACGACCGGGACGCTGTTCTGAGATGCGCTGGTCGCTTAGACTCTCTCGTAATGACAGCCGGCGCACATCGGCGTAACATGCCGCGATGAAGCCGTTCCGCTGGAGCGCCGAGAAGAATGAATCGCTCAAAACCGGCCGCGGCCTCTCCTTCGAGGGTGTGGTCGTTGCGATTGAATCGGGCGGCCTGCTGGATATCGTGCCTCATCCGAATCAGGCGAAGTATCCTAGGCAACGCATCCTCGTCGTGGCTCGCGATAACTACGCCTACTTGGTGCCTTTCGTAGAGGAGGAAGACTATTTCTTCCTGAAGACCATCATCCCGAGTCGCAAGGCGACCCGGGATTTTCTGAACCAGGGTGAACCCGATGCCAAAGCTTGACGACTACGAGGTCGAGATCCTTGAAGCCTACGAGAAGGGAGAGCTCAGGTCCGTTGCAACCAAAAGCGAGCTTGAGAGGCTCAAGGCTGCTGCCCGTGCAACGACGATCCAGGATCGCCGAGTCAACATCCGGCTTTCGTCCGGCGACCTGAGCGACATTCAGGTCAAGGCGCTGGAAGAAGGCGTTCCGTACCAAACGCTCATCGCAAGTGTGCTTCATAAGTACGTCACGGGTCGCCTCGCCGAGCAGCCGGAACGTCCTATCAAGCAGCCTCGCCGCCGCACGGTAAAGCGGCGAGCTACATCCTCGAGCTGATTGCGGTCGCGCAGAATACGCCTCCTGGCATTGGCTCTCCTCCTGACCTCTCGATGCGCCGCGCCATCCTGATCTACAACCCGCGGTCGGGTCGCCAGCGGCACGCCCAGGCGCTGGGCGCGATCCTGGCGGCGCTGCGCGCCGGGGGCTTCGAGGTCGAGTCGACTCCCACCGCTCACCCGGGACATGCCACGGAGATCGCGCGGGAAAAAGGGCGGGAGGTGGAGGTCGTCTTCGTATTCGGCGGCGACGGCACGATGCGGGAGGCGGCCGCCGGCCTGCTGGGCAGCCCGGCGGCGCTGGGGTTGATTCCCGGAGGGACGGTCAACGTGCTGGGCCTCGCCCTGGGACTGCCGCGCGAGCCGGTGGCGGCGGCTGGGTTCCTGACCGGGCTTCGTCCGCGGCCGTTCGACGTCGGCCTCGCGGGCGAGAGCCCCTTCCTGATGATGGTCTCGGCCGGGCTCGACGCGGTGGCGATGGGCTCGCTGGACACCCGCTTCAAGTGGCGGTTCGGCAAGGCGGCCGTCGCGGCTCAGGGCCTGCGGGAGTGGCTGCGCTACACCTTTCCCGCCTTCGAGTTGGTCGCCGACGGCGAGCGGATGGAAGCCACCTTCGCCGCCGTCTCGAACATACCCCTTTATGGGGGCGCCCTCCGCCTCGCGCCGGACGCCCGCACCGACGACGGGTGGCTCGATCTGGTGCTTTTTCGCGGCACAGGGCGCGCCGCCGCGCTATCTTTCGCCTGGGATCTGCTCCGCTCGGCTCACGTCCGGCGCCGCGACGTCACCGTGAAGCTCGTCCGCGAGGTGCTGTTCGCGGGACCGGCGGGGTCGCCGGCCCAAGTGGACGGCGACCTTTGCCAGGAGCGGCTGCCTCTCACCGTCCGGCTGTCGCCGGAACGGCTTTTCGTGCTGGCTCCGGGGGACTCTTGACCGATCCGACCCACCCGCGCTCGCCGCGGCCTCTCGATCCGATCTTTTCGCCCCACGCCGTCGCCGTGGTGGGCGCCTCCCGCCGCCGCGAGTCGCTCAGCTTCCGCCTGATCCACAATCTGGTGGTCAACGAGTTTGCCGGCGTCATCTTCCCCGTCAATCCCCAGGCCTCGGCCCTCCACTCCCTCAAGTGCTATCCGACCGTGGCCGCGATTCCGGACCCGGTGGACCTCGCCGTCATCATGGTTCCCCGCGACAAGGTGCAGGGAATGGTCGAGGAGTGCGTCGCCAAGGGAGTGAAGGGATTGATCGTCATCACCGCCGGCTTCTCGGAGACCGGCAAGGAAGGCGCGGCCCTGGAGTGGCGGCTGCGGGAGACGGTGCGCGCCGCGGGAGTACGGATGATCGGCCCCAACTGCATGGGGGTGATCAACACCGACTCCGAGGTGACGCTCGACGCCACCTTCTCCCCCACGCCGGCGCGGCGGGGAGCCATCGGCTTCGTCAGCCAGTCGGGAGCGCTGGGAGTCGCCATCCTCAACGTGGCGCAGGACATCGGGGTGGGGCTGACGCAGTTCGTCTCGATGGGCAACAAGGCGGACGTCTCGGGCAACGACCTGATCGAGCACTGGGAGGACGATCCGGAGACCAAGGTCATCGCCATGTACCTGGAGTCCTTCGGCAATCCCCGGCGCTTCACGGAGATCGCCAAGCGGGTGACGCGCAAAAAGCCCATCCTGGTCGTCAAGTCCGGGCGCACGGCCGAGGGAGCGCGGGCGGCGTCCAGCCACACCGGGGCCATCGCCGGGACGGACGTCACCGTCTCCGCCTTCCTGGAGCAGTGCGGCGTGCTGCGGGCCAACACCATCGAGGAGATGTTCGACGTCGCCCGCGCTCTCGCCCGCGTGCCGCTGCCGAGCGGCTTCCGGGTGGGGATCGTCACCAACGCCGGCGGCCCCGCCATCATGGCGACGGACGCCTGCGTCAACCTCGGGCTGCAGATCGCCGAGCTGTCGGACGCCACCCGGGCTACCCTGCGCTCCTTCCTGCCGCCCGAGGCCAGCGTCGGCAATCCCGTGGACATGATCGCCTCGGCGACGCCCGAGAACTACGCAAAGTCGGTCGCCGCCGTTCTCGACGACCCCGCCGTGGACATGGTGATGGTGATCAACGTCACGCCCGTCCTGGCCAACCCCATCGACGTGCTGCAATCGATCGCCGCCGTCACCCGCGAGCGCCCGAAGCCCGTGCTGGCGGTGATGATGGCGACCGAGGAGTTCTACGACGCGGTGAAGACGCAGCGGGATCTGCCACCCGTCTACCACTTCCCCGAGCCGGCGGCGCGGGTGATGTATCTGCTCGCCCGCTACGCCGCCTGGCGCCGGCGGCCGGCCGACCGGGCCGCTCCCGACTTCGCGACCGACGACGCGCGGGTGGCCGAGATCCTGGGAGAGGTGAAGGACGGCTACCTCGATCAGGCCGCCGCCTTCCGGGTCCTCGAGCTCTACGGAGTGCCGGTGGCGAAGTGGCGGCGGGTCTCGGGGCGCGACGAGGTTCTGAAGGCGGCGGGCGAGATTGGCTATCCCGTGGTGCTCAAGGCCGTGGCCTCCGACCTCGTGCACAAGAGCGAGGCGGGCGCCGTGCGTGTGGACCTGCGGGACGAGGAGGAGCTTGGGGCCGCGGTGGCGGAGATGGACAGGTCGGTCGCCGCGGCCGGTCACGCCGTTGAAGGCTTCCTCGTCCAGGAGATGGCGCGCGGCGGCCACGAGGTAATTTTCGGCATCACCACCGATCCGCGCTTCGGACCGCTCCTGATGTTCGGCCTCGGCGGCAAATACGTCGAGGTCTTCCAGGACGTCCGCTTCGCCGTTACCCCGCTGGACGCCGAGGAGGCTCGGGACGTGGTCCGCGGCATCCGTGGCTTCAAGCTGCTGGAAGGGGTGCGGGGCGAGCCCGGGGCGGACGTGGACCTATTGGTGGAGATCCTGCTGCGCCTGGCCCAGCTCTCGCAGCGCCACCCGCGCATCCGCGAGCTGGACGTGAATCCGTTTCTCGCCGGCCCGGACCGCGCGAGCGCCCGAGCCCTCGACGCCCGCATCCGCGTAGGCGAGCCGTCCGTCTGAATTCGATCTCTACTCAAGGAGAAGCCCGATGCTGAGAAAGCTGATGCAGACGGACGAAAACGCCGGGATGCTGATCGTGCGCCTCGTTCTGGGGATCGTGATGTTCCCTCACGGCGCTCAGAAGCTGCTGGGCTGGTTCGGAGGCGCGGGCTTCGCGGCGACGCTGAAGGGAATGACCGCCATGGGCTTGCCGGCGGCGGTGGTAATCCTGGTGATCGCCGTCGAGTTCCTCGGCTCGCTCTCCCTGATCTTCGGTTTCCTCGGCCGCCTGAGCGCCCTCGGCTTCATCGGCCTCATGCTAGGCGCCATCTTCATGGTGCACCTGCCCAACGGTTTCTTCATGAACTGGATGGGCAGCCAGAAGGGAGAGGGCATCGAATACCACATCCTCGTCATCGGCATCGCCCTGGCGATCCTGGTCAAGGGCAGCGGGAGTTTGTCGGTGGACCGGTCGATGTCGCACAAGTCGGGGTACCGCCTGCGGTAGTCACTCCTTGTCAGCTCGGACGACGGCTTTTTGTCCCGCCGTCCCTGGCGGCGCGACACGCCACGAGCCAAAGCGAGTCCGACCCTGGCTGGCGGGCTCATTGCACTGCTCTTTTCGCGATCGAGCGATTGCGGACGGAGGTGCAGTATGGTGAAGCGCACGGTGCTGGGTAGCCTGCTTGGCCTCGCTCTGACTCTGGCTCAACCAGCGTTCGGTCAACCCGCGATCTATCGATCCGACCTCTGCGGCGGTCCGCGAACGACGAAAGCCCTCCGCCTCGACGATCTCGGCGCTGGATCTACGGAGGCCTTTCACAAGAGATTGTGGCTCCCCGGCAGCCAACCGTGGCCCTTCCTCTCTCCGCGGCGGGCAATCTTCCTGGCCTACCGGGATCTGGTCCGATCGGGCATCCTCGACGCACGCACCGTGTACATCGAGTGGCTGGACCTCCGTTCTACCGGCTATCACGACAGCCGGTTCTACCTGGCCTCTTTCCGTTTCGATTGTGGCGATCGGAAGTTCGATCGGCATGCTCTGATGCTGGTCCTCATGGATGGCACGGTGATCCTGCCGGGCAACGCCGACCCGAGCCCATCGGGCGGGGCTCTGCTGCCACGCCTCAGAACTTCGTGGGTCACGTTCACGGACCTCTATATGGGCTTCGCGGGCGTCTGGGCTCGCGCGAGGCATCTCGTCCGAGACGTCCGCTGCTCGCTCAGCAACTGCCCGGAGCTGGAGGGCTCTCTCTACTACAGCGACTGCAAGGAGGAGCACGGCGTGCAGATCGACCCCGCGACCGTGGCGTCGGGGGATCTCTGGTGGTGGGCCGAGGCGGATTGGCCGCGCCTCTCGCCCGGCGAGGCGATACGTCTTGCCTCGGCCAGGCTGAAACCGGCCGTCATCGATCTGAGGAAGGATGAAGTCCAGATCGACGTGTCGTGGCGCCAGGTGAAGCCCGGCGGCTGGTACTACCTCATCGGCTTCACCACGATGTCCAGAAGCGAGGCCTGCCGACCGACGAATCCCGCCAGCGCCTTCTTCACACGGGCGCATCTGGCAGTGCTGATGGATGGCAGCGTGCTGGTCCCATGGCCGGAAGCGAAACCGAATCCGCACCTGCGCCGGGCGGCCCTTTGAGGGGAGCGAAGATTCTGAGGTGCGAAACGAAAAATCGACCGCGGTCTACGGGACACCAACTCGCGGAGGTTCGCCGGTAGCGGCGAACCGTTCACCGCCAGCGGCGAGGCATTCGCCGGCAGCGGCGAGCCTCTCACCGGCAGCGGCGGGGCATTCGCCGGTAGCGGCGGACCGTTCGCCGGCAGCGGCGAGTCGTTCACCGGCAGCGGCGAGCCTCCCGCCGGTAGCGGCGAACCTCCGCGAGAGAGGGGCGGGACGCCCGCCGGTAGGGACGGGACTCCGTGAGGTCGGCGCGGAGCTCCGCGAGAGAGGTGGGGACCTCCGCGAGATGGGTGGAGACCTCCGCGATCGAGCAACGGGACTCCGCGAGGCGGCCACGACACTCCTCCAGATGGCGCCGAGCCGTCCGCGGACCGGGACGGACCTTGCGGAGCGCTCGGCCGCGACGCTCATCCCCGCCCGGGCATAAATGCCGGGGCTAGGAAGGGCGCCCCCTGAAGGGGACTTCAGGGCGGCGGATCATCCGAAACCAGGCTGCCCCGAAGGGGCAAAAGCATGTAGCCCGGGGCTGGCGGCTTTTTGCCAGCCCCGGGTCACGTAGCCTCACAAACCCCCAAAAGCCCCGAAGGGGCGACGGCAGCTCGGCAAGCTCGGACGCGTTCGAGTCCCAGGGCTTGCGGTCGGAGCTGGGAGTGTGTCTCAAAAGAAGCGCCGACGACGCCTGCGTAGCCAGGGATTGAAATCCCTGGCTACCGACGCTTGTCCCCTCCGGGACTGCAATTCGTTCTTCCCCTGTTCCATAGATCGCACCCCTTGAAGGACTTCAAGGCGGTCCGCCGGCCCAACGGGCCGGGAGATCCCAGCCCAGGGCCGAGGCCGGAGGCCGACGCCCTGGGAAAAACGGCCTCCCCATCCGTGCGGCCTGAAGGGCCGCGAGAGCCTCCGTTCTCCCGACCCGTTGGGCCGGACGGGCCGGCTTCTGTGACGGACCGTTCTGCCCTCTCACACATCGGATTACCGGCGGCCGGTGCAGGCCGCTGCCCGAAGCGCCAGCAACTTGGAGAGGCGTGTTAAGCTTTGGGTATGAAGTCAGTCGTGGAAGATGTGGTTCGCCAAGCCTTGACGCTAGACGAAGCCGGCCGGGCTGAAGTAGCAGCGCGATTGCTCGACAGCTTGGAGTTGGCGGACGCCGAGGCGGAAGCCGTCTGGCTGACCGAGCTTGAACGCCGTGCAGCGGATCTGGAGTCTGGAGCGGTCCAGGGTATCCCCTGGGAAGATCTCCGCGAGAGACTCATGCACGGTCGCCGTGACCAGTAGTCGCCTGATCTTCCATCCGGGGGCCGCCCGCGAGGTCGAGGAAGCCCGAGACTGGTACCGGGAGCGAAGCCTCAGCGCGGAAGAAGGCTTTCTTGCCGACCTGAATCACGCCGTCGAGCAGGTAATCGCGGCACCCCTCCGTTGGCCTCGTTTCAAAGTGAACACCCGGCGCTATGTCTTCCAGCGCTATCCGTTCAGCCTGATCTACCGAACTTACGGAGAAGCTTTGGTGCGTGTCCTTGCCGTGGCGCATGACAGCCGCCGAGCCACCTATTGGCTATCTCGCGCAAAAGATCACTGAATCTTAGCCCTAAGAACCTCGCCAAGGACTATCGCGCTGTTGCCGACCTGAAGGGGACTTCAAGACGGTCCGCCGGCCCAACGGGCCGGGAGATCCCAGCCCAGGGCCGAGGCCGGAGGCCGACGCCCTGGGAAAAACGGCCTCCCCATCCGTGCGGCCTGAAGGGCCGCGAGAGACTCTTCCCGCAGCGACCGAGGCACTAAGCCGCGACGTCGGCCACATCATCAATTCCGGGCCAACGCTCCCGCGGCCCTTCAGGCCGCACCTGCGTTATCAATCTCTCTACCCAGGGCATCGGCCTCCGGCCTCAGCCCTGGGCTCCGTTCTCCCGGCCCGTTGGGCCGGACGCCGTGACTGGTAACTCGCACCCGGTCTCACGGGGTTTCGTAAACATAAAAACCCTTCGCTTCCTTCGGTTTTCGGAGCACCTTGACGAGATTAAGACTGTAGCTCGACTTTCCCGGTTCCGCGACAAGGGCATCTATCTTGCCGCCTTTCATTATCTCGTAGGCGCGCAGGATTCTTTCGATTCTGGTGTCGCCGTGAACTTTCCACGTGCGGCCCTGGTGCTTGAATCTTCCGAAGACCTTGCGACCATCTCCGCTCTTGAGCCCGTCAAGGCGTCCCTGCGAACCCGCTTTGGGGAGGACTTCCGCTTCTACCCAGGCCACAAACGAACTATGGATCACTGGTACCTCCCTGGCGCATTCGCTGAGGCCATAGTTTCAGCCGTCCGCTCGAACGAGTCTTTGGGTGTCTCCGGTACGGATTTTGGGGCTAAAGAGATCCAAGAGCGGGCTCGCTGCCGCCTTCCGCTGGATATAAAGAATCCGTTCCTGAGAGGACATCTTAGCCATTTCGTCGCTCAACTGATCCCGCAGTCGTCTCATCAACTGGACTGAGTCAAATTCCTTGACCTTCTGATTCATCTTGTAGTACCTCCTGAGGACTCCGAATTTCCAGGAGCGCGTAGCCCTCCCGAAGATTGACGGAATTATATTTGTGGATTCGGTCGAGGTTCACTATATGTTTGAAGTTCCAACTCACCAAGACGTCCACGCGAGCAACGGTCGCAACGGCAATATGCTGAGAGTCTGCAATCATTCGCGGTGATAACGCTCCCTGCCGCACGTACTCCTCGGCGAGCCGCGTAGCCTCGTCGTTCAACGCAACATACTCCACGTTGGCTGGAGGAATGCCTCGCAAAACAGCTTGCACGCTATCTGGCGCCCCCGATAACTCGGCAATCATCACGTCGGAGACTACGATAATCGCCTCCCCGGAAATAAACTTTTGCACAATCCGAGTCGATGGCCCCTTGAACTCATCGTCCCCGCATCCGCCGATCACGGAAGTATCGACGTAAACGCGTAGCCGTTTACCGCTCATGCCTGAGTTCCCCCTACCCCTGCCGCATAAAATGCCACCGCAAATCCCCCTCCAGCCGGCGATAAACCTCCGGCTGAATCTGAGGCGCGAAGCGGTGCAGCAGGGAGCTGATCGATTCTCCCCGGGCGGCGGCTTCGATGGCGTCGGCGGCGTCGCTTCCGGCTTTGCTGATGTAGGTCTGCCAGATGGCCTGGCGGACGGAGATGGAGCCCAGGGAGATGTTGGGCATGCGGGAGACGCCCTTCTTGAGGACGGCGATCTTTTCCTTGAGGCTCCGCTCGTCGTCCATCGGCTCGCGCTGCCAGGGGGTGTAGGGCTTCGGCACCAGCACGTTGGTGCCGAGGTGGATGTTGCCGATCGTCCCCTTCTTCGGCAGCTCTTCGAGCATGACGGCGCGGGCGCGGGCGGCGAGGTCCAGAATGCCTTGGATGTCCTCCATGGTCTCGCCCGGCAGGCCGATCAGGAAGTAGAGCTTGAGCTGGGTGAAGCCGTGACGGAAGATCAGGCGGATCTTCTCCAGCAGAAAATCGTTCTTGATCGGCTTGCCCATCTTCACCCGCAGCTCGTCCGTCCCCGTCTCGGGCGCCAGGGTGATCGAGCGGTCGCCCGAGGCGTGGAGGGCCTCGAGCACGCCCTCGGTGACCGCCGGGATGCGGATCGACGAGACCGAGGTGCGGAAGCCGAGCTTGTTGGCCTCGCG
>Ga0134121_10001774_pt1 | contig 19777 bp, 20 predicted proteins | sample KB301_FD_96463 | JGI IMG/M metagenome (GOLD analysis project Ga0134121, IMG submission 96463) | Terrestrial soil microbial communities without Nitrogen fertilizer from Kellogg Biological Station, Michigan, USA - KB3-0-1 | ecosystem: Environmental > Terrestrial > Soil > Unclassified ... | reverse complement strand
CGCTGCCTGCTGGAGCTGGGCGAGCCCGACCGGGCGCGGACGGTGCTGGAACGGGTGGTCAAGCAGGACGCCACCCAGATGGTCGCCAACAAGCTGCTGGTGCGGGCCTACATCGAGACATCCGATCCCGAGCGCGCCCGCGAGCGCCTCGACCTCTATACGCTGTTGAACGACAGCGATCCCGAAATCGAAGAGCTGCGCCGGAGGCTCCGCGCGATGGATCAACCGAGTCAGGCTGAAAACCCGCCTCCCCCGGCACTGCCGGGCCGCCCGCCCCTCTCTCAGCCGGCGCCGTCCCGCACGGCCGGTGAGGACATCTTCGACCTCGGCCTGCCGGCGACCCGTCCCGTGGTGCCCGCGGTCCTGGAGGAAGAGCCGTTCGCGGAGCTGTGGGCGCCGGCCCTGAAAGCCACGCCCCCAGAGATCCCGGAACCGCCGCCATCCCCGGCAGCTCTGGCCCCTGAGCCCGCCGCCGCGCCCTCTTCCGTGGCCACTTCCGTGGATATTGAAGAGCCCGAGCCGGAGCACGTGCTGTTTCCCGGCATGGCCTCCCAGGACAGCCGGCAGCGCTATCTCGCCGGTCTGGCCTCCGAGGGCCTGTTCCATCTCGATCCGACTCCCGAAGTGCTGGAGCCCGTGGAGCCCGAGCCCGTCGAGGCGCGGAGGGTGGAGGAGGAGCTGCCAAGGGCCGCCGTCGCCCCGCCCGAGCCTCTCGCCGCGCCTGTCGAGCCCGAGCCCGAGCTTGTCGTCGCTCCCGAGCCCGAGCCGGCTCCCGAGCCCATCGCCACCGCGACACTCGGCGAGCTCTACCTGCGGCAGGGTTACCCGGCGGAGGCCGAGCGGATCTTCCGCGAGGTCCTGCGCCGCGAGCCGGAAAGCGCCGTGGCGCTGGAGGGGATCGCCAAGCTCTCCCAACCGGTGCCCGCCGAGACCGGCACATTCCCCGAGGTGCACCCCGTCGAAGCCCGCGATCTGCTCGCGGACGATCTTCTCGCGGGATATCAGCCGGCCGGCCGGACCGGTCCGGCGGAGGGGCGGTCTCGCAAGGCCTTTCTCCTGAGCCGTTACCTGGAGCGCATCCGGCGGGGAGGCCGGCGCGATGTTTCTTGACCAACTGAGCCAGATCACCAACCGCATCGACGGCGCCCTGGCCCTCTCGCTAGTGGCCAAGGACGGCATGCCCGTGGAATCCGTCAGCTCCGATCCGAGCCTGGACCTCGAGGTCCTGGCCGCCGAGCTGGTCAACCAGGTGCGCTCCATCACCGAGAACCATCGCGAGCTCGGGGCCGGCGAGGTGCATCACCTCTCGGTCTCCACGGACCGGTTGACGCTGATGGTAAGCTCCGTCGCCGCGGACTATTATCTGCTTCTCGTGCTTGGACCCGACGGCAACTACGGGCGGGCCCGGTTCGAGCTCCGGCGAGCGCGGCTGCTCCTGGAGGCAGAACTCTCCTGACCAGGGACGCGCGCCGGCAGGCCAGGTGGCGCGGGCCGGCTGTACCGCTCCAGAGTGCACGCGCCGTGCCGCTGGAGCCAAGCAAAGGGGCATCTCACGTGCTGACATTTGAACAGATCAAGGAACTGATCGAGCTGGTGTCCCTCAACCGGCTCCAGGGCCTCGAGCTCGAACGCTCGGGATTCCGCCTCAAGATCGACGGCCAGCAGACGGCTCCCGCCGCGCCCGCCGCGCCGATGGCCGCCGCCTCGCCGGCCCACGCCGCCGCACCCGCTCCGGCGATGACCGCTCCGCCCGCGCCGCCGTCCACCGCGGCCCCGGCTCCAGCCGCCGCGGCAGCTCCCGCCGGGCCGCCCAGTGGTCCGCCAGGCCATATCGTGACCTCTCCCATCGTCGGCACCTTCTACCGCGCCGCTTCCCCCGACTCTCCTCCCTTCTGCGAGGTCGGCTCGTCGGTGAGGCGTGGGCAGGTGCTCTGCATCATCGAGGCGATGAAGCTGATGAACGAGATCGAGTCGGACATCGACGGGGTGGTCACCGAGATCTTCCCCCAGAACGCCCAGGCCGTGGAGTTTGGCGAGCCGCTCTTCGCCATTCGGCCGTCCTGAAGTCTTCCCGAGGCTGCCGCGATGTTCAAGAAGATCCTGATCGCCAACCGGGGCGAGATCGCGCTCCGTATCATCCAGGCCTGCAAGGAGCTGGGGATCAAGACGGTCGCCGTCTACTCGACCGCCGATCGCGACAGCCTCCACGTCACTTACGCCGACGAGGACGTCTGCATCGGTCCGCCGCCCTCCAAGCAGAGCTATCTCAACATCTCGTCCATCATCTCGGCGGCGGAGATCACCGGCGCCGACGCCGTCCATCCCGGCTACGGTTTTCTGGCCGAGAACGCCCACTTCGCCGAGGTGCTCAACGAGTGCAAGATCGGTTGGATCGGGCCCCGGCCGGAGGTCATCCGCCTGATGGGCGACAAGGCCAAGGCCCGGCAGACGGCCAAGGCCGCGGGCGTGCCGGTGCTTCCCGGCAGCCAGGAGCCGCTCGCGAGCGTCGAGGAGGCGCAGGCCCTGGCGGGCGAGGTGGGGTACCCGGTCATCCTCAAGGCCTCGGCGGGCGGCGGCGGGCGCGGCATGCGCATCGTCCACGCCGCGGACGAGCTGGCCGGCCAGCTCACCGCGGCGCAGAGCGAGGCCGAGAAGGCCTTCGGCGACGGCTCGGTCTACATCGAGAAGTACCTGATGGAGCCGCGGCACATCGAGTTCCAGGTCTTCGGCGACCATCACGGCCGGGCGGTGCACCTGGGAGAGCGTGAATGCTCCATCCAGCGCCGGCACCAGAAGCTCATCGAGGAGTCGCCGTCGCCGGCCCTCAACCAGGAGCTGCGCGAGGAGATGGGAGCGGCGGCGGTGCGGCTCTGCGAGGCCGTGGGCTACGAGAACGCCGGCACCATCGAGTTCCTCCTCGACGCGGACGGCCGCTTCTACTTCATGGAGATGAACACCCGCATCCAGGTCGAGCACCCGGTCACCGAGATGGTCACCGGCCTCGACCTGGTGAAGATGCAGATCGAGGTGGCGACCGGCCGGCGGCTGGAGATCCCGAACGGCCTCAAGCCGCGGGGGCACGCCATCGAGTGCCGGGTCAACGCCGAGAACCCGGACACCTTCGCGCCCAGCCCCGGCCCGCTCAAGACCTTCCACCTGCCGGGCGGCCCCGGCACCCGGGTGGACACCCACGGCTACGAGGACTACGTCATTCCGCCGTACTACGACTCGCTGGTGGCCAAGCTCATCGTCCATGACCGCACGCGGGAGTACGCCATCGCCCGCATGGCCCGGGCGCTCGACTTCTTCGTCGTCGAGGGCATCCACACCTCCATCCCCCTCCACCGGCGGATCCTCCGCGATCCGGACTTCATCGCCGGACGGCTGTCGACGCGCTTCATGGAGCGTTTTCTTCAGAGGGAAGGGCCGGGCGACCGCGGCAAATGAAGTTCCCGGTCTATGCCATCGCCGACGCGGAGGCCCTCCGTCCCCGGCCGCTGCCCGCGGCTGTGGCGTTGATGGCGGCGGCGGGGATGCGGTGGATACAGATCCGGGGCAAGCGGCTCTCCGGGCGGGAGTGGTACTCAACCCTGGCGGACTGTTGCCGGGTCCTCGAAGGCAGCGGCGTGGAGCTCTGGGTGGACGACCGGGCCGACCTCGCGGCCCTCTTTCCGGTGCAGGGCCTCCACCTCGGACAGGCGGACCTCTCCCCGGCGGCGGCGCGGCGGGTGGTGGGGCCGGGCGTCCAGCTCGGGCTCTCCACTCACGATGAGGCGCAGCTCGCCGCGGCGGACGCCGACTCCGAGGTGGACGTGATCGCCGTCGGGCCGGTCTTCCCGACCACCGGCAAGGAGCGGCCGGACCCGGTGGTGGGCCTGGACTTCGTCCGCTGGGCGCGGGCGCGGACGGCCAAGCGGCTGGTGGCCATCGGCGGCATCGGCGCGGACAACGTGGCCTCGGTGCTGGCCGCCGGTGCCGACGCGGCGGCGGTGCTGGGGGCGGTCTGCCGTGGGGATGCCCGCGATATCGCAGCCAACTGCCGCCGTCTCCTGACCGCGGCCGGCCCTTCCGTCAGACACTCATGCGCGTCTACCTGACGGGGTTCATGGGTTGCGGCAAGACCACCGTGGGACGGCTGCTGGCTTCGCGACTGGGAGTGCCGTTCGTGGACCTGGACGAGGAAATCCAGCGACGGGCGGGAAAATCCGTGCGGGAGATTTTCGCGGAGCAGGGAGAGCCCGCCTTCCGGCAACTGGAAGCCGAGCTGCTGCGCGAAACTTTCAACCTTCCGGACGTGGTGGTTTCGACGGGAGGCGGTACGATGGTGTCGGAGGTGAACGCGCGCTGGATCGGCGCCAACGGGCTCGCGGTATGGCTCAACCCGTCGTTCTCCACCATCGTGACGCGCATCGGCGCCCGGGGAAAGACCGACCGGCCGCTGTTCCGCGACGAGGTCCAGGCGCTGTCGCTCTACCAGCAGCGGCTGCCGGCGTACCGCCGGGCGGACGTGACCGTGGACGTGGCGCCGGTGGAGGAGCCTGAGGAGATTGCGGCGCGGATTGCGTTATTGCTCAAGGATCGTGGATGATTGCCGACTGACCACCGAATTGACTGCCTGGAACCGACATTGCGCTATCTGATTCTCTCCGACATGCACGCCAACTGGGAGGCGTTCGAAGCCGTCCTGCGGCGGGCGCGCCGCAAGCGTTTCGACTCGGTCCTGGTGCTCGGCGACCTGGTGGGCTACGGCGCCGCGCCCAACCAGGTGGTGGACGCCGTGCGCGAGCTCGGCCCCCACCTCCACACCGTGCGAGGCAACCACGACAAGGTGGTGACCGGCATCGACTCCGGCAGCAACTTCAATCAGACGGCCCTCGCGGCGGCGCAGTGGACCAGCGGACGGCTCACTCCGGCCAACCTGCGCTACGTCCGCAACCTTCCCCAGGGACCGCTGCAGGTCGAGGAGAGGCTCGCCATCTGCCACGGCTCGCCGCTCGACGAGGACACCTACGTCTTCTCGGACGTCGACGCCTGGGAGATCTTCTCCCGCTTCCAGACGCCGGTGACCTTCTTCGGCCACACCCACATCCCCTCTCTGTTCTGGCTGGAAGGGCGGCTGCTGGGCGTGAAGGCGCTGCGTGGCACGAGCGGCCGCATCCAGCTCGATCCGGGGGGCCGCTACCTCATCAATCCCGGCTCCATCGGCCAGCCCCGCGACCGCGACCCGCGGGCCTCCTACATGACCTACGACAGCGTCAAGGGCATCGTCCGCTGGTATCGCGCCGAGTACCCCATTCAGGAGTCCCAGCGCCGCATCCGCAAAGCCGGCCTGCCCCACACCCTGGCCGACCGGCTGGCTTTCGGGGCGTAGGGGGCAGGCGGAACCCTGCTAGTTTCTGGTAGAGGTCCCGGCGAGCTTCAGCCGGGTCAGAATCTCGACGAAGCGGGGCTCGCCGCGCAGAGAGTCGAAGCGAGGATCGACCTTGAGCCAGACCAGGGCGCCCTCCCTTGCGGAGAGGGCCCGTTCCAGCCATCCCAGGGCGATCGCCTTGTGTCCCAGGGCCGCGTGAATACCGGCGGCCTGCGAAGCGAAAGGCATACCGCGATCCGCTAGGCGCTCGATCTCGGCGAGGGTCCGCTCCGCCTCCGTCCGTCGCCCGGCCAGAACCGCCAGATAGGCCCCCGCCGAGCGCAGGTTGGCGTCCCGTGGCGAGAGCTCCCGGGCACGGGCGAACGCGGCTCGCGCCTCGTCGAAACGGCCCTGCTGGACGCGAGCGCGACCGATGAAGTACTGGGCCGTCTCCAGCTTCGGATCGAGCTTCAGAGCTGCCTCCAACTCCGCCACCGCGTCGTCATACCGCCGCGCCCAGTAGAGCCGGTAACCGAGCCCCGCGTGCACGGGGGCCTCACCGGGTGTGAGCTCGACGGCCCGGCGCGCCTCTTTCACCGCCTCTTCGGAGCGGCCGGTCGTCTCCAGGAGGATCGCGTACCAGAGATGCGGCGTGGGCTTCCCGGGCTCGAGCTCCACGGCGCGCCGGAGCTCGCTCTCGGCGCCGCCCCAATCCCAGTCGGCGTGCATCCGGACGAAGCCCAGCACGGCGTGCGCAGTTGCCAGGTGATCGTCGAGCGCGAGCGCCCGATTCGCCGCCTCGCGAGCCTGTGGATAGGCGTAGAGCAGGGCCTGCGTCTCGGCCAGACCCGCGAAAGCGGGTGCGAACGTGGCATCGGCGGCGGTCGCCCGCTCGAAGTCCCTGAGCGCCACGCGCAGGTCATCGGCGGTTCTGCCGGCCAGGTGCTCCTGGCCCAGGGCATAGGCCGCCGCGGCCGGAGATGGCGGCTGGGCGGAGACCCCGGCAGTCGCCTTCAGGATCGAGATCCCGGCGAGCATCGAGGCGAGTGCCACACGGCGGGCAGACTGTCTCATGATCTCAGTATAACGCGGCCGGCGAAGGCGCTGTAGAATCAGCCCGGGTCCTGACTGAAATGAAAAACGGAAGCATCGCCCGCCGCGGTCTGTCGCAGCAGGACGCGTTCTTCGTGGCCTACCAGGAAGAGAGCGCGGTGGCGATGCAGTTGGGGGTGGAATTCGAGGTCGCGGGCGCGATGGAGCGCGAGGATCTGGAGCGGTGTCTGAAGCGGCTGGTCGAGCTTTGGCCACAGCTTGGTCAGACGGTGCACCGGCGCGCTTTTGGGCTGGCCTGGCGGGGTCCGGCGCGGCTCGGGCAGATGCTGGCGGTGGCGGCCGACGGCGGCTCGCTCGAACGCTGGCGCAATACGCCGATCGATCCCTTCCGAGAGCCATCGTTCCAGTTGCTGTGGATTCCAGACCGAGAACGCGGCGTCCTGGCGTTCCGGGCCCACCACTCGACGCTCGACGGGCAGGCGCTGGCCTGGGTCTGCTTGCGGGCGCTACACATCCTGGCCGGCGGCGAAGGGACGGCGGGTCCGGACGGGGGGCGATCGCGGGACGGGGCGAGCTTCGGGCAGCTCTGGCGACAGGGTCACCTGGGGCCGATGTGGCGCTACCTGCGCTGGCTGCAGGAGGAATCGCGGCGCGGGCGAAGCGCCCGCCTGGCGGTCCGTGAGACGGCCCCGGGCGACGTCGGGGTCTGCTCGCGGCGGCTGGAGGGAGCGCGGTGGGAGGAGCTTCTGGAACGGTCGCGGGGGTGTGGCGTCCAATCGACCTGGCTCTGCTGCGCGGCCTGGATGCGGACCCTCGGCGGCTGGAACGCGGAGCGGGGCGTGGACAACCCGCTGGTGTCGCTGGAGCTGCCGGTGAGTATCCGATCGGGGCGACCGGGGAGCGGGGGGGAGGCGCCCGAGCTCGGCAACGGCGTCTCGCCGCTCCTCCTCTTCGCCGATACCGCCCGGCCGCTCGAAGAGATCGCCCGCGACCTCCGGCGGCAGTTCGTCACCGGCGTCCGCCAGCGTTCGCACCTGGCGGTTCCAACCTTCACCGCCGCCGGCCGTTACCTTCCCTGGCGGCTCTTCCGCCGGCTGGCGTGCGACACCGTCTACAGCGGCTTCGCGACCAGCCACTTCACCTGGATGCGCTCGCCGGTGGACCGCGACGCGATCGCCCGCCTCTCCGGCGGCCGTTTCGAGCTCCTCGACCATCGGTTCTACGGCCCGGTGTGCCTGCACATGGGTGCCGCCTTGCAGGCGCTCGAGACCGGCTGGGGACTCCAGCTTTCGATCACTCACCGGCTCAACGCCCTGCCGGCCGCCGATGCCGGCGCCCTCGCCGACCGGCTGCTGGCCGAGCTCGGCTCCGGGAGGTCCCGATGAAAACGAAGGACGTCGACCACTTTCGGGAGACTGGCTATCGCCTGTTTCCGGGCTTCCTCTCGGCCGTGGAGACCGAGCGCCTGCTCGCGCAGGTCCGAGAGGCTCGATTCACGGCCGTCGCCGCCAAGGCTGGGATGAACCTGAGCTATCGCGTGGTGGACGGCCTGCGGACCCGCGACGAGCTTCCCGAGATTTTCGCGCTGGCGTCGGGCCGGCTCCAGGAGATCGCCCAGGAGTTGGTCGATCGGCCGATCGAGCTGATGCGGGACCCGAAGCGCTCGGTCCGCATCCAGTCCTATTGCCGGAAGGCCGATGGCTTCCTCTGGCACCTGGATGGCGGCGCCTACGGCGCGCTCCTGACCCTGTCCAATACCAACGAGGGAGCCACCGATCTGCTGTCCCCACGGCTGAGCCGCCTGCTGAAGCCGGCTCCCTACCTGCTCTTCCCCTTCCAGGGCCTGCTCGAGATAGCCCGGCCGACCCGGATCGTCACCGCGCCCGGGGACCTGCTGATCCTCCACGGCGGCGCCATCATCCACCGCGGGGTGATGCAGCTCGACGAGGGAGAACGGACCCTGCTGGCGGCGAGCTTCGATCCGGTAGGCCGGAAGAAGAGCGCGGTCTGGGAATGGCTCGCGCGCCGCCTCAACTACTGAGGACGATCCGCCGGTAAGCGCCTACGGCACCAGGACCACCTTGCCGGTGGCGCGGCGGCCCGCGAGCAGCTCGTGGGCGCGGCGGATCTCCGCCAGGGGCAGCACCTGGCCGACCTCGACCGTGACCTCGCCGGCGGCGATCCAGTCCAGAATCCGCCGCAGGGAAGGCGCGATCAGGTCGTCGCGGCCGAGGAGCGCGCGGAGGTGGAAGCCGAGGACGGCCTGGGAGCGGAAGAGGAGCTGGACGCTGTCGACGGCGGGCGCGCGCTGGCTCACCATCCCCAGCACCACCAGGCGGCCGAGCGGCGGCAGCAGGCGCAGGCTGCGGCGCATCACCTCGCCGCCGATCGTTTCCAGCACGAGGTCGGGGCCGCAGCCGCCGGTGACCTCCCGCACCGCCCGCTCGAAATCCTCGTAGCCGGCGACGCGCTCGGCGCCGAGGTCGCGGGCGCGGGCTCGCTTCTCGGGCGTCGAGGCGGTAGCCACCACCCGCAGCCCCAGGCGGCGGGCGATCTGCACGGCGGCGCTGCCCAGCCCTCCGGCGGCGCCATGGATCAGCACCACCTCGCCGGGCTCCGCCCGGGCCACCGTGACCAGCGCGTGGTAAGCGGTGAGATGGGTCACCGGCAGCGCCGCCGCCTGCTCCCAGGGGAGTCCCTCCGGGAGCGCGACGCAGGCCGCGGCGGGCAGCACCGCGTGGGTGGCCTGGAGCCCCAGGGCGGCCACCGCCGCCACCCGCGTTCCCGGTGCCGGAGCCCCGGGCGGGGTCCCGGGCCCCACCTCCTCGACCGTGCCCGCCGCTTCCATGCCGGGGCGGAAGGGAGGCCGGGGGCCGCCGAGGTAGGTCCCCTGGCGCATCAGCAGGTCCGCGTGGTTGAGACCGCAGGCGGCGAGACGCAGGAGCAGCTCGCCGGCGCCGGGCCGGGGGGGCGGGGCCTCGATCCAGGCGAGGTGCTCCGGGCCGCCGAAGCCCCGGACCTCGACGGTCTTCAACCGCCGGCCTTCCGGGCGATCCGCCGCGCGACGTACTCCGCGTCGCGGGCGATGCCTCGCAGGTAGGGCGAGGCGAAGGTGCGGCCGAAGTGGATTCCGAGCAGAAAGAGGCCCGGCGCGTCGAGGCTCTCGCACCGCCGTACCCGCGGCCGGCCGCCGTCGGGCCAGCGGAAGAGTGACCCCAGATGCGGGGTGGAGTAGGAGAAGCCGGTGGCGAAGACGATCCGGTCGGGCGCGATCTCCTCGCCCCCGGCGAGCTCCACCCGGTCGCCGTGGTAAGCCGCCACCTGCGGCACCCGTAGCATGTCGCCGCGGCAGATGGCGCCCGGCAGCGTCGCGCCCAGAATGGGGTTGGTCTGGAATTTCCGCCACACCCACGGCACGATCGGCGCCTGCTCGATGAGCCAGATCCAGTAGTGGACGTCGATCCCGAGCAGATACCTGGGAGCGGTCCACAGCGGGGAGCGCAGCGAGAGCCACGCCCGCTCCCCGGGACGGCGCACCTGCAGCCAGGTGACGGCCACCTCGTCCGCCGAGATGCCTCCACCCACGATCAGGAGGCGGCGGCTGGCGGCCAGGGCTTCGCGGCGGATCTCCCGGCTGTGGCACCAGGGGATCGTCGTGGCCGCGGGATCGAAGCCCGCCGGCAATACCGGGGTGCTGATCACCCCCGTGGCGTTGACGACGAAGCGGGCGGCGACCGAGCGCGACGCCCCCGCCTCGTCGCGGTAGACGACCGCGAAGCCGTCGCCCTGTCTTTCCACCCGTTCCACCCGGGCGCCGTAGGTCACGGCGAGGCCGTGCTGGCGGCAATAGCGTTCGAGAAGCTCCAGGTATCTCCCGATCGCGATGTACGGCGCCTCGCCCTCGAGACTCTCCATCTCCGGCAGGCGGGAGAGCGGGGCGGGCGAAACCAGGGCCATCTCGGGGTCCAGGCGCCGGAGCGCCGCGCCCTCCTGCGCGCCCTGCTCCAGAAGCAGGTAGGGCCGTCCCCGGCGCGCCAGACAATAGGCCGCCGCCAGACCGGCGGGGCCGGCGCCGAGGATGACGGTCTCGCAGCGGTCCTCGCTCATCGCGCCTCCCCAGCCTGCTTCCAGCGGGCGACCCTCTGATCGCGTAGCGCGAGGGCGGCGCTCCACTCCGAGGCCGGCTCGGTCATCTCGGTCATCTCGATCATGGCGAGCACCAGCTCGCCGCGCAGCACCAGGACCTCCTCCACCCGCGCGGCCACGGCGACGGTGACCTGGGAGGGATCGGAGCGCCGGACCTCGGCTTCCAGCGCGAGCCGTGCCGGCAACGGCACGGCACGGAGGAACTTGGCGTGCCGGATCATCCCCAGCACCGCGTATCGCTCCCGGCCGCCATGGCGCAGCGGGGTGACCTCCTCGGCCAGAGGACCGGCGACCTGGGCGGCGAGCTCCATCGCCAGCGTCCCGGGGAGGGTGGCATGGGCGGGGAAGTGATCGGCGAACAGCGGATGGCCGGCGGGGATGAAAGCTTCCCCGGTGGCGCGGCCGGCCACGGCGTCGATCGACAGGGAGCGGAGGAGCTCAAACATCGTCCCCGTCCTCCTCCAGCCGGCGCCCCAGCCGGTGCCGCACCAGCCGCGCCATCGCCGCCACCGTGCAGTAGCGGGGCAGGGTGTCGACGTGAATCCGCTCCGGAAAGATCTCCGCCGGAGAGTCGTCGAGCAGCGCCATCAACCGGCTGCGCCCGGTCGCGGTGAGGAAGCCGTCGGCGGCGAAGGCCTCCTCCGGGAGATCCCCCTGGGCCAGGGTCTGGAGGGTGCCGGCCGCGATGGCGACGCCGAAATGGTCCTCGACGCGAAAGAGCAGATCGAGCAGATCCATCGACGAGAACTCCAGGTCATAGAAGAGGAGCTGCCGCGGCGAGACGGGATGCTCGTCGTCGAAGGCCAGGGTTTCGCGGACCAGCCTCACGACGGTTTCGGTGATCTCATCGGCCACAGCCATCCTCCCGATTCGAACCGTTCAATTCGCCACCCGGCGCACCACGATCGCGGCGTTCTGCCCGCCCATGCCCAGCGACACCGAGAGCACCGTCCGCGCCCCGGCGTCGCGCGGCTCGGCGATCACGTGGTCGAGCTCGCAGTCGGGGTCCGGATGACGGAGGTTGACCGTCGGCGGTACCAGCCCGGTGGCGCAGGTACGGCAGGCGGCGATCGCCTCCAGGGCCCCGGCCGCGGCCATCGCATGACCGATCGCTCCCTTGGCGCTCGAGACCGGAGTCCGCCGCCACTCCTCCCCGAGCAGCCGGCGGATCGCCGCCGCCTCGGCGCGGTCCCCGACCAGGGTGGCGGTGCCGTGGGCGTTGATCGCGTCGAGCTCACCCGCCGCGAGGTCCGCGTCGGCGAGGCTCCGGCGCATGGCGAGCTCCGCGCCGGAGCCGTCGGGCAGCGGGCGGTTGAGATCGAAGGCGTCCTGGCTGGTGCCGAAGCCGATCAGCTCCGCCAGCATCGAAGCCCCCCGCCGCCGGGCCGCGTCGTAAGACTCTATCACCAGCGCCGCCGCGCCCTCGGCGAGGGCGAAGCCGTGCCGGCCGAGGTCGAAGGGCCGGCAGGCCGCCGCCGGCTCCTCGTTTCCCCGCAGGCTCCCGCGATCGGTGGCCAAGGTTCCCAGGCGGGAGAAGCCGAGCAGGTAGAAGGGCGTCAACATGAAGCTCGAACCGCCCGCGACGCAGGCCTCCACCCGTCCCCGGCGCACCAGCTCCGCGGCCTCGCCGATCGCCTGGGTGCCAGAGGCGCAGGCCACCGCCATCATCCGCCGGGGACCGCCGAAGGGCGCCGCCAGAGTGGAGAAGACCGTGCCGGCGGCGCGCAGGGTGAGCTCGCGGCCGGCCAGCCGGATGGTGTCGAGCCCGGTACCCCAGACCAACCCGCAGCCGCTCGCCGCGAGGCCGGCCTCGGCCAGGGCGTCGCCGATCGCCCGGCCCGCCACCGCCAGATCCCGCTCCGCGCCCGGTGGCACCGGCGTCTCCGGCTCGACCTCGCCGCCGGTGGTCACCGGCAGACCCAGGGCGACCAGACGGGGCAACCGGCGGATTCCGGAGCGGTCCTCGAGCAGCCCCTGCCAGAGAGCGGCGGGGGTCGCGCCCAGCGCCGAGAGCGCTCCGGTGCCCGTGATCACCACCCGGCGGCGGCTCACGTCACCTCCCAGACCAGCTCCGGACGGTCCCGGCCGTCGTCGCCGTGCTCGGCCGGCACCCGGTAGACCCACCGGCCCGTCGTGGCGACGTTTCCAAGGGCCACCAGCAGGGCGGCGAGGCCGGCGGCGGCGTGGGGCTCGGCCGCCGGTTCTCCCCCCTCGATCGGCATTACGGGCTCCCGGTTCACCGCCACCAGGCGTACGCTCCTGCTTAAGGGTGGATAGGGCGCCGGACGGCGGGCGAAGAGGAGCGCCACCGCCAGCCCGGCTTCTCCAGCATTGACTCCGGCGTCCTGATCGCCGGCCACCACCAGGACCTCCGTCTCGCGTTCCTCGGCCAGCCGCTCCCAGGCCACCTCCAGCGCCACCCACCCCTGCCCCGCGCCGCCGCCCAGCCCGAGGCCATAGGCCTGGTTGCCGAGGGCGATGGCGAGCGCCGAGAGCGCCAGGTTGTCGACCGCGTGCAGGGTGACGACGGGGTTGAAGTGGGGAGCGCGGGCGCCGTCACCTCCACTCCCCAGGCTCTCGAACGACCGGATGACGTCGAAGAATTCGGGCGAGCCCGTGTGATGCGGTGCGAGGGAGACGAGCGCCGCCCGGGCCGGATCTTCCGCGGCCGTCGCGGCCTCCTCGCCGGCGGCCACCGCCAACTGCACCGGCAGGTTGAAGCGCCGCACCCGGCGCCACAGCTCGGGTTGCCGCCGCAGCTCGGCCGGATCGTCCACGCGGGCGGAGCGGATCAGATACATCGGATCAGGGACGTCCCGGACCCCGGTCCGCGCCGGTGAGCTCCTCGACCATCGCCGCCAGCTTCGCCAGGGTGACGCCGCCTTCCAGGGCGCGGCTCAGCACCGCGCGGGTGATCCGCACTCCGAAATGCTCCTCCACCGCCACGATGGTCCCCAAGACGATCACCGAGGAGAAGGGGATCACCGCGTCGAGCGGCTCGTCCGCCCGGCAGCGGAGCACCGGCGCCGCCTGGACGGAGTCCGGTGCCGCCCGGACGATCAGCTCGCGCAGCTCCGACACCAGATCGGACCGGTCCGGCGCGGTCATGGCGGCTTACTGGACGATCGGCAGCCGCGGCGACGAGGTCACCGGGGGCCGATCCTCCGCGGTCACCGGCACCGGCATCGGCGAGAGCGGCTCCGCATGGGGGAAGAACCTCTGGTCCTTGTGCCGGTACAGGTTGTTGTACGAGCACCCCGGCATCAGCCGGCCGTCGGGCATCACGTAATGGGTGCAGCACTTCTTGAGCCGCGCCACGTCGAGATCCCAGGGATCCATGAAGGCATGAATGAAAATCGCCTTGCTGCGCGCCTCGGTGCGCCGTTCGATCTCGGAGGCCGAGAGCGGATTGCGGGAGTTGTAGGTGTCCTTGAGGAAATTTTTCAGTGACTTCAGGATCACCTCCGAGCCTTCCCCCACCTTGGTGGCCGACCAGAGCTCGGTGATGGCGTCGAGGATCATCTTCTCCAGCGCGTCGTCGCTGCGGATGACCGCGCGGTTGGCCATGGCGTCGAGGTATTGCCGCACGTTGACGAACTCGGGGAGCGGCACGTAGCGCCCGTCCTCCATGCGGAAGAGGTAGGTCGCGGTGTAGCAGCTCGCGTGGGAGCAGGGCACCGGGTGGAAGCTGTCGCGCTTGAGCCAGCCCGACTGCTCGGCGATCAGCTCGTGGACCTCGGGCATGGTCAGCCGGTGGCCCGCCGGATTGCCGTGATAGCCGTCGCCGCCGTCGCCGGTGTGGGCCATCGGCTGGATGACGATGCTCGATACCTGATCGAGCTCGACGCCGAAGTCGATCAGCGCGCCGAGCTCGTCGGAGTTGTCGCCCTTGGAGACCGTCGGTACCAGCACGGTGGGGATGTCGAGCTCCTTGATCACCTCGATGCACTTCATCTTCATGTCGATCAGCTCGACGCCGCGGATCTTGGGATAGACCCCCGGCTTGAGCGTGTCGAACTGCAGCGAGGCGTACATGCCGCCGGCCTTGAAGCGTTCGGCGAATTTGCGATCGTTGGCGATCAGGCGGCCGTGAGTCGAGATCAGCAGCCGCTTGACCTTGCCGGCATGGGGGCCGCGGAGCACGTAGTCGCAGAACTCGAAGAACTTGGGATGGAGCGTCGGCTCGCCGCCCGACAGCAGCATGATCGGCAGCTCCCCCTCGGATTCGATCAGCTTGTCGACGGCCGTCTGGAACTCCTCCAGCGACATCGAATAGCGCTGCTGATTGCGGACGATGCAGACCGGACAGGTCAGATCACAGCGGTCGTTGATCTCGAGGATCGGCGAGCAGGTGTGCTGAAGGTGGTCCTCGCAGAGGCCGCAGTCGAGCGGGCAGCCGTGCTCCACCCGGGTGGCGAAGCGCAGCGGCAGCGTTCCCGGCTTGGTGTAGGAGAGCGATTTCATGTAGTAGTCGGCATCGCTCGAGATCTCGACCTCGAAGTAGCCGTGCCGGGGACACTTCTTCTGCATGTGGACCGCGCCGTCGCGCAGCACGATGTGCGCGTCGATCACTTTCTTGCAGGTCGGACAGATCGATCGGGTGTACGAAAGAAAGGCCGCGTCGCGTTCGCTCTTCTGGGGGACGCTCAAGGGAAACTGCATGGCAATGCCTCCTTGCTCAGCGTTGAGTTGCGGCGACTGTTTCCTTCAGGTCAGCGTGCCGCCGTCGAAAACGAGAACTGCCCCATTCATATACGTGTTGCGCGGCGAGCCCAGCCAGGCCACCAACTCGCCGCACTCGGCGGGCTGGCCGAAGCGGGAGAGGGCGCAGCCGCTCAGGTACCTCTGCTGATGATGCTCGGGGATGGTCGAGCGCAGGCCGCCGTCGAAGATCCCCGCCGTGATGGCGTTGACCAGCACGCCGTAGGGCCCCACCTCATGGGCCAGGCTGCGGGTCAGGCCGTCGACCGCGCCCTTGCTGGCGGCGTAGTGGACCGGGCCGGGGATGGCGCGGCAGGAAGCGATCGAGCTGATGTTGACGATGCGGCCGCGCTTGCGGCGGATCATCCCGCGCACCGCGGCCCGGCAGAGGCGGAAGACGCTCATGAAGTTGAGCTCCATGACCTCGAGGAGGTCCTCGTCCTCGAGCAGGATGAAGGGTACCGATTCGCTGACCGCGGCGTTGTTGACCAGCACGTCGACGCCGCCCCAAGCCTCTTCGACGGCGGCGACGGTCCGCGCGGCGGCGGCGGGCTCGCTAAGGTTGGCCTGGATCGGCAGGCACTCCGCGCCCGCCGCTTCGACCTGCGCCCGGGTCTCCTCCGCCCCCTCCCGGCCGCGGTGCCAGGTGAACGCCACCCGCGCCCCTTCGCGCGCGGCCACGGCGCAGATCCCCTGGCCGATGCCGCTCGAGCCGCCGGTGACCAGCACCCGCTGGCCGCTCAGCAGCCCGTGTCCGCCATCGTCCTGGGCGGCGTCTTCTCGCGACGCCTTGCGCGAAGAGTCCTCAGCTCCATTCGACATGATCGTTTACTGGATCAATATATACCACGCTAACGCGGCATCTCAACCCTTCGAGCGCAGCGAGCAGGGTGTCGCGTCCGGGCTCCGAGCCGCCGACCAGACACAGCGCCGACCCCTGATATCCCCATCCTTGAGCGACTTGGAGGGCGGCGCGGCCGGGAGTGATCTCCAGCACCGCGCTGGGCAGCAGGCGCCCGCCGACCACCGCCCGCGGCGGCGGCGTCAGCGGCTCGCTGAGGCGCACCACCAGGAGATCTGGGGGCTCCGGCGGACGGTGGCGGGGCGCCTCCGCGGCGAGGCGCCGCAGCAGAGGGTGATGGATCGGGCCGGGCGGCACCGGCGAAGCCCAGCGACGGATCGCCGGCGGAGCCTCACGGATCGCGCCGTCGCCATGCAGCCCGGCGGCGGCGCAGGCGCCTCCCAGGGCGCGACAGACCACGAGACACTCTCCCCGGCTGCCGTCCATGCGACCGAGAAGGACCCGGCCGTCGGCCGCCCGCGACGCCGGCAGCGCCAACGCCGGCAGCGCCGCCGGTGATCCGGACCCGCGCAGCGCGGCGAGGGCCACGCCGAGGAGCCCGGAGGCGCCGAGGGTGTGGCCGAAGTGGAAGAGCGGCGTGGTCAGGGCCACACCGAGGTCCGGCACCGCCCGCCGTACCGCCGCAAGCTCAACCGAGTCGACCTCGGGGGGACCCGTGCCCTGGCCCAGGATCAGGTCGACGGGACCGGGGACATTGAGATCGTCGAGCGCCCGCCCCAGGCCACCCTCGCCACGATCGTCACCCTCGCCATTGAGATCCTGGCTCAGCGCCGGGCCGCGGAGGCGGCATCCCGGACCCCCGCGGCGGAGCCGTAGCGCCACCGCCGCCTCGCCGAAGAGGAAACCCTCGGTCCCCGGCTGCCAGGGAGTCTGAAGCTCGGAGGACAGGATCCGTAGCGCCTCGAAGTTGGCGTGGGCCGCCGCGGACAGAATGTCCGCCGCCAGCACCACCACCTCGCCGGCCCCGCCCGCGAGGAGGAGGCGGGCGAGGAAGAGGCCCTGGAGACCGGAGGCGCAGGCGGCGCTCGCCACCGGCAGGCGGGTGTCGGCCCAGGGCGCCATGTCGCGAAGGCCGAGGAGACCGGCGTCGAAGGCCCCGCGCCAGGCTTCGGCCTCGAAATCCGGAGCCGCCCCGTTGCACGACGCCACCACGAGCGGAGTCCCCGGCGCGGGCGGCGAGCCGGCGCAACATTCGGCGAGGGCCCGCCGGGCCAGGGCACGCCACCGCTCGGCGCCGGCCAACTCCGGATCGAGCCCGCGGGCCGGACGGCAGAGGCCGCTGGAGGTCCAGCGGCCGGCGGGCCAGGGCAATGGTTGAGGAGCCGTCAACGCCGCGCCGGCCAGGAGCTCCGCCGCGCTGCCCTGGGCCGTCGCCAGCCCCACGGCGGCGATCACCGGAGGCCCTCCGTCCCGAGCTGAGGATTCCGACACCGGGCCGATTATACTTCGGCGGCATGCACGGCCAGGGCACGAGAGAGGCCATGAAAGAGGGCTATCGCCTCCACGCCGGGTTCCTGTCGGGAGAGGAGACCGACCGCTGGCGGCGGAGGCTGGATTCCCGGCGGGAAGTCTTCAAGGCGGTCGGCGGGAGAGGCGGTCTCAACCTGCGCTACAGCGTCATCGACGGCCACCGGTCCCGCGAGCACTTCCCCGAGCTCGTCGAGCTGGCCCGGACCCGTCTGCGCGAGGCCGCCGAGGAGGCCGTGGGCCAGCCCCTGGTGCCCATCCGGGACGAAAAGCGCTCGCTCCGGATCCAGCTCTACGGCGGCAGGCACGAGGGGTTCCGCTGGCATCTCGACGTCAGCTCCTACAGCGCGCTCCTGACCCTCGCGAACACCAGCCGCGGCGCCACCGAGGTCATCTCTCCCCGGCTGACCCGTCTGCTGGTGCCTCTCTACTACCCGTTCTATCCCCTGCGCCAGCTCTTTTCGGCGCTGCCGCACCGGACGATCCACTCCGCTCCCGGCGACCTGCTGATCCTCCACGGCAGCGCGGTCCTGCACCGCGCCCGGGCGCTCGCGGACGAGGGGGAGCGCCTGGTCGTGGTCGCGGTCTTCGAGCCGGCCGGAAGCAAACCGACGCCGGTCCGCGACTGGCTGGCCCGCACCTTCAACTATTAGCTTTGCTTCGCCTCCGCCAGCCGCTCCCGCAGGCGCATCTCCCGCAGCCGCTGTAGCGTCGAGAGGACGCCGCCGAGGATGATGATGTAGAGGCCGAACCAGACGAGCTGGATGAGCGGCTTGCGGGTCACGTCGAGCGACAGCTTCATCGCGTTCGCGACCCCCGCCGTCTCGAGCTGCACGGCACCGTTGCTGGCGTTGATGCCCGAGACGATCAGGGCGCCGCCGCCGGGGAGCTGGACCGGCGGCGTCTCCACTTGGCCGCTCGCCGGGTTGAGCCGGTAGAGCGGCTCCAGCTCGACCGTCTTCCCGCCCCGGGTCACCGCCAGCCTGGCGCCGACCGTCACCGGCTGGCCGGCGGCCATGGCGGCCATGGCATTGCCCTGAGCCTGGAGGTTGAAACCCGCGAACTTGATCTCCATGTCGCCGATCTTGCCGGTGTCACCCTTGGCGAGTTGGAGCTTCGGCTGGCCGGGATCGAAGTCGATGGGCGAGACGTAGAGATCCTGGAAGGGCGTCGTCCGCACGTCCGGGTTCGCCATCACCTGCTTGGTGCGCAGATTCATGAACAGCTTGGGGTAGACCATGAACGGCTTCTGCCCGGCCCTGGCGACTTGGACCTCCATCTTCTCCTTCTCGAAGCCCTGCCGGGGAATGAAGCGCTTGAAGGTGAGGCTGACGTCGCCCACCTGGCGCGGCACGTTCTGAGTCAGGGTGACCTTGGTGCTCTCGTCATAGCCCGAGGAGGCGATGATGCCCAGCAGGATCACCCCCACGCCGACGTGGGCCAGATAGCCTCCGGCGCCGCGCAGGCCGCTCACCTGGAACTTGCCCAGCGTCTTCTGGAAGTTGGTGGCGAGCGCCAGGGCGGCGAGCAGCACGAAGAGAAGGTGGAACGGGTCGTGGATCTTCCACACCGCCGCGCCGATCGTCAACACCACGGCGAAGATGCCGGGGACGACCATCTTGCGCGCGATCTCGGAGAACTTGTTGCCCCGCCACGTGAGGTAGGGGACGAGCGAGAGCAGCAGCCCGATCAGGATGGCGATCGGCAGGCTCACCCGGTTGTAGAAGCTGGGGCCCACCTGGCTCGGATTGGACATCACCTTGGTCAGCAGCGGCGCCGAGGTGCCGGCGGTGATGACCACGGCCGCGACCAGGATGGTGATCGTGGCCAGCACCATGAAGGTGCCGCGCGACAGGAACGGGTCCTCGTTGGGCTCGGTCGGGATCTCCTTCCAGCGGGTGATCAGCAGGAACAGGCCGAGAAGGAAGAAGCCGCCCAGCAGCAGGGTGAGCCAGCCGGAGATGCCGAGGTCCACGAAGCTGTGTACCGAGAAGTCGGCGAGCACGCCCGAGCGGGTGAGGAAGGTGCCGTAGAGCACCGAGATGTAGGTGAGGAAGGCGAAGACGTAGTTGGCCCGCCGGTAGCGGCCTTTGGCCCGCTCCATGTGCAGGCCGTGGATCATCGTCGTGCCGAAGAGGAAGGGAATGAACGAGGCGTTCTCCACCGGGTCCCAGCCCCAGTAGCCGCCCCAGCCGAGG
>Ga0134121_10001773_pt1 | contig 19785 bp, 23 predicted proteins | sample KB301_FD_96463 | JGI IMG/M metagenome (GOLD analysis project Ga0134121, IMG submission 96463) | Terrestrial soil microbial communities without Nitrogen fertilizer from Kellogg Biological Station, Michigan, USA - KB3-0-1 | ecosystem: Environmental > Terrestrial > Soil > Unclassified ... | reverse complement strand
CGGGAAAACACTCTAATTACTGACAGCACAAACACATGAAGACCCGAGGACGACATTCTAGCGTATCCAAGTCGGTTGTGGTATCCGGCGGGTTCAACGAGCGCGCCGAACCGCCATTTGACCTGACGCCACGACAAGAAGCGATATGGCGCGAGGTTGTCGCCGGCGAAGACCCGAGCTTCTTCAAGACAGCGGTTGCGAAGGGGTTACTGGCCGATTACTGCCGGAGACGGTCGAGTGGCGAGGAGATAAACGAGGTCATCCAGCGGTTCGCCGGGGACTGGGCGGAGGATCAGAACATGATCGCCGATTACGAAAAGCTGTTGCGTATGCGTGACCGCGAGAACACCGCGACGATCCACCTGGCGACCAAATTGCGGCTGACCAATCAGTCGCGCTATGTGCCGGACACGGCGGCCCGTGTGGCGCGGGATGCGGTTGCGCAGCAGGATGTGCCGTGGGCAAAGCGCGCCTGACGCGAGCGCAGGAAGCGATCGACTGGATCGAGCATTACTGCGTCGTCCCGGAGGGCAAGCTACAGGGACGCCCGGTAAAGCTGCGGCCTTGGCAGCGCAACGAGCTGCGGCGGATATACGACAATCCGGCCGGCACAAGGCGCGCGATCCTGTCGTTTGGTCGAAAGAACGGCAAGACCGCGCTTTCGAGTTTCCTGACGTTGTTGCACTTATGCGGCCCCGAGGCGCGGCCGAACAGCCAGTTGTACTCGGCGGCGCAGTCACAGAAGCAAGCCGGCATATTGTTTGAGTTGGCGGCAAAGATTGTGCGCGGCTCACGCGCGCTCGAACGGGTTATTGTAATCCGCGATACCTTGAAGGAACTAGCCTGTCCGCAACTCGGCACAATATACCGCGCACTCTCGGCCGAGGCAAAGACGGCGTTCGGACTGTCGCCGGTGTTTGTTGTGCATGATGAGTTAGGTCAATGCCGTGGCCCGCGTAGCCGGTTATACGAAGCATTGGAAACCGCGACCGGCGCACAAGATAATCCGCTGTCCCTAATCATCAGTACGCAGGCGCCGACCGACGCCGATTTGTTGTCGGTGCTGATCGACGACGGCCTGGCGGCGCACGACCCGCGCGTGGTGGTGTCGCTCTACACCGCGCCGATGGATCTCGACCCGTTCGGCGAGGATGCGATAAAGGCGGCGAACCCGGCGTTTGGCGATTTCCTCAATGCCACCGAAGTGCTCGGCATGGCAGCCGACGCCGAGCGCATGCCGAGCCGCCAGGCCGAATTCGAGAACTTGATCCTGAACCGCCGCGTCGAGGCGTCGGCGCCCTTCATCAGCCGGCAACTGTGGCAGGCGTGCGGGGCCGATCCGTTGCCGCTCGACGGCCACCCGGTCTATGGCGGGTTGGACTTGTCGGCGGTGAACGACCTCACCGCGCTGGTGCTCGGCGCCCGCATCGACGGCGTGTGGCAGATACACCCGACATTCTGGCTACCGGGCGACGGGTTGGCGACGAAGGCGAGGGCGGACCGGGTGCCGTATGACGTTTGGCACCGCGACGGCCACCTGCTGGCGGCGCCCGGCAAAAGCGTCGATTACGAGTATGTCGCCGAATACCTCCGCGGGATTTTCGACAAGTACGATGTCCGCAAGATCGGCTTTGATCGGTGGGGTTGGCGACACTTGAGGCCCTGGTTGCTCAAGGCGGGTTTCACCGAAGGCCAACTCGACGAGCACTTCGTCGAGTTCGGGCAGGGCTATCAGGATATGTCGCCCGCGTTACGGGCGCTCGAAGGCGAAATCCTCAATGGCCGCATCGCGCATGGCGGGCATCCGGTGCTGTCGATGTGCATGGCGAACGCGGTGGTGAAGAGCGATCCGGCCGGTAATCGCAAGCTGGCGAAAGACCGCAGCGCCGGGCGCATCGACGGCGCCATTGCGCTTGCTGAGTTGTGCGGCGTCGCGCCGCTTGAGGACAGCCAGGAGATCGACATTCAGGCGATGATCGTCTGACCGCCGAAAGTCATTGAGGCCGCGTGGCGGCCTTCCTATCGCCTCCCAGGGGCATTCAATGCAGATGATCTTCAAGACCGCGGCCGGTAAGGCCGCGGGCAGCCAGTCCTACGTGCTGAGCGATGCGACGACGGATCGCTACAGCGACATCATCGAGCCGGACGGCTGGCTGCTCGACGACTTCCGCGCCAACCCGATTGCGCTGTTCAATCATTTACAGCATCAGCCGATCGGCAAGTGGCAGAATATCCGGGTAGAGGACGGTCGCCTGGTGGCGGACTTTGCGCCGGCGAAAAAGGGCACGTCGCAGCGCACCGACGAAATCCTGTCGCTGATCGAACAGGACATCTTGCGCGCCACCAGTGTCGGGTTCCTCGGCGTCGCCAGTGAGCCGATCGATCCAAAGCGGCCGGGTGCCGGCACCCGCTACACCCGGCAGGAGTTGCTTGAAGCCTCCATCGTCAGCGTCCCGGCCAACCCGGCGGCGCTCGCGGTGGCGAAGTCGCTGAACATTTCTGACGACACTATGGCCTTCGTCTTCGGCGGGCATGCCGGACAGAGACGGGACATAGCCACAACCGGCGGGTATGCCGTGACGCAACCCCGATCGAGGGGCACTCCCATGACAACCGAGAACCTCACCACGAGCCAGCAGATCGAAGACCGCCAGGCGCGGCTTAACGCGGCGCGTGACAAGCTGTTCGAGCACACCCAAGACCCCGAGCACGACCCGGACATTGCCAACGGCTTGAATGCCGAGATTGCCGAGCAGGAAAAGCGGTTGGCATCGTTGCGGGCGACCGAACGGTCGCTGGCGGTGCGTGCCGCAGCCGAGCAACAGGTATTGCCGCCGCTGAGCGCGCCGTCGATCAACCGCCGGCCGCTCGGGCTGCCCGTCAAGGAGCGCTCGCCGGGCGCAATATACGCCAATCACTGCGTCGCGCGGTTTATCGCGGTTGCCCGCGGCCTGCCGATCGAGGCGGTGCTGAGCGAGCGCTACCCGGACGACGAGCAAACCGCGGTCGTCACCCGCGCGGCGATTGCTGGCGCGACCACGACAACCGCCGGATGGGCGCTCGAACTGGTGCAACTGGGCCAAGGCGAGTTCGTCAACAGCCTGATGCCCAACCAGGTGTTTCCCAAGCTCGCGCAGTTGGGCACGGCGCTGACCTTTGGGCCGAATGCCGGGGCAATCAAAATCCCGTCGCGAGCCGCGACGCCCTCGATCGGCGGTTCGTTCGTCGCGGAAGCGGCGCCGATCCCGGTTCGCCGGCTGGGCACCACGAGTATCACGCTCTATCCGCACAAGGTCGGCGGCATCTCGGTGTTCAGCCGCGAGATTGCGGCCTATTCCAACCCCGACATCGAGGCGCTGATCCGCACCAGCATCATTGACGACACGCAGATAAACATCGATGCGTTGCTGCTCGACAACGTGGCGGTGTCGACGACGCGGCCGGCCGGCCTCACCAACGGCGTCTCCACCCTCACCGCAACGGCGGGTGGCGGCTATGCGGCGTTCCTCGGCGATCTCGCCAAGCTGACGGGTCCATTTTACGCGGTGAATGCCGGCCGCAAACTGGTGCTGCTGATGAACCCGGCGCAGCGCAACCAGTTGATGTTCGCACCGGGCCCGGCCGGCGCGCCGTTCGGCTGGTCAACCCAATTCACCGACATGTTCACCGTCATCACGTCGACCAGCATCGCGGCCGGCGCGGTTTACATGATCGACGCGGCGGATTTTGTCAGCGTGTCCGGCGCACCGGAGTTCGAGGTCAGTGAAGTCGCGACCATCCACATGGAGGACACGACGCCGCTGAACATCGCGTCCGGCGCGCAGGGTTCGGGCGTGTTGGCGACCCCGACGCAATCGATGTTCCAAACCGCGCAGATCGCGATCCGCATGCTCGCCAACGTCAACTGGGCGATGCGGCGCAGCGGCATGGTGCAGTTCATCGGTACCGGCGTGAACTGGGGATAAGCAATAGGCGGGGCTTCGGCCCCGCTTAGTTTTGCGGAGGGAATCGATGGCCGATGTGCCGCAGCCGACGCAAGTGCGCGCCGATTACGTCAAGGAAATGGTGCATACCGGGGAAACGGGCGCGCTGGCACCACCGCGCAATCTCGACGTGCCCTATCTCGCCGGCGATGGCGTGGTGGGCGCCACGCTCACTTGCACGATGGGCAACTGGACCGGCGAGCCCACCGGCTACAGCTACAAATGGATGGCGGACGGAACCACGGCTGCCGAGGGTGCCGCGGCTAATTACACCGTGGGGGCCGGCGATGCCGGCAAGAACGTTACCTGCATTGTAACGGCGACGAACGCCGAGGGCTCAACCGCGGCGCCGCCGTCGAATGCCGTCGCAGTGGCGGCGGCCTAAACCGAAACACGGAGGGAATAATGGAAACGAGCCGCAACCAACCACGCCACACGACTGAACAAGCGCCGGCGCCGAACACGCCCGAAGCCGACCGGCGGGCGAAGGAGCAGACCGACAAGGAAATTGCCGAGCGGGTTGCGTCGCCGCCGGAACAGCCGACACCGACCCAGGCAGAAGCCGACGCTTTCAAGGAGGGTGCCGCGGAACCGCCCGCCGAGCCGCCGCCCGAAGCGCGCCATGGCGAGACCGCGCACCAGCGCCGCGAGCGCGAAGAAAAAGAACGGCAACAGCGCGACGTGAAGCCGGAACAGGGCCGCAGCGGTTACCAGACCCGCACCTGATGGCCAACTGGCTCACCCGAATGCTGCCGTGGGGGCGCGCGGTCGAGGGGCAATACCGCCCCGGACCGTATTTTCTCTCCCACGGCTGGCTGCCCGCCGGCAGCTCGTGGAATTACTGGCAGAGCGGCCAAAACGTGCAGCCCTATGGCGGGCGCAGCGCCATGCTGGAGGCGTGCATCAGCGCCTATAGCCAGACGGTGCCGATGTGCCCCGGCGACCACTGGCGCAGCCTGTCGAATGGCGGGCGCGAGCGGGTGACGAATTCGGCGCTGTCGCGCATCATGCGGCGGCCGAACGATTATCAGAGCATCAGCGATTTCCTGCTGAACCTGACGCGGCGGCTGTATGAGCGCGGCGAGACGTTTGCGGTCGCGGTGCGCAACGCACGCGCCGAGATCATTGAACTGCACCTGATGCGCGAGGGCTCGGCGACGGTGGCCGAGGACGGCAGCATCTTCTATTCGATGCAGGGCAACGAGATCATCGAGCAGCGGCTCGATTTATCGTATCCGGTGCCGGCGCGCGACGTGCTGCACATCCGGCTGCATACGCCGCGGCACCCGCTCAAAGGCGCGAGCCCGATCATGGCGGCGGCGCTGGATCTGGCAATGTCGGATGCGGCGCTCAACCAGCAGATCGCGTTCTATCTGAACCAGGCGCGGCCGAGCTTTCTGCTGACTACCGATCTGCCGCTGAAGCGCGAGCAGGCGCAGGAACTGCGGCAATGGTGGGACCAGCAGACCCAGAGCGAGAATGCCGGGCGCACCCCGATCCTGACGAACGGACTAAAGGCGCAGTCGATCGCCACGAGCGCGGTCGACGCGCAGCTCGCCGAAATGCTCAAGATGAGCGATCAGAACATCGCGCTGGCGATGCGGATACCGCTGCAAATTCTCGGCATCGGCGGCACAACCTACGCCAACACCGAGTTGCTGATGCAGTCGTGGATCGGCACCGGGTTGGGGTTCACCCTGAACCACATCGAGGAAGCCTTCGGGCAACTCTTCCAGCTTCGCGGCGTGCCCGACGAATATCTCGAACTCGATACCCGGGCGCTGCTGCGCTCGGCTTATCGCGAGCGCATCGAGGCGCTGGCGCGCGGTGTCATCAGCGGCATCTACAGCCCGGACGAGGCGCGCGCATCCGAAGACCTGCCGGCGGTGCCGGGCGGTCATGGATCTGAACCGAGGGTTCAACAGCAGGTCGTGCCGCTCAGCTACGGCAGCGACATGCAGCCGCCGACGCCGCAGGCGGCATTGCCGCCGCCGGATACGCCACAACTCCCCGCCGACGCAGCGCAAAAGACCGATGAGAATGCATCAGAACGGGCAGTCCTTGCCTACCGCGCCGAACGCCGCCGGGCCGCTTGAGGCGCTCGCCGCCGAACTGGCGGCGGACGCGGCCCGTATCGAACGGGACTTGAAGCTGACGATGGCGGCGCTCGCGTCAGACATGCGGGCGGCGTGGGCCGAGGCCGAGTTGCGCGTCGAGCGGCTGGTCGCGGCGCGCCTCGCCGAACTCAAGGACGGCGAAGCCGGGCCGCAGGGGCCGCCCGGCGAGCGGGGAGAGCGTGGAGAGCCAGGCGAGGCTATCGCGGGCCCGCCCGGCGGACCGGGCATTCCTGGGCCGCCAGGGGAGCCGGGCGAGGCGGGCGTCGAGGGGCGCAGCTTCACAATCCGCGGGACGTGGAACCCGGCATCCGAGTATCGCGCACTCGACGTTGTGATGCTCAACGGCGCGAGCTTTGCGGCGCGAGTCGATGGCCCGGGGCCGTGCCCCGGCGAAGGCTGGCAGATGCTCGCGGCGCAGGGTGGATACGGCAAGCCGGGCAAGCCCGGCGAGCGGGGCGAGCGCGGGCCGCCGGGGCCGGCGCCGACCGCGCTCGAAGTCGATCCCGAGGGCATGCTGACGCTGCGCTTTGGCGATGGCAGCGCGCTCGGCTGCGATCTCTATCCGCTGCTGTCGCGGCTCGCCCGGTGAATTACTACCGCATCACCCGCGTCATCACGCCGGCGGCGAGCCTCGATCTGGTGACGCTGGATCAAGCCAAGGCATTGCTCGGTATTGATCCGGCGGACACCTCGAAGGACGCCCAGATCAGCCAGCACATCGCCGCGACCTCGGCGGCAATCGCCAATTACTGCGACCGCGTATTCGTGCAGCAGGTTTATCGCGATCAGGTGCGCAACGCTTACGGCGGTTACGGCGAGCCGTTTATAACCCGGCAATATCCCATCGCGGTTGACGTTGCCGGCGTGCCGCTCGTCGCCATCACCGAAGCCGGCGTGGCGCTCGACCCGGCATACCTCGAAGTTTACCCCGAGGCCGGCAGCCTCTACCGGCTCGACGGGTCGGCGGCGCCTTATGCCTGGAATACCGCGACGCTGGTGGTCGACTACACCGCCGGCTTCGATCCGATCCCGGCCGATGTGCAGGGCGCCTGCCTGGAGTGGATTTCGATCCGCTACAACGCGGTCGGGCGCGATCCCTCGGTGCGTTCCGAGACGATCCCCGACCTCATCACCCAAGTCTACAGCAGCTCCGGCGACACCTCAGACGCAACCGCGATGCCGGGATCGGTCCGCGAGTGGCTGACGCCGTACCGGATCACCTGGGCGCTGTGACGCCGCAGACCCTCATCGCGCGGCTCGACGCGGCGATCGCCGGCTACGGCCAGATGGTCACGCTGCAGCGCACCGCCGTCGATCCGGTGACCGGCGCCAACACGGTTTCGGAACAGGTCGAGGCGCCGGCGGCGGTGCGGAATTTCGGGCCGCAATCGCTGGAGTCGGGGGAGTCGCAGGAAATCCGCGTCGTGCTCAGCCCGACGGGGCTTGGCAGCTTCGGGGTGCCGTCGCGGGACGACATCATCCTGATCGACGGCAGCCCGGCCAACATCACCGAGATCGCCCCATTGTCCTATGGCGGCGCGCTGTGCCGCGTGAACCTGCTCTGCCGTGGCTGACCAGCGGGAAGTTATCCTGTCGCGTCTGGCGGCGCTGTGCGCGTCTGTGAGCGGCATTACGGCGGTGGTGCGCAACGCCCTCGACGTGCCGAGCAATGCGCGGCCCGCCGTCATCATCCAGGACGGCATCGAGACGATGCTTAACCAACCGGACACGGTGCGCCACAGCGAAATTCAGCGCATGGAATTGTCGCCGGGCGTCAGTGTCTATATCCGCGCCGGCGGCACCGCCGATCCCGGCGTGCTGCTGTCGCGCTACCGCAGCGCGATTGTCGCCGCTGTGCTGGCGGACGGCCAGTTGCGCGACGCCGTAGGTACGAATGGCCGGATCACCTATCAGGGCTGCGTCGTGCTGCCGCCGGATGCCGAGGCCAAGGAACACCGGCTCGATATCACGCTGACCTTTCAGTATGCCTTCCGCCTGGACGATCTCGCGGCGTGATCAACATCAGCGTCGATTCCAACATCAATCGGCTGGTTTTGAAACTTGACCAGCTGCCCGATGAACTGAAGCGGCGGCTCGAAGTCAAGATCACCCAACTGACGATGCAACTCCTATCGCGCGTCAAAGCCGGCGAGCCGGTTCAAACCGGACGGCTGCGGGCTGCAACGCGGTCATTCGTCGATACGCGCCCAAACTTTATACGCGGTCGGGTGCGGATATTGCCGGGCGGCAAGGCATCACGCCTCGGGGCCGCGTTTGGCGCACTCGAATACGGCGGACCCGGACAGCGCCGGCATGGCCCGGTTTCGGTGAGCGGCTACCGGCGCAACACCGGGTCGGTCGCCGCCTACGAACGCCGCCGTCCGCACATCAGAGCCCGCCGCTTCCTGCGCGGCCCGGCAGCGACCCTCTTGCCGCGCGCCCGCGCCGAACTCGCCGAGACTGCCCGCGACGCAATGCAGCAAGCACTACAATTGTAACGAAGGAGGACATCATGGCGCTCGGCACGTTTAACATCTTCGCCCAGAACGAACTCATCGGAAAAGTGAAGTTCGAGGGCGGCAATGACATCGGCCCGCAACTCATCGTCGAACTCAATAAGGTGATGTTCCGGCCGTCCGCCGCGGTCGGGCTGATCCAGGACGAGTGGGGGCAGCTCGAACTCACCGGCGAAGTGCTGGTCGACGACACCGGCGTCTTCGGCACCGTGACGCATCCCGACACCGGCGCTGTCTCGCCGCTCGTCGATATGTACTACATCGGCAAGGGCATCGTATCGATCCAGTTGGAAGGCGATATCGCCTATCGCGACATTGGCAACGTGCCAACCTTCGAGTTCACGCCGGACATCACGACATTACCGCACTACTCGTCGCGCTACGGCGTGCGGGCGAAGGATCTGGAGGTCATCACCGAGAAGAACGCCTCCGTCCATATCGTCATGGATGAGTTTACCTACGACAACCTGCTGCTGGTGCTAATGGGCGAGCCGACCGCGCTCGGCACGCTGTCGAATAACGGGACGATCGCCGCCTGATGGTTTCGCTCGTCGATATCGTACCGCAGACCCGCACGGTGGAGATCGCCGCCGGCACGATCAAGTTGCGCGGCCTCGGCATCAAACACATCGCCGCGCTGCTGGTCGATTATCCCGAACTGCGCAAATTGTGGATGAACGGCGCGCCGGCGATCGAGGTCGAGGCGCTGATCGCCACCATGCCGGGCGCGGTCGGCAGCATCATCGCGATGGCGGCAGGCGAGGAAAAGGTCGCCGACCAGATCATCGACGCGCTGTCGCTCGACGACATAGCCGAATGCCTGATCGTGGTGCGCGACCTCACGATGCCGAATGGTGTCGACCCTTTCGTCGCAAAGCTCGGGCGCCTGCTCGGCGCCGGCGAGCTCCTATCTGGCAAGGCAGCGGATACGAATACGCCGCCGCCGCCGAGCAACTGATCGCCTTCGGGCACAGCCCGGCCGACGTGCTGGCCTACACGCCGCGGCAACTCGCCGCCTTCCTGACGATCGCGATGGCCCGCCGCCGCCGCGAGCTTGCCGAGCAGATAAACATCCAGGCGCTCGCCGCGCGCGGCGACGACAAGGCGATGAAAGCAACCCTTAAAGAACTGAGCGACGATGCAAGGTAACAACCTAAACATCGATATTGTCGTCAACAGCGACGCGGAGGCCAAGCTCGCGCTGCTGAAGGCGCAACTGCGCGCCACCAACAAGGAGGTGAAGCAGCTTGGTGATGCCGGCGCGAAGGCCGGCAATCAGATGCCCTCCAAGGAGTTGCAGGACGCCACCGGGCGGGCGGCGGCGCTGAACAGGGAAATCCGCTCGCTCAACCGCACGCTCGCACAGACCGGCGATGTCGCCGCGAAAACCGGCAGCCAGGTCAATGTTTCGGCGCGCAGCTTCCGCTCGCTCGAAGCCGCCATCTTCAACGTCGGCAAACAATTCGGCGTGCTCGGGATTGCCGGCTTCGCCGCGTTCCGCGGGCTTCAAGCCGTCGCCCAGCAAATCGACGATGCGCGCAAGAAGCTATTGGAGTTGCGCGACGCCGCACAAGAGACGGCGCAACGCCCGGCAGCGGTAAAAGCCGCCCAGGATATCGCTACGAGCCTTGGCCGCGAGGCTTCGGATGCCGATAAGTTTATGACCGGCGTGGCCGAATCCTTGGCAAAGGTCCGCACCGAAGCAGGCAAGGCGATCCCGGACCTCGTGTCCGGCGTAAAGGTGATGCGCGGCGGCGTGGACGATGCGGCATCGGAGATATCTGGCACAGTCAAAATCCTGCGCGGCAGCAGCAGGATCGTGTTCGATCTCGCGAACGCCTACAAAATGCTCGGGATCGATGCCAGAAACTACAAAGGTACCGCGGAAGGTATTCTCCAACTGCAACGCGATGTGGCCGCCGCCTTCCTGCGGGCGTCGCAATCGAAACTGTTCGATCCCGTACAACTCAACGAGATAGCAAAAGCCATCGGCAAAGGCTCGTCTGCCGAAGCACTGCTGAAGATTCTGCCGGCGTTGCTACAGCAGATGGATCAGGCAATCGCTAAGAACAAAGAACTTAACGCGGATATTGCGAACGAAGAGGCCAGGAAGGCGGCAGTCGATCGGCTCACTAAGATGGTCGATGCCCAGATCGCCGAGCACAACCGGCTATGGACATCGGTGCAAACCGCTTCCGCCAATGCGCTCGCCGATTTCATCGGGAGCATTCCGAGCTGGGTGTCGGCTTGGGAGCAGTGGAAAAAAGGAAACCAAACCGCAATCGAAGGTTTCTTTGATTGGGTTGCCGCCAAACTGGCGTGGCTCAACAACGCGCTCAGCCGCATAGTGCCATCGATACCAGCGGCGCCGGCTGGGCCTGACTATGTGCCGCCCGCCTCTGGCATGGCTTCAGGCGGTTTCGTCTCCGGTCCTGGCAGCGCCACCAGCGACAGCATCCTGGCGCGGCTCTCGAATGGCGAGTTCGTCATGCGGGCGCGCGCGGTCGAGCACTGGGGGCCGCGTTTCATGGCGGCGCTGAATAGTCTCCAAAACCCGTTTGGCTATCACGCCGGCGGCCTGGTGACGCCACGCTTCGCCGAGGGCGGCCTGGTCGCGGCGGGCGGCGGCACCCCGGTGCATCTGCACCTCGGCGGCGCTGAGTTCGCGCTGTCGGGTCATAGCAAAGTGGTGGACGCCTTGGTCACCGAGGCGCATCGCCAGCGGATGCGATCGGGCGGCCTCAAGCCGTCGTGGTACGGCGGGCGGGTCAGCGGATGATCGGTCCGTTCCCGACCGGCTTCGATATCATCATCAGTGGCGATGCGCCGGGCGTTAACCCGTACTCGGCGCGCGGGCTTCGCGGCACCTTAGCGCCGATCGACGCCGCGAAGGGCGACAACAAGCTGCGCCGCACCGTCAACGGCACGCTCGTCAGTATCGCCGCGCCGCAGATGTGGAAGTACCGGCTTGAGGTGCAGGGCAATGACGTGGCCCCGGCCGCGCTCGACGGGCTGTGGGTCGGCATGCAGGCGACCGTGAATTGCCACGTCGAGTTGGCGTTTCTGACGGCCGGCGGCTCGGCGTCGCGCCCGATGGTGCCAGGCAGCGCGCGCATCGAGGGCGACTATACCTACTATCGGCCGCAACTATTGATGCTGATAGTCGAGCTGCAAACCGGCGCCGACGAATGGGCCGCTTCGGTGTCCTGGTCGATGACCCTGGAGGAAGTCTGAGTGGAGTTGATTTCTCGATCTGAGGCTAAAGCCGCTGGCCTAACCAGATACTTCACCGGGCGAGCGTGCCGACAAGGGCATCTCTGCCAGCGGATGGTGAGCAATAGCGATTGCGTCGATTGCATGCGGGAACGCGCGGCCCGTGCTTACGGCGACGAGGCCCGGGCCAAGTCTCGCGAGCGCATGAGCCGGCTATCGCGCGCAAATCCGGAGAAATTCGCTGCCAGAAGTCGGGCAAATTATGCGGCGAACAAAGAAGCGTGGAAGGCTCGGATCAGGCAATACGAAGCCCGTAATCCTTTGAAGGTGCGTGTTTGGCAGCGGCTTAAAAAGCATAAGGATGCGCCGGGACATTTCACGGCAGACGACTTGGCGGCGCTGTTTATTCAACAAAACAATCGGTGCGTTTGTGGGAAGTGCTTATCCGAAGATTGGACCATAGACCATATCGTGCCAACCAGCCGGGGTGGCACGCATTGGCCCGATAACATTCAACTACTTTGCAGCTTTTGCAATAACAGCAAGAGCAATAAGACTATGGAGGAATGGGCGCCGCTATGAGCGGTCCATTTTTCTTTGCATATGTCGGCGGCACGATCGTCGATCCCGTCACGGTGGTCACCACCGGCAACGTCGCCGAAGCCAGCCTCACCATTGACGGCATTCCCACCGAGGCGCTCGCGGCGCTGACGCCGGGCCTGCTGTACAATGTCACCGGCAACAGTATCCCCGGCGGCACCACGTTTATCGCGCCGGACGTCGGCGCCACTTCGATCGATCTCGACCAGGCGCCGACCGCGACGGTGGACGCCGCGCTGCTGACCTTTACCGGGCCGCGCGCCGAGAACGAGCCGTTCGATCCGGTGGCGCACCTTCGCTTCGACGAGGATGTGCTCGGGTTCGAGATTGCGCAGTCGGAAGGCGACTTCGCGACGCTGACCATTGACGTGAAGAATACCGGCGCCGGGCTGCTCGCCACCGGGCGCAGCTTGTGGTGCTGGCTGTCGATCGCCGGCGACCCCGACCCGGTGCCGCTGTTTAACGGCCGGCTGATCGGCACGCCGCGCCTCGCCGCCGCCGAGGTCATGCAGCTGCAGTTCCTCGCGCGGCCGGATGACTACAACAGCCAAAAGCTGGCGCTCGCCGAAGACATGAAGGTGCTCCCGTTCTGGGATCCGGTGTGGCTGGCGACGCAGCAGGACAATCCCGACACGGTGCTGGAGACCTACTCTGCACTGTGGCACACCGACCGGATCACGCTGGAGGTCACCACCAGCGACATCATCGAGGGCGAGGCCGGCACCGTCACTGTGGGCGAGGACCAGGCGTTCTACGATACTTTCTCGATGGCCTTCGGCGACGGCGGGCCGCTGCGGCAAGTCTCGGTATCGGGCACCGTCACCTGGGAACAGACCGGCGAGGGCTTTGTCGATGTGACCGGGCCGCTGGTCTCGGCCTTCGGGGCCGCCGGCAATCCGAGCAACATCATCACCCGCCTCTCGATGACGCGCTGGCACGCAATGCTGACCGGCGGCGCCGTGATCTACACCTTCAATGGCACGTCGCTCAAATCCGGCTGGCCGCAGCCCGGCACCAGCATCGGCGGCGGATGGGAGGTCGCGCCCGGTAATGGCGACGACGGCAAGCCGCTATCCTTCATGCTCGACGCGACTTCGCCGATCGGCTGGCTGCGGCCCTACTCCTACAACGTCTCGTATATCGGGCCACCGCCAAAAGACCTGACCAACGATCCGAATGCGCCGCCCGAAGAGCAGACCGACTTTACCGCCTTTATCAACCACGGCACCTGGACGTGGAGCTTCGCGCTCAACGCCTACCACATCCGCATGGTGGTGCATTACCAGGCCAGCCGGAAGCGCACCGAGACGGTGCGCGCGGTCATGGTCGCCGACGTGCTCGACGTGTCCGAGAACACCGGCACCGACAGCAGCGAAGAGATCGCCTACTCGTCCGACAAGGTGGCCGAAGCGATCGACCCCGGCGGCGGCATCCCGATCGGCGGCCCCGAGGCGCGCACCTATCTGCAAACCGACCGCGGCGCCGGCTCGTTCGAGTATCTGCTGCTCGCGGCGCGCGCCAAGCTGCGGGCTCGCGCGCGGGCAGTCGAGATCACCTTCGGCGTCGATTTCCCGACCGCCATCGCGATCAGCCTGCGCCATTCGGTGGCGCTGTTCGATCGCCGCATCCCCGGCGGCTCGGCCATCGGCAAGGTGAAGCAATACCGCATCACGGTCGGCGAAGACGGCATGTGGGGCGAGTTCACCATCGGCTGCACCACCGGGACCGGCAACGCCGCGGTGGCCGCCACCGGGATCAACGCCTACGTCGACGACGGCTACGTCGATGACGGCTACCAGGTGATTGCCGGCAGCCAGCGCATGTTCCTGACCGACGAGCTTGCCTACCAGACGCTCGACCAGTTCGAGGTCGTCGATGACGGGCTCAACTTGCAGCACATGACGACCGCGGCGGTAGTCAAAAGCTGCACCGTGACGCATGGCATGACCACGCAGCTCGCCGAACTCGGCAAGTTTCAGAACGTCAGCATGCCGATGGCGGGGCTGTCCGATCCCCATGACGCCGTGAAGAAGATGGCCTCGACCGTGACGCTCGAACTCGTGCCGGTGACGGGCGCCGAGTATCACACCGACTTTCTGCCGGCCGTCTCAATGCTGGCGATCCCGCAGACCATCGATCTGCGCGCGCCGCCGCCCGGAGCCTAGCCCGTGCTCGAATACATCGTCCGGCCGTTTCAGGCGCCCAACGAGCACGGCACGATCATCATCCCGTCGACGCCGACGCCGAGCACCGAGACGGCGATCCTAACCTGGGGTGGCGAGGCGACCTTGCCGGAAGTGCAGTACATCGAGACCGGGTTCAACACCAAGCAAGGCCGGGAAGACTTCACCGAGAAGCAGCGCGACGCCGAGACGGTACGGATCATGGGGCAAGACCCGGACGACAACAGCCCCAGCTATATCGACGTGTCGCGCGGCAATAAATTGTATCTAGACAAAGAGACCGGACGGATGGTGCAGGCCGACTCTCCGGGCCAGTCGGATTACGTCGCTAATACTGACGTAGAAGACGAGGAATTCTTCACGCCGCTGCCAGCCCCGACAAAGAGCAAGGCGACGATGAAGTTGAACAACAATACGTCGGCCGCCTGACGATGCCGTTCTATGTCGAGTTTCCGACCGATCCGGTGGTCAACGTCCACTGGCGCAAGAAGCCGGACGATCCCAACGATCCCGGCGAGCCGACCGACTTTCGCCAGACCTGCGGCGCGTTTATCAACGGCCATAGTGGTCAATTTGTCGGCTCAACCGGCGTCTATGTGTTGGATGGTTATTGGCTATATCAGCAGCATCCCGATGCCAGCCCGGGGCACCTGCCCACCAAACCGTACAACTACTTTAACCAGATGGAATACTACAACTACTTTCTCAATGGGTCGGTGCCTTATATCTGGTCGCAGCCGAGTAGTTGGACGATTACCGGAGCGGCTTGGGCGGCGGCTGCGGTATTAAAAGAATTTCGCAACGTGAATATTCAGGTTTTTAATGGACATAATTCTCCGCCCGATCAGGTAACCACTGGATCAATCGAAATCCAGTCTCAGCAGGAGGGTGAAGTATACCCGCCGGCTTTCACTGCTGAGTTGGATGGGAATGTCCTTTCTAGCAATCCACCGCTGGTCGTGCAGGCGCATTGTTGCCCGAAGCCGGGCGCCAGCGGCTGCAACAAGTTTGAGACAACGGGCTATTGGCCGGGTTTCGACGCAAGCCCGGGTGAATTGATGGCGATGGCGCCGCCGCAGCCGCCGGGGTGGGGCACATTTTTCGATCCACGAACCCTGGTGGTCTATCCCGCGCCGGGCAGCACCGATGAGCCGGTCAAGCCGCCGGCAGGCGCTCGTCGCCGCGCCGAGCCGCGGCTGCCGCCGCCACTGATAGTTCCGCAGCGCCTTGAGGTTTAGCCAGTGGATCTAACCTTTCGCACTGACGGCGCGTGGGGGCCGGGCAAAGGCGCCAACTTGCAGGCCGCAGAGGTCGATGACAATTTCTGGCAGGTCGCCACCGAGATACTGAACCTGCAAGACAATCCGGCGCTGCCGACCGGCATTCAGTCGATCACGATCAGCGGCACCCAGATGACCATCACGCTGACCGATGGCAGCGTTATGGGGCCGTACACGATCCCGGTGCTCGTCATGCGGTGGCGCGACGAGTGGCAGCCGCAGACGCCGTATGTGCAGTTGGATGTCTTCAAGGTCACCGACCGCGGCATCTATCTCGTCCAGTTGGATCACGTCTCGGGCGACACGTTCGACCCGGACATCGCGGTCGGCGGCGCGCCGGCACTGATGCAGATTTTCGGCAGTGCTGACGCCAGCCTCTCCGCCTTGCCCGATGTCGCGCTCGACGATCTCCAGGACGGCGACGCGCTGATCTGGAACAGCACGACCTCGAAGTGGGAGAACCTCCACCTCGAAGACATGGCCTACCAGCCATCCTCGCTGGTCAACATCACCGGCGGCTTCATCACCGGCCTGCCGCATCCGGTCGATCCCAACGACGCCGCCACTAAATCCTACGTCGACGCGGTGGTGAGCGGCACCGCCACGCCGATCCCGGCCGCGACGATGATTTCGAACGCGCAGCCCGGCTCGGCCGCGCCGGTGGCGAACACCCTCTCGGCTTTCCTCGACGCCGCCCTCTCTGCGCCCGCGCGCGGTGCGCTGCTCTATCGCGGCGGCGCCGGCTGGCTGTCGCTAGCACCGGGCACCGCCGGGCAATTCCTCAAAACCAACGGCAGCGGCGCTGATCCGGCATGGGCCGTCGGAAGCGCCGGCGTGACCTCGCTGACCGCCGGCGCCGGGATCGACACCCAGCCGGATACCATCGTCGCTACCGGCATCATCGCGCTGGCGCCGGTCGCCGACCGCACCGTCATGGCGAACACCAGCGGCGGGGCGGCGCCGCCGGTCGCGATGACGCTGACCGCGCTGTTCGATGCCGTCGTCTCGAATGCCCGCGGCACCGTCTTCACCCGCACGATCGCCGGCTGGGCCGGGCTGGCGCCGGGCACCAACGGCTACTTCCTGCGCACCAACGGCAGCGGCGCCGACGTAAGCTGGGATGCGCCGGCCGGCGGCGGCACGGTCACCTCGATCGCCACCGGCGCCGGCCTCACCGGCGGGCCGATCACCGGCGCCGGGACGATCTCGCTGGCGTCGGTCGCCGACAAGAACCTGCTCGCCAATATCACCGGCGCGAGCGCGGCGCCCGCGCCGGTCACGGTCTCGCAACTGCTCGACAGCGCGCTCTCGGCGGCGCAAGGCGCGGTCATCTACCGCAGCGGCACCGCCTGGGTGGCGCTCGCGCCCGGCACTTCCGGGCAGATCCTGACGACCGGCGGCGCGTCGGCCAACCCGTCCTGGGCCAATGCCGCCGCCGCCGCACCAATCGCCAACAATCTGATCCTCGGCAATATCAGCGGCGCGACCGCGGCGCCGATCGGCGTCTCGCTGACCAACGTCATCGACGCGGTGTTCGGCTCGACCCGCGGCATGATCCTCTACCGCGGCGCGACCGGCTGGGCTGCATTGCCGGCCGGCACCGCCGGCCAGGTGCTGACCACCGGCGGCACCGCGACCGACCCGAGCTGGGCCGCGAGCAGCGGCGGCGGCGGCACCAGCATCACCATCAGCGACACGCCGCCGGGCTCGCCGACCGCCGGCAATCTGTGGTGGGACAGCCTCTCGGGGCAGCTCTTCATCTATTACAACGACGGCTCCTCGAGCCAGTGGGTCGTCGCCAACAGCCCGCCGACGCCCGCCCTCGTCCCGGCGAAATACAATATCGGGTTTAGCTATACCGGCGGCGTGCTCGCCGCCTCGCAGCTTCTCGGGCTGCACAAGGTATCGAAGGCGATCACCATCCCGGCCGGGTTCGGCGCCGTCGCCGGGCACACCAGCCAGGCCGGCGCGACGGCCAACGCCACCGCGAGCACCGTGATCTCGGTCGATCGTGCGCTGGCGGCATCGCCGAACACCTTTTCGCAGATCGGCACGATCACGATCGCGGCGAGCGGCATCTCGCCGACCTTTGCGACGGCCGGCGGTGCCGCGGTCAGCGTGGCGCAGGGCGACGTGATCCGATTGCAAGGTCCGGCGACCGCGGATGCGACGCTGGCCAATTTCTACGCCACGCTGGTTGCGCAGGAGACGTAGGTGGCGCTGCTCTTCATGGACGGGTTCGACAAGTACGGGCCGAACTCGATCAGCGGTGTTGCTGCTTTGTTGACCGCCGGCGAGTGGACGAGCGCCGGCGGTAGCGGGCACAATCTCGTGTCGGGATTGAGTTCGAGCGGCTATGCGCTGCAACTCGGCGGCGGCGTCAACGTCAGCGTGTCAAAGACCCTGCCGGCGAGCTATGCCCGGCTGATCGGCGGCTTCCGCGTCAGCACCGTGCTCAACGGCACCGGCGTCACCCTGCTGGATAGCGGCACGGCGCAATGCAGCATCGCCTTCAATGCCGCCGGCACGATCTCGGTGATCCGCGGAGCAATCAGCACCGGCACCGTGCTGGCGACCTCGACCGCGACGATTTCCGCCAATACGACGCATTATGTCGAATTCGACATCGCGTTCAGCAACACGGCGAATTATCAGGTCTGGCTCGACGGCGTGTCGATCATCTCGGGCAGCGGCGACACGACCGGGACGGCGAACAACTCGGCGAACGGGATACAACTGTTCACGAGCAGCAACAGCATCACGTTCGACGATCTCTACGTGTTCGATACCAGCGGCTCGGCGAACAACGCCGCCCTGCTGACCTCGCCGCGCATCGAGACGCAGATGCCGAGTTCGGATGCGGCGGTTCAGTTCGCGTTCGGCGCCGCGCTGCTCGGCGCGAGCCTGGCGCGGACCACTGCGACGGTTTCAACCGCCGCCAATCAGTTGCGGCTTCGCTCGGTGGTGCCGGCGGTAAACTGCACCCTGACCGCGGTCTCGTTCCTTGCCGCCACCGCGAGCGCCACGGTCAATCTGCGGCCGGTCGTCTATTCCAGCGTCGGCGGCGCACCCGGCGCGTTGCTCGGCTCGGGCTCGACGGTGGCCGGGACGACAGCCTCGACGCTGAAGACCCTGCCGCTCACCAGCGGCGTCGCGCTGAGCGCCGGCACGCAATACTTTATCGGCTATATGTGCGACATCTTGGTAAACAGCGGCTTGGCGCAATACACGACGGTCTCCGACGACTTTACCGCGATCGCGACATTCGCGTCCGGCGCGCCGGGAACCGCGCCGGTGATGGCGAACACGCCGAGCACGGTGATCGCCGGCAATGTGACCGCATCCGGCGCCAACTGGTTCGCGGTGGCGCAGAACCCGGTGCAGGGCGGCCTCTCCTATGTCGCCGACGCCACCATCGGGCACGAGGATCTGTACGGCTACCCGCTGCTCTCGGCGACGCCGCTGGCGATCTATGCGGTGGCGGTCAAGGCCAGCGTCGCCAAGTCCGACGCCGGCGCCAAGACGCTCAGCCTGCGGCTCAAGTCGGGCGGCACCGACAGCGCCGGCAGCGCCGGCGCGATGGCGCCGGGCACGAGCTATGGCTGGCTGACGAGCCTCTATCCGACCGACCCGGCGACCGGCACGGCGTGGACCGCGGCCGCCCTCAACGCCGCGCAGGCGGGCGTGCGGGTTGAATCATGACGGACGTCAACAATGCCGGCACGGTGCGCGAGGTGCTGCTGACGACGGCGCCCACCGCCAACGTCGCCGGCGTGGTGCGCGAGGTGCTGCTGGTGACGCCGCCGCCGCTCATGGTCGCCAGCGGGCAGACCGCGGTTTTGATCAATACGGGATGACGCCATGCTGAATTTTCCCGATGTCCCGACCAGCGG
>Ga0134121_10001772_pt1 | contig 19802 bp, 20 predicted proteins | sample KB301_FD_96463 | JGI IMG/M metagenome (GOLD analysis project Ga0134121, IMG submission 96463) | Terrestrial soil microbial communities without Nitrogen fertilizer from Kellogg Biological Station, Michigan, USA - KB3-0-1 | ecosystem: Environmental > Terrestrial > Soil > Unclassified ... | reverse complement strand
GAGCTCTTTCTCGTCGACGCCCTCGGAAGCGAGCCTGCTCGCGTTCGCTTTGACGTGACCAATCAGGTCCTGGACTTTATCGACTTGCAGTTTTGCCATGGGCGCTTCTCCGGGCTTCGAGCGATCATAGCGCGAATAGCGGCGGAAATCTCGCGGCGTCATCGCCGCTCCTGGAAAAACCCGCGCATGAGCTCCGCCGCCCGCGCTTGCTGAATGCCGCCATAGACGTCCGGCCGGTGATGGCAGGTCGGCGAGGCGAAAAAGCGCACGCCCGATTCGACGGCGCCGCCCTTCGGATCGGCGGCGGCGTAATAAAGCCTTCGGATGCGGGCGAGCGAGATCGCCGCCGCGCACATGGTGCAGGGCTCGAGCGTGACGTAGAGATCGCAGCCGGCAAGCCGCTCGTCGCCGATGGCGCGGGCGGCAGCGCGGAGCGCCAGCAACTCGGCGTGCGCGGTGGGGTCACGCTCGGCGAGCGGGCGGTTATGGGCGCGGGCGACGATTTCGCTCGCGCGCACCACCACGGCGCCAACCGGCACTTCGCCCGCGCGCGCCGCGCGTTCCGCCTCCTCGAAGGCAACGTCCATGAAATCCGGCCCGCGCACGCTTCGTCTCCGTTCTCCCGCCATGCTAAGGAGTCGCACGAACTCGCATGGACGCCGATGAGCCGCAAGCCGCCCGCCAATGAGAACCGCGACAAGGAACGGATCGCCAAGGTGATGGCGCGCGCCGGGCTTTGCTCGCGGCGGGAGGCGGAAACTTGGATCGCGGCGGGCCGGGTCGCGGTGAACGGCGAGCGGCTCGCCTCCCCCGCCTTCACGGTGTCGCCCCGCGACCGCATCGAGGTCGACGGCAAGGCGCTCCCCGGCCGCGAGCGCACCCGGCTTTTTCTCTATCACAAGCCGCGCGGCCTCGTGACAACGAACCGCGACGAGCGCGGGCGGCCGACGATCTTCGGCGCGTTGCCGAAGCATCTGCCGCGGCTCGTCAGCATCGGACGGCTCGATCTCAACAGCGAAGGGTTGCTGCTGTTGACCAACGACGGCGGGCTCGCGCGCGCGTTGGAGCTGCCGCAAACCGGCTGGCTTCGGCGCTATCGCGTGCGCGCCAACGGCCGCGTGACGCCGGCCGCGCTCGACCGCCTTGCGCGCGGGATCGTCGTCGACGGCATCGCCTACGGGCCGATCCAGGCGACGCTCGACCGCGAACAGGGGGCGAATGTGTGGCTGACGCTGGGCTTGCGCGAGGGCAAGAACCGCGAGGTGCGGAACGTGCTGCGCGAACTCGGGCTCTCGGTGAACCGGCTGATCCGGGTTTCCTACGGACCGTTTCAGCTGGGAGAGCTCGCGCCCGCCGCGGTGGAAGAGGTGAAGATGCGCGTGTTGCGCGAGCAGATCGGCGAGAAGATCGAGCGGCTCGCGGGCGCGGATTTCTCGGCGCCGTTGCGCGAGCAAGAGAGCGAGCCCGTGCAAAAGCCGCCGCGCCCCTCGCGCCTGAAGTCGGCTTCACCCGACTTCAGATCTTCTAAATCGAACTCGGGCAAGCGCGAGTTCGGCAAAGCTGCGCGCTCTTCATCCTCTTCGGCTCCAGCTCGCGGAAGATGGAAAAGCAAAAGGAATGTCGCGCGAGGCCAGACGCCCCGAGGATGAGAGAAAGTTTCCATCGCATGCGCATCGTCGGGGGGAAATTTCGCGGCCGTAGCCTGAAGGGTCCGTCATCGAAGGCGATCCGGCCGACGTCGGACCGGCTGCGCGAGTCGATTTTCAATATCCTCGTGCACGCCTATGCCGATCCGATCACCGACGCGCGGGTGCTGGATTTGTTCGCGGGAACCGGCGCGCTCGGCCTGGAAGCGATGTCGCGGGGCGCGGCCTATGCGCTGTTCGTCGAGGAAGCGGCCGAAGCGCGCGCGCTGATCCGCGAAAATGTCGAATCACTCGCGCTCACCGGCGCCAGCAAAATTTTCCGCCGCGACGCGGCGAAGCTCGGCGACATGGGGCCGATGCAGCCCTTCGATCTCGTCTTCTGCGATCCGCCTTACGGCCACGGCCTCACCGAGAAGTCGCTTCTTGCGGCGCGCAAGGGAAAGTGGCTCGCGCCTTCCGCGCTCGTCGTGGTCGAGGAAGCGGTGAAGGCGGGCTTCCAGACACCGGAAGGTTTCGAAGAGCTGGATCGGCGCGCCTACGACGACACTGAACTCGTGATCGTGCGTGCGCGCTGATATTTTGCGGAGTGATCATGCTCAGCGCCGCCCGAACAGTTTTTCGATGTCGAAGAGCTTGAGTTCGATATAGGTGGGCCGGCCGTGATTGCACTGGCCGGCATAATCGGTCGCCTCCATCTCGCGCAGCAACGCATTCATCTCCTCGGGCTTGAGACGGCGGCCGGCGCGCACCGACCCGTGGCAGGACATCGATGAAGCGACCGCCAAGAGCCGCCGCTCCAGCGGCAGCGCCGCGTCCCACTCGGCCATGTGCTGGGCCAAGTCGCGCACGAGGCCGGCAATATCGGCATCGCCCAAGAGCGCCGGCGCTTCGCGCACGAGGACGGCGCCGGCGCCGAAGGCTTCGATTACGAGGCCCATCTGGGCAAGATCGCTCGCGCGCTCGACCAGCGCAGCCGCATCAGCGGGATCGAGCTCGACGACGGCGGGAACCAAAAGAATCTGGCGCGCGGCGCCGTCGCGCTCCATCGCCGCTTTCAGCCGCTCATAAACGAGCCGCTCATGGGCGGCGTGCTGATCGACGATCACCAGCCCGTCGCGGGTTTGCGCCACGATGTAGGTCTCGTGCAATTGCGCCCGCGCCGCACCCAACGGCCTATTGAGAAATTCGGGCGCGGCCGGCGCGAGATTGGCGCGCGCATCGGCGGAAGGATCGGCGAGTGCGGAAAATACTTCCTGCGCCTCTTCCTCGAAGCCGGGCGCAAAAGCAGGCGCCGCTGATCCGCGCCAATTCGCTGGAGGCCGCGAAGCGCCGTGGCGGCGGGCGAAAGCGACGAGGCGCGCGGCACCCATCGTCGCCGATTTGCGCGCGCCCTCTCCGAGCGCCTCCTGCAGCGAGCGCACCAGGAGCGCGCGCACGAGGCCGGCGTCGCGGAAGCGCACCTCGGTTTTCGCCGGATGCACGTTGACGTCGACCTCGCGCGGATCGAGGATGAGAAACAGCGCCACCACCGGATGGCGGTCGCCGTGCAGCAAATCGGCATAGGCGGCGCGCACGGCGCCCAAGAGAACCTTGTCGCGCACCGGCCGCCCGTTCACGAACAGATATTGCGCCAGCGAATTCGCGCGCGAGAAGGTGGGCAAGCCGGCGATGCCGGCGACGGAAGCGCCCTCGCGCGCACCCTCAACGGGCACCGCGTTGTCGCGCAAGTCAGCGCCGATGACATCGGCAAGGCGCGCGAGCCTGCCCGCGGCGTCGTTCTTTTGCGCTGCATAAGTAATCGGCGGGCGCTCCTCGGCGGCGAGCACGAAGGTGACGTCGGCGCGCGCCAGCGCGAGCCGGCGCAGCGCTTCGACCGCCGCCGCCGTCTCGGCGCGGTCGGATTTCAGGAATTTCAGCCGCGCGGGCGTGGCGTAGAAAAGGTCGTGCACCTCGATGCGCGTGCCCTCGCCGAGCGCAGCCGGCTTGATCGCTTGCTTCTTGCCGCCGTCGACCACGATCTCGACGGCGTTGGGCGAATCTGCCAGCCGCGTCGCGATCGAGAGCTTCGCCACCGCGCCGATCGAGGGCAGCGCCTCGCCGCGAAAGCCGAGCGTCGAGACCGCATGCAGATCGTCGTTTGCGAGCTTGGAGGTGGCATGGCGCTCGACGGCGAGCGCGAGATCGTCCTCCGACATGCCGCTGCCGTCGTCGCTGACGCGGATGAGCCGCCTTCCGCCGCCCGCGAGCACGACCTCGATGCGACGGGCGCCGGCATCGAGCGCGTTTTCGACCAGCTCCTTCACCACGGAAGCCGGCCGTTCGACGACCTCGCCGGCGGCGATGCGGTTGATGACCGACTCGGGCAGTTGACGGACGGGCATGGGACGACCCTGAACGACTCAAGGACCGGAATCTATCCGTTAACGCCTTTCCGCGGCAGCGGCGGGGCCTCGTCCCCGCTGTGCACAGGCTATTTGCCGGCGAGATATTTCTTGGCGAGGATTTTCCCCTCCTCCACCGCCGGCTGGTCGAACGGATCGACGCCGAGGAGGCGGGCGGTGAGGATCGTCTCCAGCATAAAGTGCATGAGCAGCGCGCCGAGCGAGCGCTCGTCCAGCCGCTCGATATGCAGGGTGCGCACCGGCCGGCCGTTTTTCGCCAGCGTATCGGCGGTGGCGCGGCCCTGCGCGGCGACGAGATCGCCGATGCGGCGGCCGCCGAATTCCGGCTCGCCGGCAATCTTGGCCAGCGCCTTATCCAGGCGCGGACCGCGGCCGGAGACCGCCGTCGTGATCACCGTGAACAGCTTGTCGCGCGGGCCGGCGAGATAAAGCTGCAGCTGGCTGTGCTGATCGACGGGACCGAGCGCCGCCACCGGCGTCGTGCCCTTGCCCAGCTTGCCGAGGCTCTCGGCCCACAGCTGCACCCACCATTTGGTGAAGCGCTCGAGCCGGTCGGCATAGGCCATGGTCACGGCGATCGATTTTCCGCCTTCGCTGGCGGCGGCCGCGAGCGCGGCACCCATCGCCGACGGAAATTCCTTCGCCGGCTTGCCGGCCAAGAGCGGCGCCAGCGCCGCGCCCGCGCCGGCGCGGATCGCTCTGGCGTCGAGGCCGAGTGCCATCGCCGGCAGGAGGCCGACATTGGACAGCACCGAATAGCGCCCGCCGACGCCGGGATCGTGGTCGAGCAAGAAGCAGCCATGGCTCTGCAACACCTCTCGCAACCCGTTGCGCTTGCCGGGGCGCGCGGGCTCGGACAGGCCGATCAAATGTTTGGCCACCTGCTTGCCGAGACGCGCGCGTTTCAGCGCGTCGATCACGGCGATCGTCTGCATCAGCGTTTCGCCGGTGCCGCCGGATTTCGAGACCGCGACGAAGCGCGCCGTCTTCAGCGGAACGCGTTTCAGAAACGCCTCGAAGGTGACCGGATCGAGATTGTCGAGAAAGTGCACGCGTGGCTTGTCGCGGAGTACGCCGAGCCCCGGTACCGCGTAATCGGCGAGTTGCGCCAGCGTCTGGCCGCCGAGGCTGGAGCCGCCGGTGCCGAGAAAGACGATGTCGGCGGCCTTGGCGAATTTCTTCACCGCTTGCTTCAATGCGGCGAGATCGTCGGTTTTCTCCGGCAAGCGCAGGAGCGGCAACGAACCGCTCCGATAGGCCTTGCGAAGATTCTCTAACTCGCCCTCGGCGTGGGCGAGCAAGCGCGCGAAGGCCTGATCGTCGACGCCGTCCTCGCCGATCCGGCTCTTGAATGCGCGCTCGATCGAATGACTGTATGGCATCAATCCCTCATGCCTGCGCGGCCAGCTGCGCCGCGCGTTCACGCCCGAAGGCGTCGCGCTTCGTCACCCATGACGCGACGATGACCACGAGGGTTACCGCCGCGATGAATACGCTGCAAACGGCGTTGATCTCCGGCGTCACGCCGAGCCGCACCTGGCTATAGATGCGAATCGGCAGGGTGGTCGCGCCGGGGCCGGTGGTGAAGCTCGCGATTACCACGTCGTCGAGCGACAGCGTGAAGGCGAGCAGGAAGCCCGCGGTCACGGCCGGCGCGATGATCGGGAGCGTGATCGAGAAGAACGTCGTGAGCGGCGGCGCGCCGAGGTCCATCGCCGCTTCCTCGATGCTGCGGTCGAAGCTCACGAGCCGCGCCTGCACGACCACCGCGACGAAGCAGAGCGTAAAACTCAAATGCGCGAGCATGACCGTCCAGAATCCGCGCTCCAGATCGAGCGCCACGAACAAAAGGAGAAGCGAGAGGCCGGTGATGACTTCCGGCATCACGATCGGCGCATAGATTAGCCCCGCGAACAAGGTGCGGCCGGGAAAACGGCCCATGCGGACGAGCGCGATCGCGGCGAGCGTGCCGAGAATGGTGGCGAGAGTCGCGGAGGCGAACGCCACCCGCAGCGTCACCCAGGCGGCGTCCAGGAGCTGCTGATTGGCGAGGAGCGATCGGTACCAGCGGGTGGAGAAGCCGCCCCACACCGCCACCAGCCGCGAGCCGTTGAAGGAATAGATGACCAGGAGCACAATCGGCACGTAGAGAAAAGCGAAGCCGAGCGCGAGCGAAACAACGTTGAAGAAGCTCAAGCCCTTGCGCATCGGTTCACCTTGCCTCAAGCGAGCGCACTTCGGCGCGCTGGTAAATGAGAATCGGCGCGATCAGCACGGCCAGGAGCACGACCGCAACCGCCGAGGAAACGGTCCAGGAGCGGTTGACGGAAAATTCGGTCCACAGCGTCTTGCCGATCATCAAGGTCTCCGAGCCGCCCATGAGATCGGGAATGATGAACTCGCCGACGGCCGGAATGAAGCACAGAAGCGAGCCGGCGATCACGCCGGGCAACGACAGCGGGAAGGTCACGCGCCAGAACGCGGCGATCGGCCGCGCACCGAGATCGCTGGCGGCTTCGAGCAGCGCATGATCCATTTTTTCGAGCGTGGCGTAGAGCGGCAACACCATAAAAGGCAGGTAAGAATAGACGATGCCGATATAGACGGCGGCGTTGGTGTAGAGAATCTCGACCGGCTGGTCGATCAAGCCGAGATAAAGCAGAAGCTGGCTCAAAAATCCCCCGCGCGACAGAATCCCCATCCAGGCGTAGATGCGGATCAGAAACGACGTCCAGAACGGCAAAATCACCGCCATGACGAGGAGCGCGCGCAACCGTTCCGGCGCGCGCGCCATGGCATAGGCGATCGGGTAGCCGACGATGAGCAGGATCAGGGTCGAGACCGCCGCGATCCGCAGGCTTTGCAGGTAGGAGTCAAGATAAAGCGTATCGCTCGCGAGCAGCGCATAATTAGAAAAATCGAGCTGCGAGAAAAAGTTCTTCAATCCTTGCCAGCCTTGCGTGAGATCGAGCAGCGGCGCGTAGGGCGGCTGCGCGATCACGTCGTGCGAGAGGCTGATCTTGAGCACGATCAAGAAAGGCGCGAGGAAGAAAAAGCCGAGCCAGAGATAGGGCACGAGCAGGACGAGAAACCGCCCGGGATTTTGTCGGCTCCTTGCCATCGCTTCGGTTCCTAACGGCTGAGCACGACGCCGGCGTCCGGCATCCAGGAGAGATACACCTTATCGTCCCAGCCGATCGGGCGCTCGACCAGACGCGTGAGATTGGGCTGCGCGGCCCTGAGCAAAGTGCCGTCCGCGAGCCTCACATGATAGATGGAGAAATCGCCGAGATAGGCGATGTCGTGAACGACGCCCTGCGCGGCGTTTGCATTCGCCTCCGCGGGTGCGGCGAGCGAAATCCGCATTTTCTCGGGGCGTAACGCAAGCCAAACAGTATCGCCGGCGCGGGCGTCGACTCTTTGGCCGACGCGAATCGTCGAAGGGAAAGAGCCGCTGACGAGCGCCGTCTCGCTCCCCGCGATTGCCGCGACCTTCGCCTCGATCAGATTCACGTCGCCGACGAAAGCGGCAACATAGCGGCAATTGGGCTGCTCGTAGATTTCAGCGGGCGCCGCCACCTGGACGAGGCGGCCGCCCTCCATCACCGCGATGCGATCGGCCATCGTCATCGCCTCTTCCTGATCGTGGGTAACGATCACAAAGGTGGTGCCGAGTTTTTGCTGCAAATGCATGAGCTCGAGCTGGGTTTCCTCGCGCAGCTTCTTGTCCAGCGCCGCGAGCGGCTCGTCGAGGAGGAGCACGCGCGGTCGTTTTACCAGCGCACGCGCGAGCGCGACGCGCTGGCGCTGGCCACCGGAGAGTTGGTCGGATTTGCGGCGCTCGTAGCCCGCAAGATCCACGAGCTGCAGCATGTCCTCGACGCGCGCGGCGATTTCGGCGCGCGCAAGCCCTTCCTGTTTCAGCCCGAAGGCGACGTTGTTCCAAACGTTCATGTGCGGAAACAGCGCGTAGGATTGAAACATCATGTTCACCGGGCGGCGGTGGGGCGGCACGCCGGCGAGGTCCTCGCCGGCGAGCAAGACGCGGCCCTCGTCCGGCTCCTCGAAGCCCGCGACGAGACGCATGAGCGTCGTCTTGCCGCAGCCCGACGGCCCGAGCAGCGCGAAAAATTCGCGTTCGTAAATATCGAGCGAGAGTTCGGAGATCGCGGTGACGTCGCCGAAGCGCTTGGTTATTTTTTCGAAGCGAATGAGCGGGCGGCTGGCGGGATCGCTCCACGGTGCAAAGGTGCGGCGTAGAGCGCCGAGGCTCTTCGGCGTTTTTGTCGCGAGGCTCATGACCGATGGCTCTTGGTGCGCGCGACGGCGTCGCGCCAATGCAAGAGCGCGGCCGCGCGAGCGTTCGAATCGATGTTTGGCAAAAACCGGCGATCGAGCCGCCACAGCTTCTCTAACGCATTGAGATCAGGATAGATTCCGGCGGCGAGCCCGGCGAGACACGCGGCGCCCCGCGCGGTCGTTTCGGTCGCCACCGGCCGATCGACCGGCGCGTCGAGAATGTCGGCGAGAAACTGCATGGCAGGATCGCTGTTCGCCATGCCGCCGTCGACCCGGAGCACGGTGCCGGCCTCTCTGCTCGCCGGCCAATCCGCGCGCATGGCGGCGAAGAGGTCGGCGGTCTGAAAGCCGACGCTTTCGATCACCGCGCGGGCCAGCTCGGCCGCACCGCTCGCGCGGGTGAGACCGAAGATCGCGCCGCGCGCCTCCGCGTCCCACCACGGCGCGCCGAGGCCGGTGAAGGCGGGAACGAGGATGACGCGCTCCGCGGGGTTCGCCTTCGCCGCAAGCGCGTTCACCTCTTCGGCCGAGCGAATGAGTCCCATCGCGTCGCGCAGCCACTGCACCGCGGCACCGGCGATAAAAATCGCGCCTTCGAGCGCGTAGGCGCGCTTGCCGCCGATCTGGTAGGCGATGGTGGCGAGCAGCCGATTGCTCGAGCGGATCGGTGAATCGCCGGTGTGCAGGAGCGCGAAGCAGCCGGTGCCGTAGGTCGCTTTTATCATGCCGGATTTGACGCAGGCCTGGCCGACCATCGCCGCCTGCTGATCGCCGACGACGCCGCGGATCGCGATCGGCGCGCCGAACAGCGGCTTCTCCGTCACGCCGAGATCGCCGGCACTGTCGCGCACCTCAGGAAGAACGGCGGCCGGCACGCGAAAAAGACGCAGCATGTCGTCGTCCCACTCCGCGCGCCTCAAGTCGAGCAGCAGCGTGCGCGAGGCGTTGGTCGCGTCGGTGGCGAAGACCTTGCCGCCGGTGAGCCGCCACAACAGAAAGGAATCGATCGTGCCAAATGCGAGCTTGCCCGCCTCCGCCGCGGCACGCGCGCCCTCCACATGGTCGAGCTTCCAGGCAATTTTGGTGGCGGAAAAATAGGGATCGATCAGGAGCCCGGTGCGCGCCGAGATCGCTTGTTCATGGCCCTCGCTTTTCAGCTGCGCGCAGCGATCGGCGGTGCGCCGATCCTGCCAAACGATGGCGCGGTGGACAGGCTTGCCGCTGGCGCGGTCCCAGATCACCGTCGTTTCGCGCTGATTGGTGATGCCGATGGCGGCGATATCGGCGGCGGAAAGCCGCGCCTTCTCAAGCGCGGCGCGAACGGTGGCGACCACGCTTTGCCAGATTTCCTCGGCGTCGTGCTCAACCAGGCCCGGCGCCGGATAATGCTGGGTGATCTCCTGCTGCGCGCTCGCCACCGCTTGCAAGGAGCGGTCGAAAACGATCGCGCGCGAAGAGGTCGTTCCCTGATCGATCGCGACGACATGGGCCTTCATCGCGTTCATTCCGCCGCGGATTGCGCCGGCGGGGCCGAGCCGAGCGCGGCTTCAAGCGCGGCGATTTCCGCCGGGCTCGCGGCAAGGCCCAGTTTGGTGCGGCGCCAGAGCACGTCGTCGGGTGTCCGCGCCCATTCTTCCTTGCGCAGATAATCGAGTTCCGCTCGGTGCAGGTTGCCGACCAGGCGCGGACCCAGATCATCGACGCTTTTGGTATCGGCGATGATGCGCCACGCGCGCGTGCCGTAGGAAAATGCCAGCCGGCGCGCAAGATTGATCGGAAGATAAGAAAGGCGGGCAGCGATTTCCGCGATCAGACCCTCGACGCCTTCGGGGCCGAGATCGCCGCCGGGAAGCGGCTCACCGCCGGTCCACGGTCTGTGCATGATCAGCCGATGCTTGAGTTTCGCCAGCACCGCCTCGGCGAGGCGCCGATAGGTGGTGAGCTTGCCGCCGAGCACGGAGATGAGCGGCGGCTCGCCATAGCGCCCGTCGACCTCGATGGTGTAGTCACGCGTAAGGTCCTCGGCGGCCTTGGCGCCGTCGTCGACGAGCGGGCGCACGCCAGAGAAACTCCACACTAGCTGCGAGGGCTCGACCGGCGCCCGGAAATAGGCGGCGGCGGCGCGGCAGAGATAGAGAATCTCCTCGGCGCTCACCGACACTTGGCCCGGATCACCGCTGAAATCGGTATCGGTGGTGCCGATCAAAGTGTAGCGATCCTGATAGGGGATCGCGAAAATGAGACGGCCGTCATAGGCCTGCAGGAGATAGGCCCGCTCGTGCGCCTGCAGGCGCGGAACGACAATATGGCTGCCTTTGGCGAGGCGGATCTTGGTGCGCGACGGCAGCCGAATGATGGTCTCGTTGATGCGCGCCGCCCACGGACCGGCGGCGTTAACGAGCGCGCGCGCTTTGACGGTTTCACGCCGGCCCGCCGCTTGCAGCACGAGCTGCCAGTGCTCGCCCTCGCGCCGTGCCGCCACCAGCCGCGTGCGCGGACGGATTTTGGCGCCCTTCTCGCGCGCACCGATCGCGTTCGCGATCACCAGGCGCGAATCGTCGGCGACGCAATCGGAATACTCGAAGCCGGTGTGAAAGCCGGGTTTGAGCGGCACGCCGGCCGGATCGTCGGCGAGATCGAGAACGCGCGTGGGCGGCAGCACCGCGCGTCCGCCGAGGTGGTCGTAGAGCCAGAAACCGGCGCGCAGCATCCAGGCCGGCCGCTGGCCGCTGACGTGCGGCAGGACGAAGCGCATCGGCCGCACCAGATGCGGCGCGAGCCGGAGCAATCTTTCGCGCTCGGCGAGCGAGCGGCCTACGAGGCTGAAATTGTAATGTTCGAGATAGCGCAGCCCGCCGTGGATCAGCTTGGTCGAGGCCGAGGAGGTGGCGCCGCCGAGGTCGCCTTGCTCCACCAGGAGCACTTTGAGGCCCCTGCCCGCGGCGTCGCGAGCGATGCCGCAGCCGTTTATTCCGCCGCCGACAATCGCCAGATCATAGTCGGCCATTACGCTTCCTCACGCGGCGCTTTCCTACTTTCGTTGAGTCGCATGCTGAACGATCGGAGCCGGTTTCACAATCTGTTACGCAATGTCACAGGCGACTAATCTCGCATAAATAAAAGAAATTTCCTCGATTCCGCCGCAAAGAAACACCTATGTAAATTTTGTTCACTCCTCTAAGTTATCATCTTGTCATGCCCACCCCCCGCCTGCTCGTTGTCGAAGGAAATACCGCCGAAGGGCGTGGGCGCCAGGTCGCCGCGGGAGGAGTGGCGGCAAGCGAGGGCTACGCCCGGCTCCTCGCCGAGCTTTGGCCAGGAGCCGCCGTTGACGTCTGTTTTCCCGCCGACCCGGGCGCGAACCTGCCCGATGGTGCGGGCCTGGAGAGCTACGACGGCGTCGCCATCACCGGTTCCGCGCTGCATATTTATGACGGCGGTCCCGCCATCAAGCCGCAAATCGAGCTCGCGCGCAGCGTTTATCGCTCGAAGACGCCGATGTTCGGCAGCTGCTGGGGGCTGCAGATCGCAACCGTCGCCGCCGGCGGCACCGTCCACCGCAACCCGCGCGGACGCGAAATCGGGTTTGCGCGCCGCGTCCGCGTCACCGAGGCAGGCTTCAAGCATCCGCTCTACGAAAAGAAGCCGCCGGTGTTCGAGGCGCTGACCGTGCATATCGACGAGGTCGAGGCTTTGCCGCCGAAAGCGGAGGTGCTGGCCGCCAACGAGCACTCCGGCGTGCAGGCGGCGGAGATCCATTGCGAGGGCGGCGTCGCCTGGGGTGTGCAGTACCATCCCGAATATAGCTTCCGGGATATTTCGGCGATCCTGAAGCGGTTGAACGGCCAGCTCGTGACCGAAGGCTTCTTTGCCAGCGACGAAGACGCCTCGCAATACGTTGCCGACATCGACCAGCTCTATCAGGAGCCGACCAACCGCCGCCTGACCTGGCGCCACGGCATCGACGGCGCCATCACCAACCGCGAGATTCGCACCACCGAGCTCAGAAACTGGATCGAGCTGAAGGTGAAGCCCACGCGCTCGGCGCGCGGCCGCGGCCGTCCGATCGAAGTGAAGCCGGCGTAAGAGGCGCGATCGTTTTAAGCCGGACCAGCGCGTCCCTGACTTTTTACCTTGAGCATGATCCCGAAAATCGGTTCCCACTTTTCGGGATCATGCTCTAATTCACCCGCTCGAGCGCGAGCGAAACGCCCTGGCCGACGCCGACGCAGAGCGTCGCCAGCGCGAGCTTGCCGCCGCGCTCTTCCAGCGCATGCGCCGCGGTGCCGGCGATGCGCGCGCCGGTCATGCCGAGCGGATGGCCGAGCGCGATCCCGCCGCCGTGCGGATTGACGTGCGCGGCGTCCTCCGCAACCCCGAGCTGGCGCAGCACCGCGATCGCCTGGCTCGCGAAAGCCTCGTTCAACTCGATCACGTCGAATTGCGAAACCTTGATGCCGAGGCGCGCGACGAGCTTTTCGGTCGCCGGCACCGGACCGATCCCCATGATGCGCGGCGGCACGCCGGCCGCGGCCATGCCGAGAATGCGCGACCGCGGTATCAGCCCGTGCGCCTTGACCGCGGCTTCCGAGGCGATGATCAGCGCGCAGGCGCCGTCATTGACGCCCGAGGCATTGCCCGCCGTCACCGTGCCGGGATTGCGAAACGGCGGCTTCAGCTTGGCGAGCGCCTCGAGCGTGGTGTCGGCGCGCGGATGCTCGTCGCGATCGACCTTCCCCGGGCCGTTTTTGCCCGGCACGTCGACCGGCACGATCTCGGCGGCGAAGAAGCCGCTTTTTTGCGCCGCCACCGCGCGCTGGTGCGAGCGCAGCGCGAACTTGTCCTGGTCCGCGCGCGAGACCTGAAATTCCGCGGCCACGTTCTCGCCGGTTTCCGGCATCGAATCGACGCCGTATTGCGCCTTCAACAGCGGATTGATGAAACGCCAGCCGATGGTGGTGTCGTAAATCTCGGCGCTGCGCTGAAAGGCTTCGGTGGCCTTGCCCATCACGAAGGGCGCGCGCGACATCGACTCGACGCCGCCCGCGATCGCGAGCTCCATCTCGCCGGTCTTGATCGCGCGCGCGGCTTCGCCCACCGCCTCCAATCCGGAGGCGCAAAGCCGGTTGAGCGTGACGCCGGGCACAGAGGCGGGCAGGCCCGCGAGCAGAAGCGCCATGCGCGCGACATTGCGGTTGTCCTCGCCCGCCTGATTGGCGCAGCCGAAGAAGACGTCGTCGAGCTTCGACCAATCGACCGACTGATTGCGCGCGATCAGTGCCTTCAGCGGGATCGCCGCGAGATCGTCGGCGCGAACTCTCGACAGCGCGCCGCCGTAGCGGCCGATCGGCGTGCGGGCGAAATCGCAAATGTAGGCGTCGCGGAGATCGGCCATGATCTCTCCCCTCAGGCCGCCGCGCCGTGCGCGGCCTTGGTGCGCGCCTGTAAGTCGCGCAGCACGTTCAGCTCTCGGGCGGTCGGCATCGGCGTCTCGGTGACGTTGGCGGCAAACTTAATGCACCAGCCCGTGGATTCAATGACTTGCTCGCGGCTCACCCCGGGATGAAGCGAGACGACGCGCAGCTCCTTGCTGGTTGCGTCCGGCTCCATGACGCAAAGATCGGTCAGCACCTTGGTCGGGCCTTGCGTCCTGACGCCATGCCGCGCGCGGTCGTCGCCGCCCTTGCCGTGGCCGAGCGAGGTCACGAAGTCGATCTTTTCCACGAAGGCGCGGTTCTTGTGGCTCATGGTGATGAAGATGCGGCCGCAGCTGGTGGCGATTTCCGGCGCGCCGCCGCCGCCGGGCAGCCGCACCGCGGGCTTTTCGTAAGGGCCGACGACCGTGGTGTTGAGATTGGCGAATTTGTCGATCTGCGCGCCGCCGAGAAAACCGGTGGTGACGCGCCCGCCCTGCAGCCAGTAGCGAAACATCTCCGGCACCGAAACCGTCACCAGCGCCGTTTCGCACAATTCGCCGTCGCCGATCGAGAGCGGCAGAATGCTGGGCTTGGTTTCGATGGTGCCGGATTCGTAGATCAGCACGATATCCGGCGCGTGCGTGAGGCGGGCGAGATTGCAGGCCGCCGACGGCGCGCCAATGCCGACGAAACAGACGTCGTCGTTCGTCAACGCGCGGGCCGCCGCGATCGTCATCATCTCGGAGGGCGTATAATCCGCGCGCATCGCTATTCTTTCGCTCATGCCGCTTTATTCACATGGACCGCGAAGGCGTCGGGGCCCTTCTTCAGCACGTGCTCGTCGATCCAGGCGCGGAACGAATCCCGCTCGCGCGAGATCGCATCCCATCGTTTATAGAACGCATTGTCGCGCTTGTAGTAGCCTTGCGCATAGGAGGGATGCGCGCCGCCGGGCACGTGCACGACCGCGCTCACCGTCCAGCCCGGCAGGATCACCGCGTTCGGCGAATGCGGCGCGAGCGTATCGACGATTTCCTCGACCGTGACGATCGAGCGTTTGGCGGCGAGCACCGCCTGTTTCTGCACGCCGACGATGCCTTCGAACAACACGTTGCCCTTGGCATCGGCTTTCTGCGCGTGAACGATCGCGGCATCGAGCTTGATCGCCGGCACGGCGGCGAGCCTTTCGCCGGTGAAGGGACAAGCAACTTCCTTGATGTTCGGGTTGACGCGCTTGAGTTCCGCGCCGCGGTAGCCGCGGAAGACCGCGAAGGGTAGGCCGGCGGCGCCGGCGTCGTAGGCATTGGCCATGGCGGCGTGGCTATGCTCTTCGATCGTGATCTTGTTCGGCCAGCCGTTTTCGTAGGCGTCACGGAAACGGTGCAGCGAGCCAATGCCGGGATTGCCGCCCCAGGAGAAAACGACCCTTTCGGCGCAACCCATGCCGATCATCTGGTCGTAGATGAGGTCCGGCGTCATGCGGATCAGCTTCAGGCGCTTGCGCCCCTGCCGGATCACCTCATGGCCTGCGGCGAACGGAATGAGGTGGGTGAACCCTTCCATCGCAATGGTATCGCCATCCTTGAGATTGTCCTCGACCGCTTGCGCAAGCGATAGAATGGCCGCCATTCAGCTACCTCGGGTCCCCGCGGGGAACGCTAACGTTTTGAATTGCCTGGCAATTTTTATGCCCTCGGTGGCGGCGGACGCGGTTCATCGTCCCTGTTCGATTCTTTTCAAGCATGGCCGAACGCCATCAGGCAAGCCAAGGGCGATGGGACGAGGCCCGGATTCTGAAGCCTAGGCAAGGCCTTAATTAGGTCGGGGCGATCGGAAACCATTTCAATACTGGCGACTTTAGCTGTTCGCTCCGCGCCTCATCCGATACCGAGATCTGCAAATTCGATGCGTAATCCTTCCTTGGCCGCCGCTGAAAGTGGTAATCTGTAACCGCACCATGGATCAGCCTTTCTTTTCCCATCGCGCGAGCGCCCCCGCCGAACAGCCCGACTTCGTGACCGCGCTCGCGCGCGGCCTCGCGGTCATTCGCGCCTTCGGCACGCAATCGAAGCGCATGGCGCTCGCCGAAATCGCGCGGCAGGTCGACTTGCCGCGCGCCACCGTGCGGCGCGCGCTGATTACGCTCGAGACGCTCGGCTATGTCGAGAGCGACGGCAAGACCTTCATGCTGACGCTGCAGGTGTTGTTGCTCGGTCATTCGTATCTGACGTCGATGCCGGTGACGCGGGCCGTTCGGCCCTATCTCGAAAAAATGTCCGCCTTGTTCAATGAGAGTTCCTCCGCGGGGATTCTCGATCATAACGACGCGGTCTTCGTGGCGCGGGTTCAGGCGCGGCGCACCTTGCTCGGGACCGCGCCGGCGGGAAGCCGGGTTCCCGCCTACTGCACGTCGATGGGGCGTGTTCTGCTCGCCGCCCAAGCCGACGAGATGATCGAGGAATATCTCGCCCGCATCGAGCCGCATGCCTACACGCCGCGGACGCTCACCAATCCGGCGAAAATCCGCGACGCGATCCTCAAAGCGCGAACCGTTTCCTATTCGATCGTGGAAGAGGAACTCGACGCCGGCGTGATGGCGATTTCCGTCCCTATCATGGACGCGCACGACCGGACGCTGGCGGCGCTCAATATCGTCAGCCATGTCGATCGCACGACCAGCGCGCAAATGATCGATCGCTTCCTCCCGCATATGCGCGACGCCGCGAAGGAATTGCGCGCGCAGCTCGTTTGACGTCCATTTTCGGCCCGTTCGTCATAATCCACGCCCGCAGACGAGTTGGCAGAGCGTGCCGTGAGGGGCATAATCCGCCCGCTTCTTCTTTCCGCCGCCGGTGTTCCGCGCGGACTGCAAGGGACCATCGCCGCGCGCCGGCGCTGGAAGGGGGATCGGCGATGAATGCACCGGTTGTGCGGCTCACGAGCCTTGCCCATGGCGGCGGCTGCGGATGCAAGCTCGCGCCTTCGGTCCTGCAGCAGCTGCTTGCCGGCCAGCCCGCGGCAGCGCCCTATCGGCAGCTTTTGGTCGGCACCGAGACCGGCGACGACGCGGCGGTGTGGCAACTTGACGACAAGACCTGCATCGTCGCCACCACCGATTTCTTCATGCCGGTCGTCGACGACCCGTACGACTTCGGCCGCATCGCGGCCACCAACGCGATTTCTGACATCTATGCGATGGGCGCCAAGCCGATCATGGCGCTCGCCATCCTCGGCATGCCGCTCGACAAGGTTCCGGTCGAGGTCGTGCGTGAAATTCTGCAAGGCGGCGCGTCGGTTTGCGCGGCGGCCGGAATTCCGGTGGCGGGCGGCCATTCGATCGATTCGCCCGAGCCGATCTACGGTCTCGCGGTGATCGGCGTTTGCCGCCCCGAACAGGTGCGGCGAAATCACACCATGCGGGCCGGCGACGCGCTGATTCTCACCAAAGCGATCGGCGTCGGAATCTATTCGGCCGCGCTCAAAAAAGGGCAACTCGGCGGCGACGGCTACGCCGAAATGATCGCTTCGACCACGCTTCTGAACAAGGTTGGCGCCGCGCTCGCCGACGATCCGGCCGTGCACGCCGTCACCGATATCACCGGCTTCGGCTTGCTCGGGCACGCGCTGGAGATGGCGCGCGGATCGAATCTTTCGCTCGTCCTGAAGCTGCGCGACGTGCCGTTGCTGAAGGAGGCGGAGCGGCTCGCCCGGCAGGGATTCGTCACCGGCGCGTCGGGACGGAACTGGTCGAGCTACGGCAACGCCGTCGCCTTGCCGAAAAATCTGCCCGACTGGCAGCAAGCCCTGCTCACCGACCCGCAAACTTCCGGCGGTCTGCTCGTCGCCTGCGCGGCGGACCGGGCGAAGACGCTGTTGCAAGAAATCGTCGACGCCGGCAATCCGTCGGCGCGCGTCATCGGCCACGTTGAGCCCGGCGCGCCGGGCATCCGCGTATCGGCCGAGCCACTCACTCCGTCCGGTCCTTGAAGGCGTCGGAAGCGATCCATTCGCCGAAGGCCGGCGCGATGGCGGCCCCGGTCACGAGCCCGGTGCGCCAATCGTCGCGCGCGGAGCGAACGATCAGCATCCAGCCCTTGCCGAAGGCGTCCTCGTTGAGCAGTTCGGGCTTCTTCACCAGCGCCTCGTTGTGTGCCTCGACGACGCCCGCGAAAGCGGCGCGCGCCGCGCCCACCCACTTTCCGCACTCGACGGTGGCGAAGGAGCGGCCCTTTTCGAAATCGCGCCCGAGCCGCTTCGGCGTGAAGACGAGCACTTCGCCCGCCAGCGAAACGGCGATCGGCGTCATGCCGGCGCGGATTTTTCCGTCGGCAAGCGCCTCGTACCAGATTTGATTGTCGACGTCGTAAAAGAGGTGATCGGGGTAGTCCTGGTCCTGCACGCGCGCCACGATCATTCCTCAATAGGTCAGGACGCGGCATTCGCCGTCCATGATGTCCTGGATCATCGTGGCCGTTCCCATCATGCCCTTGCATTCGGGGATGAGGTCGCTCTCGGAAATCTCGAACAGCTCGAGATTGGCCGGGCACGCCCACAGCCGCGCGCCCTGATCGTGCGCTTCCTTGATCCAGTCGTAGACGGTCTTCGGATGGCCGGGCTTGGTGTAGATCTTCTCGGCGACGCCCCTGATCATCAGCCTGCCCGCCGTCGCCGTGCAGACGACATCGACTTCGTAATCCATCGCCGCCGCCACCGCCGCGTGATAGAACGGCGCGCCGAGTTCTTCGGCGTTGTTCGGGTCGGTGTTGACGAGAACGATGAGGAGCCGCTTGCTCATGCGGGCAACCTCCGCGCATATTCCGCGCCGAACACGAAGCGGTCGGTGCCGAATTTCGCCGCAGAAAGCCCGTCCGCAAGCACGCGCTCGCGGGCCGAGGACGCGCCGTGAAAAACCGTGAAACATAAATGATTTGAGATACTTACGCTGATCGCGCGCTGCAGCTCGGCGAGCCCCGGGGCAAAGCCCAGTGCGGCGAAACTCGTCACCGGGTGGGGGCGCGGCGCGGCGTCGTCGGCGTCTTGCAGGCGGATGACTTCGGCCATGACGGCGGGATCGAAATCGACGAGCACCGTGCCCTCATAGACCAGCGTGGCACCTTCGAAATAGCCGCCGGCGCCGCTGATCTTGCGGCCCGCGGTTTCGATGGCGTTGGGGGGGCGAAAACGCATGGGCGGACCAAGCGCGGCGAGGCCATCGGCGACGGCGGTGCAAATTTTTTCCGCCGCCGCCGCCAAGTCCGCCCCGAAGCGGCGCCGATCGGCGACGATCTGCCACGACAGAATGCCCGCATCCATGTAAACGGCGCCGCCGCCGGTTAGCCGCCGGGCGAGCGCCACGCCTCTTCGGGCGCAGGCGTCGAGCCGGACTTCGCGGCGAATGTCTTGATTGCGCCCGACCAGCACGCAAGGCTGGAAACGCTGAAAGCGGAGCGTGTCGGAAATTTCGCCCGCGCCGTGCAGCTCCGCCAGCGCCGCGGTCATGGCGATGTTCCAGCGCGGCGGTTGCAGGCCCGTGTCGATGATGCGAAGCCGCGCACTCATTGTGTCTGCGTCTCCTCGATCTGGAGGCGGCGACCCCATTTGTCGAAGAAGTGACCCTCGTTCAGCACGAGCTTGTTTTCGTCGACGCGCGTCTCCAGCTCGCGCAAGCGCAGCCGCGCCGTCGGGTTGTCGAGCGGGCCGTCGGCTCCGCTCACCGCAAAGAAGCAGGCGCCGCTCCACTCGCGCCCGGAGCCGGCGAACAGGATGGTGATTTCACCCCAATCGACCTCGTTGCCGATCACGTTGAAATAGGTCGAGCAGAGCGGGGCCACCGCGGGTTCGGCGATTTCGACCAGGATGACGAGAGCCGTGAAGGCGCCGGTCTCGGCGAATTCGTCGGCGACCCAGCGATCGAAGTCGGTGGCGGGTTTTTTCGTCTCAGAAATCGACACGCGGCGTCTCCGGCATGTAGTGCTCGAACAGGACCCAGAACGGCTGGCCGTGCGTTTCGCCGTACCATTGTTCGAAATTCGCCAGCG
>Ga0134121_10001771_pt1 | contig 19820 bp, 16 predicted proteins | sample KB301_FD_96463 | JGI IMG/M metagenome (GOLD analysis project Ga0134121, IMG submission 96463) | Terrestrial soil microbial communities without Nitrogen fertilizer from Kellogg Biological Station, Michigan, USA - KB3-0-1 | ecosystem: Environmental > Terrestrial > Soil > Unclassified ... | reverse complement strand
CAAATCCTGCTCGTGCTCGCCAAGCGCGCCGGGCACTACGTGGCCGGAGCGCTAAACTTCATCGGCGCCGACGCCCTCTATGGTCGTTACTGGGGAGGCATTGAGGAGCACCCCTATCTGCATTTCGAGGTCTGCTACTACCAGGCCATCGAGTTCGCCATTGCTCATAAACTCGCGCGCGTCGAGGCGGGCGCCCAAGGTGCGCACAAGCTCGCTCGAGGCTATCTGCCAGTGCAAACCTATAGCGCCCACTACATTGCCGATCCTGCGCTCCGCCGCGCGGTCGCCGATCATCTCAAGCGTGAGCGGCTCGCAGTTGCGCGTGAAATCGCGCTTCTCACCGAGGAGTCGCCCTACCGTAATTCGGATTAGGCCGTGGATGTCCCGCACTTCGGCGGGGATGACAGATTCTGATTTCGCGAAAAGTCGGGTATAGGACTGAGATGGTCTACGACGAGAACAACATCTTCGCCAAGATCCTGCGCGGCGAGATCCCCTGCCATAAGATCTACGAGGACGAGAACACCCTCGTCTTTCTCGACATCATGCCGGGCACCGAGGGCCACGCGCTCGTCGTCACCAAGGAAAGGGCGCGCGACCTGTTCGACATCAAGCCGGAGGCGCTGGCCAAGCTCATGGCGGTGGTGCAGAAGTTAGCACCCAAGATCAAGGAGGCGGTCGGCGCCGACGGGGTGCTGATCCAGCAATTCAACGGCTCGGCTGCCGGCCAGACCGTGTTCCATCTGACGTCCACATCGTGCCGATCAAGCAGGGCGTACCGGTCAAGCCTCACGCCGGACAGATGGAAGATCAGGCGAAGCTCGCCGCCACCGCCCAGAAAATTAGAAGGACACTCACTTCGAACTGGCGCGGCGACAAATAACAAACTTGTGCCATCATGCTGGTGTGGCATGATGGTTCAAATGAATGCACGAACGCAGATCACCCTCGATTCGGAGATGCAGCGTCAGGCCCGAAGAAAGGCCGCTGAGCTTGGCATCTCATTTGCTGAATATGTTCGCCGCCTTGTGGCGCGGGATCTTGGATCCTTGAGACCGCGCAAAGCAGATATTTCCATTCTGTTCGATCTGATCGATGAAGGACCGGAGACGAACATCGCGCGAGACAAGGATAAGATGATCGGCGATGCCGTTTGGGACGAGCATCGCCACAAAACTACGCGTACACGTGCCCACGTGCGGTTGAAAACTAAAGAGTGAGTATCTTCGTCGGCTCCTCTGTTTGGTTCGCCGCAATGGACTCCGAGATCGGAATAACCCCTCGTGCCAAAGATCTTGAGAAGCAACTGGGACCACGTCACGACCACCATGTGCTCATCGAGACCTGGCTACTGCTCAACAGTCGATATCGGCCTGAGGTAGCCAACCGCTTTTGGGAGCAGCTTCAGCAAAGCGGTGTTCGTAAAGAAATCGCGGAGTTCTGACTTACAATCAGCTTGGGCAATCGGCCTGGCCTTTCCCTATCAGGCATTTTCCATCGTTGACCGAACAAGCTTCGCCGTTATGCGCGGATCGGCTCAAGATAAGGCGTTTGAAGTAGTGCGCTCTGGACACAGTCCAACGTTCCTGCTGTTTGACCGGGCGATCCTGAATCGCCAGCAGGTCACCTGCCTTTACAAGGGTCGGCACCGCGAAATTTGTCCGCACATTCTCGGGCACAATGGCGACCAGGAGACGGCACTTGTCTATCGGTTTGGCGGAGAGAGTGAAGGCGGCCTAACCAAAGAAAAAGGGCGGTGCTTCCTTTCGTACGTCGAAGAAGCACAGGTCCACAAGGGTGAGTGGCACTCAGGTGCAAGCCACCGAAAGGCGCAGCGCTGTGTCGACAGGTTGTACGTCGACGTCAATACCGCCATACCCAATCAGCCAGGCCGGTTGAGAAGCCTCGAATTGATTGGTAGGTCTTAGCTCGACAATGACCGCTCTGAACTCTCCATCGCAAGAATTACTTTGAGCCCAGCGGGACCTTGGGCACGAGGCTTACGCCAATCGCGCGCTGGCGGCCGCGCGGCCGCCGCGCGGCGCGCTTGGCACGCGGCTTGGGGCCTTCGGCTTTGACGCCGCCCTTGGGCCCTCCGTCGGGGCCCGAGCCATTGGGATCGGTATCCTCGGGGTCGCGCGGGCGGATTGGCGTGTCTGGCTTCAGATATTCGAAGCCAAGGACCTTTTCGTCGTCCTTGTCCTCAACGAGCACGCGCACGATGCCACCGTCCTTCAGAGCCCCGAACAGGATCTCCTCGGCGAGTGGCTTTTTGACGTGTTCCTGGATCACGCGCGCAAGTGGCCTGGCACCGAACTTGTCGTCATAGCCGCGCTCGGCCAGCCATTGGTTCGCCTCGGGCGTGAGCTCGATGGTAATGTTGCGGTCGCCAAGCTGCGCCTCGAGTTGAAACACGAACTTCTCCACCACCTTGGCGATGATCTCGGGCGACAAAGCCGCGAATGCGATGATCGCATCGAGCCGGTTGCGGAACTCGGGCGTGAACAGGCGATTGATCGCCTCCTCGTCGTCGCCCTCGCGTTTGGCGCGGTTGAAGCCGATGGCAGCCTTGGCGAGATCGGTGGCCCCGGCATTCGTCGTCATGATAAGGATCACGTTCTGGAAGTCGACGCGCTTGCCATTGTGATCGGTGAGCTTGCCGTGATCCATCACCTGCAACAGGATGTTGAACAGGTCAGGATGCGCCTTCTCGATCTCGTCGAGCAGCAGCACGCAGTGCGGATGCTGGTCGACGCCGTCGGTGAGCAGACCACCCTGGTCGAAGCCGACATAGCCGGGCGGTGCACCGATCAACCGCGACACGGTGTGACGCTCCATATATTCGCTCATGTCGAAGCGGAGCAGCTCGACGCCGAGCAAGAGCGCGAGCTGGCGTGCGACCTCGGTCTTGCCGACACCGGTCGGACCGGAGAACATGTAGCAGCCGATCGGTTTCCCTGGCTCGCGCAGACCCGCGCGCGATAGCTTGATAGCGGCGGCGAGCGCCTCAATCGCCCTGTCCTGACCGAACACGACCCGCTTCAAATCCTGGTCTATGGCCCGCAAAACCTCGGCGTCGGACTTCGACACGGTCTTTGGCGGAATGCGCGCCATGGTGGCGATGGTCGACTCGACCTCCTTGACGCCAATCGTCTTACGCCGCTGCCGCTCGGGCACCAGCATCTGCGAGGCGCCGGTCTCGTCGATCACATCGATCGCCTTGTCGGGCAGCTTGCGGTCGTGGATGTACTTTGCAGACAGCTCGACCGCCGATTTGATTGCCTGCTGGGTGTAGCGGACGCGGTGGAAGTCCTCGAAATAGGGTTTCAGTCCCTTCAGGATCTCGATCGCATCAGGCACCGACGGCTCGTTCACGTCGATCTTCTGGAACCGGCGCACCAGAGCCCGGTCCTTCTCGAAGTGCTGCCGGTATTCTTTGTAGGTGGTCGAGCCGATGCAGCGCAGCGTGCCAGATTGGAGCGCGGGCTTGAGCAGATTCGAGGCATCCATGGCGCCACCGGAAGTGGCGCCGGCACCGATCACCGTGTGGATCTCGTCGATGAACATGATGGCGCCGGGATAGGCTTCGATCTCGCGCATCACGGCCTTGAGACGCTCCTCGAAGTCGCCGCGATAGCGGGTGCCGGCGAGCAGCGCGCCCATATCGAGCTGGAAAATGGTTGAATCTGCCAGCACCTCGGGCACGTCGCCCATAACGATGCGTCGAGCAAGACCCTCGGCGATTGCCGTCTTGCCAACGCCGGGATCGCCCACAAACAGCGGGTTGTTCTTCTGGCGGCGGCACAGAACCTGGATGGTGCGCTGAATTTCCTGAGCACGGCCAATCAGCGGGTCGATGCGCCCTGCCCGCGCCTTCTGGTTCAGGTTGATGCAGTAGACCTCGAGCGCATCGGCGCCGCGCTTCTTTTCGTCGCCGCCCTCGACCGTGGCCGCGTCCTCATCGACCCCACGCACAGCGCGCGGCTCCGACATTCCGGCCCGCTTGGCTATGCCGTGACTGATGTAGTTGACCGCATCAAAGCGGGTCATGTGCTGCTCTTGCAGGAAGAAGGCGGCGTGGCTCTCGCGCTCGGCGAAGATGGCGACGAGCACGTTCGCGCCGGTCACCTCCTCGCGTCCGCTGGACTGCACATGCGCCACGGCGCGGTGGATCACCCGCTGGAAGCCTGCGGTGGGCTGAGCGTCGCCATGGGTGTCGAGCACGAGGCCGGAGAGCTCGTTGTCGATATAGCCGGTCAGTTTATCGCGGAGCACATCGAGGTCGACGTCGCAGGCGCGCATTACCGCGGCAGCGTCGCGGTCGTCGATCAAGGAGAGGAGCAGATGCTCCAAAGTCGCATACTCATGGCTGCGCTCGTTGGCATATTGCAGGGCGCGCCGAAGAGCCTGCTCGAGACTGGTCGAGAACGAAGCCACTTAAATCCTCACTCCTTCTCCATCGTGCATTGCAGCGGGTGCTCATGCTGACGGGCAAAGCTCGTCACCTGCGCTACCTTAGTCTCAGCCACCTCGTAAGTGTAGACCCCACAAATGCCGACGCCCTTCTGGTGGACATGCAACATGATGCGGGTCGCTTCCTCAGGCGGCTTGTTGAAGAACCGTTCGAGGACGTACACGACGAAATCCATCGGCGTGTAGTCGTCATTCAGGAGCAGCACTTTGTAGAGGCTCGGCCGCTTGGTCTTCGGCCGCGTCTTGGTGATGATATGGGTGCCGGTGTCGTCGCCCCGGCGAGGATCGCCGTTTCGCGCCATCGTCAGTCCCTATGTGGCGTATCGTTCTTCATCTTCAAGGCGAGTCGCTGCTGCTCGCTGCCAACCATCCTGGTTATTCTAACTGCATCGCGCAAGTGATCGCAAATCGCGGCGCTTCAACGTCCGGACCATAGGGTGAGTTGCCGACACGAAATCGGCAAAAAAAGAGACCCGGGGAACGACCCCGGGTCTCTTCGATGGGAAAAATGGAGTTTGGCGGGAGCCGTTACGCGACCTTCTTGGTGAAGGCAGCCTCGACTGGCTTATAGGCATCCTTGGCGAGGCCGACATACATCTCACCGAGCTTGGACATCTCGGCGACGTAAGTGTCATAGGCCTTCTTGGCATACTGCGACTGGATCTCGATGGCCTGCTCGATCGATTTGGCGCCGATCAGCTGCTCGAAGGCGCGAGTTGAATCCTCGAACGCCTTCTTGGAATAGTCGGTGATCTCGGCAGCAATAGCCTGGAAGCCCTTGTTGACCTCACCGAACGAGCGGACGGTTGCATCGAAGCCGTCTTTGCCTACTTTCTGGAACTCTTCAAAACCTTTGAGCATGTGAGCCCTCTCTAAAACCGGGTTGCGCGGAGCTTGCGAACGCGAGCGAAATATATGCATTGCACAAAAAACGTCAACATGAATTTCTTGCACTGCACAATAACCGCACTACCGATTACTTAATACTTTGGCAATAAACGAATTTTAGCTTTATTGCCCGCCATGTTATAGGACTGCGCTAGCTTTGCGCATTCGGCGCGAAAAGCGGCGCGCGAGGGAAGGCCGTCAAACGGGGGAAGGTTTCTCGCCTTCCGGGGGTAAGTGGGCATTATCAACTTTAATCGGTGGTCGACATCAGGCCTGGCAGCGCGTGTGCTGCTCGCGCCGCTCCTCATAGTTGCTGTGGCCGGCGCACCTTTGAGCGAGGCACACGCCGCCAAGCGCAGGTCGAGCGGGGGCGCGCCTCAGATCACCTCGGCCATCGTCGTCGATATGAACTCAGGCTCGATCCTTTATTCGCAATCGGCCGACCTGCCTCGCTATCCCGCCTCGCTCACCAAGATGATGACGCTTTACGTGCTGTTTCGCTATTTGCGCGCCGGCAAAGTCACGCCCACGTCGGAACTTGTCGTGACGCCGCATGCTGCAAGCCAAGCGCCGACCAAATTGGGCTTGAAGCCCGGTGCGACAATAAGCACGACCGACGCGGTGAAGGCGCTCGTGACCCAGTCGGCTAACGATGCCGCCGTCACCATCGCCGAAAACCTCGCGGGCACCGAGGAGAACTTCGCGCGGGTCATGACTGATACGGCGCGAAGCATCGGCATGAACGCCACGACTTTCCGCAACGCCTCGGGCCTGCCCAACGAGGACCAGATCACGACCGCGCGCGACATGGCGACGCTTGCCGCCCATCTCATCCACGACTACCCGGAATATTACGGGGTGTTCGAGACGCGCTATTTCACCTTCAACGGCCACAAGTACCGCAACCACAACAAACTCCTGTTCGGCTACCAGGGCTGTGACGGCATCAAGACGGGCTACACCAAAGCAAGCGGTTTCAACCTTACCGCGTCGGTGCACCGCGGCAACAAGCATCTCGTCGCCGTGGTGCTTGGCGGGAAAACCGGTGGGCAGCGCGATGCGGCGATGCGCTCGCTTCTCGACCGGCATTTCGCCAAGGCCACCGACACGAAGCCTACGCCTGCCCAACTGCTCGCTTCGCTCGTGCCGGCGCCCTCGCCACCGGCTGTGCAAAAACCGGCCTATACGCTTGCACCGCCAACACCGGCACCATCCGCTTCTACTGCTCGAGCTGGCGAGACTTCCACGGATACCACCGCCGACACAACCACCGACACCGAGGAGGGCGATACTGGCGATCCGGCAGAGCCGATCGAGGCTAGCGTGACCGTGACAGAGCCCGGTGCTAAGGCCACGACCAAGCCCGGCAAATATCAGGGCGCTTTCCAGGTCCAAGTCGGCGCCTTTACGTCGGAAGCTGAGGCCCAGAACAGGCTCGGTATGGTGCAGCAACGCGCCTCAGACCTGCTCGACGGGCACATGCCCTTCACCACCTCCTTCATGATGGGCGATGAGGAGTGGTATCGGGCGCGGTTCGCCGGCTTCTCGCGGGAAAGCGCTCAAGCTGCTTGTGCGACGCTCAAGAAGATGTCGCTCGACTGCGCGGTGATGAAAGCAGAATAGCACCCCGCCGGCATTATCTCTGACCGAGCAGGACTTCTTTGGCCTCGTTGATGCGCGCCGCGAGGTAAGTCGATCCGCCCTGATCTGGGTGCATTTTCATTATCAATCTGCGATGAGCCTGCTTGATCTCCTCCTCGCTCGCGGTCTTGTCGACGCCTAGCACGGCATAGGCCTCCTCTACGCTCATTCGATTGGGCCGAGCGCGACCGCGGGGTGCCTCGGTCCTCTCTTCCTCTGCAAAACCACGAGGATGCCAATCTGCTTCTGCCGAACTTTGATCGCGCCAATTTGGCAGGCGCCAGTCGAGATAGGCTTCCATGAGCGCTGCTTCCCGGGTGCCGGCAGAGTGCAGCTCTGCGAGCAGGTCCATCGCCTCCCGGTCGCTAAGGGCAGATAAGGTGCGTCCGGCGAAACGGCCTGACAGGCACTTCCCGTCCATATGCCCGCTGTCGTGATCGAGCTCCATTTCGAGCCGATCGGTGCGGACTTGCGATTTCTGCCCAGGCGATCTTTGCGCCGAACCGAAAGACCTGCCGCTGAATCCAAGCACGTTTCTCCCACCCACGAGCGCAAGCCCGAACACGGCGAGCGGAATGGCAAGAGGCAGCGCCCCGCGCATTAGAAGGAACGCCGCTCCAGCGAGCGCGACGACGCCGCTACTCTTGCGGATCACCATGGCGAGCGTGCGCGGGTCGGCCCGCACAAGGAAGCGGCTTCCGATAAGGAGAAGCAGAAGGACCGCACTACCGGCAAGAAAATACGCCATCGTAGAATGCCGTTTAGCCGAGCTGCTCGAGCAGACGGAGCGCAGCGCCGCTCCTTGTCTTGTCGCTGAAGTTCTGCAGCGCCTTCCGGCCGCCCGTGGCATAGACCGCGACCGCGGTCAAAAGCTCACGAAGCTGGCGCGCGGAACCCTCGTCAAACGGAACATAGGCCCCGCGCGACAGTCGCGCGATCTCTCTGAAGGCGCGCTCGGCTTTCGCGTCACGACCCTCATGGAAGATGAACACGGGCACCTTCACCAGTCCCAATTCGCCGGCAAGCCGGGCGAGCCGGTCGACATCCTCCTCCATGCAGTCGCCCACATAGACCAGCGCGTTCACTTTGGAGCTCTCGCTTTCGCGCCGGGCATGGGCAAGGACTTTGGCGATCTGCGTCAAGCCGCCCTGGCAGGAGACGTTGCGCATCAGCTTGGCCAGCGCGACAGGGTCAGAAACCCATTTCGACGCCTGGCACTCGTTGAACCCGCGGAAATAGACAAGCTGCACATCGAGCCCGCCGACAGCCTTGACGGCGTTGAACATGTCGGCCTGAAGCTCGAGAGCGAGGTCCCAGGAGGGCTGCCGGCTCATGGTGGCGTCCATGGCGAAGATCAGCCTGCCGCGGCCGGATGCGGCGGGCGTCAAGGATTTAACTTGTTTGAGAAACGCATCGATCTCCGAACGGGAAGATTGACCGGCGGCGACCTCGCCGCTCGCGCTCTTGGCCGGCGCCTTGGGCTCAGGCATCTGATGGCGCCTCCCGCGCCACGTGTACTACTGGCCTATAAATGGACCCTGGCGCGCTTGGGTCAATGCCGCGAGGCCAGGATCACGCGTCGTCGGAGCCGGCGGCGAGAAGACTCGCGTTGCCGCCTGAGGCCGTGAGGTCGGTCGAACGCACACGCTCGATGGCGAAGGCTTGCAAATAATGCGGTCCGCCAGCCTTAGGCCCTGCGCCTGACAGCCCTTCTCCGCCGAAGGGCTGCACGCCAACCACGGCGCCGATCTGGTTGCGGTTCACGTACATATTGCCGACCTTTGCGCGGGCGGCGACGAAGTCCGCCGTCGCCTTGATGCGGCTGTGCAGGCCGAGGGTGAGGCCGTAGCCGGTGGCATTGATCGCCTCGCAGACCTCTGCCAAGCGGTCCCCGGCAAATCGCATCACGTGCAGGATGGGACCGAACACCTCGCGTTTCAGCACGCTGATCGAAGGAATTTCGTAGATGGCAGGCGAGACATAGCTCCCAAGTGCGTGCTCCTCGCTCAGGGGCAGGTCGAGCAATTCGCGCGACTCCTTGCGCATTCGGACCTTGTGGGTTTCGAGCGCAGCGCGCGCGTCCTCGTCGACGAGTGGACCGACATCGGTGGCATAGTCGAGCGGATCGCCTATCCTGAGTTCTCGAGCCGCCCCGAGCAGCATTTCGAGCATCTCGTCGGCAACGTCCTCTTGCAGAAAAAGCACGCGCAGCGCCGAGCAACGCTGGCCCGCGCTGTCGAAGGCGGAGGCGAGCGCATCGTCGACCACCTGCTCAGGCAGCGCCGAAGAGTCCACGATCATGGCATTGAGCCCGCCAGTCTCGGCGATGAGCTTCACGATCGGGCCGTCACGGGCGGCGATCGCCCGGTTGATGGCGATGCCGGTCTCGGTCCCTCCGGTAAACGCAATGCCGTCCACGCGCGGGTCGCCGACAAGTGCTGTGCCCACCACCTCGCCCCGCCCCGGCAGGAGATGCATCACGTCAGGAGGAACGCCCGCTTGATGCATCAGGCGCACGACGCGGGCTGCGGTGAGAGGCGTCTGCTCGGCGGGCTTCGCCACAACGGCATTCCCGGCGGCAAGCGCACCTGCGATCTGCCCGGTGAAGATGGCGAGCGGGAAATTCCATGGCGAGATGCAGGCGAACACGCCGCGGCCGTGCAGCGACAATTCGTCCTGCTCGCCCGTTGGACCCTTCAATAGGCGTGGTTCGGTGAACTGCCGGCGCGCCTCAGCCGCAGAATAGCGCAGATGATCGACCGCCTCGCGCACGTCGCCTTGGGCGTTCGGAAGCGTCTTCCCGGCCTCCCGCACCATCAACGCCATGAGCCCCGGGCGGTCGGCCTCGAACAGGTCGGCGGCGCGCTCAAGTATGGCGGCGCGCGCCTCGCCGCCGAGCCTGTCCCAATCCCCGCTCGCCGCTTTGGCCGTAGCCAGCGCCTCGTCAATGACTTCGGGGCTGGCGGTTCGACAGGTCCCAACCACAACCCTGCGGTCATGCGGCGAGGTCACCCCAGTGACGTCGCCTCCGTCCTCGATCTCCTCGCCGGCAACAATAGGATTGGCTGTCGCCGGACGCGCCAACACTTCCTTGATGGAAGCGACCAGCGGCTCGCGCACCGCATTGTCCCACAATGGCAGGCCGAGGCTGTTACGGCGCTCGGGGAGATAAAGGTCGGGCGGAATCGGGATTTGCGGGTTGGCTTTCTCTGGCAGCGCAGCGGCCTTCTCCACCGGATCGGCGACGATGGCGCTGATCGGCGCTTGATCGTCCGCGAGCCGTTTGACGAACGACGTGTTTGCCCCGTTTTCCAATAGGCGCCGCACCAGGTAAGCAAGCAGGTCCCGGTGCCCCCCGACCGGCGCATAGATTCGGCAAGACTTGGCGAGCGAATCCGGATGCACCACCTCGCGATGCAGTGCCTCTCCCATGCCGTAGAGCCGCTGGAACTCGTAGGGGCGATTTCCCCCGAGCGTCACGATCGCCGCGACGGTATGGGCGTTATGTGAGGCGAATTGCGGATAGAAGCAGTCGGGCCGCGCAAGCAGCGCATGCGCCGCCGCGAGATAAGCAACGTCGGTGTTGACTTTCCGGGTGAAGACGGGATAGCCCGCGAGCCCCTGTTTCTGCGCCCACTCGATTTCGCTGTCCCAGTAAGCGCCCTTGACGAGGCGAACCGGGATGCGCCGGCCCATCACGACCGCCACATCGGCGAGCCAGTCGATCAGAGGCAGCGCCCGCTTGCTGTAGGCCTGCATGGCAAAGCCGAGTCCGTTCCAGCCGGCGAGCGCCGGATCGATGAGGAGCGGCTCGGTCAATGCAAGCGACAAATCGAGCTTGTCGGCCTCCTCGGCGTCGACGGTGAGCGGCAACCAAGCCTTGCGCATCGCATGCGCGAGCTCAAAGAGCCGCGGCACGAGCTCCTTCTGGAGGCGCGCCTCTTGCGATGGGTGATAGCGTGGGTGCAGGGCCGAAAGCTTTACCGAGAGCCCTGGGCGACGCTGCAGCTCATTCTCGGTCCGGCCCGGGGGCTCGCCGGCCCAGGCTGCGATGGCCGCGATTGCCTCGCCATAACCTCGCGCGTAACGTTTGGCGTCGTCCTCGGTACGAGCGGCTTCTCCCAACATGTCGAAGGAGAAGCGATAGCCTTGCTCCCTGTCATTCTCGGCATTAGCAAGCGCCTCTTCGATCGTCTGTCCGAGCACGAACTGGCGCCCGAGAATGCGCATGGCCTGGCGCAGCGCCTGGCGGATCACTGGCTCGCCGCTTCGCGCTACGAGGCGCCGGACGAAGCTCGTCGGATCGCTCCGCCGGTTCTCGCCCCAATCGACAATGTGTCCGGTCAGCATCAAGCCCCAGGTTGAAGCATTGACGAGGAGCGAGTCCGAATGTCCGAGATGGCGCCCCCAATCGCCCGAGCCGATGGTTCCCGCAATAAGACGGTCGGCGGTGGCAGCGTCGGGAACGCGGAGGAGCGCCTCGGCGAGGCAGAGCAGGAGAACCCCCTCTTCGCTCGATAGCCCATATTCATGGAGGAAGGAGTCGATCCCGCCTTGCTCGTGCCTTCCCTCGCGCGCGGCCTTGACCAGATCGCCCGCGAGACGCTCGATTTGCCGGCGGTCATCCGCGCTGAGGCGGGCCCGCTCGATGAGGCTCTCGACGAGAGGACCTTCGTCGGCAAGCAAAGCCTTGCTGATCGCTTGCCGGCTGGGCGGCGAAGGCGGTGCGGCATTGTCGCGTTTTGGCTCGCCCATGGTCCAAGTCTAGACCTTTGGCCCTCGCCCAACTATTGCGCTCTTGTTATGGTCGCCGCCCTCAGGGAGTCCGAACCATGCCGACTGGCATCACCACTTCCCGCACGGTCGCGGATTTGAGGGCCCATGTCGCCCCGTGGCGCAAGGCCGGCAAAAGCATCGCGCTCGTCCCCACCATGGGCGCGCTCCACGCCGGACATCTCTCGCTGGTGACGCTCGCCAAGAGCAAGACGGACCGGGTCGTGGTCTCGATCTTCGTGAATCCGATACAATTCGGGCCGCGCGAGGACTTCAACACCTATCCGCGCGACGAGGCCGGTGACATCGAGAAGCTCCGCGCTGCCGGGGCGGACCTCGTATTCGCGCCCAATACGGCGGAGATGTATCCCGCTGGCTTCAGCACAAAAGTAAGCATAGGCGATCTGACCGAGGATCTCTGCGGGGCAAACCGGCACAATCATTTCGACGGCGTTGCCACTGTAGTGACCAAGCTCCTGCTGCAATGCGCGCCCGACATGGCGATTTTCGGCGAGAAGGACTATCAGCAGCTGCTCGTCATCAAGCATCTCGTACGCGACCTCAACGTCCCGGTCGAAGTTCTGGGCGGAGATATCGTGCGAGAGAAGGACGGGCTCGCGCTGTCCTCCCGCAATGCCTATCTCTCACCCGCTGAGCGCAAGACCGCCCCGCTGCTGCATCAAACCATTTCAGAAGTGGCTGCAGCCTTGGCCCGCGGCGAGGGAGCCGATGCCGCGTGCGTGGCTGGACGATTCAAACTCGAGGCAGCTGGCTTTCGCGTCGACTATATCGCCGTGCGTGATCCCGACACTCTCAAGCCCCTGTCAGGACCGGTGAAGCATGCGCGCGTGCTCGCAGCAGCCTATCTCGGGAAGACGCGCCTCATCGACAACGTGCCGGTGCCAGCTACCAATCGATGAGCCGGAGTTCGCGCAGTTCCTCGCGCATGCGGCGCGGAATGGTCTCATCGGCGCCATCGACCACGCCAACGTCTTTGGGCGCATCAGCCGCTTCGAGATAACGCCAACCTTGGAAGGCGCGGCGCGGATGAGCTCTGGTCGCAACCAGCTCCCTGTCGAGCACGATGCCGCAACAGGCGGTGCCATCATCTTTAGTGTCTGGCCTGAGGTCGAGCACCTTCTGGCGTACCAGGACAAAGCCCTTGATTACCCAATAAAGCGAACCACCATCGATCACCTCCTCGCGCCGCTTCGGCATCTGCAGCGTGCGGTGGCAGAGCTCGGGCGTCTTGCGTGCATGCTTCAAGCGCTTTAGCCGCTCTGTCTGCCACGCGGCAAGCTCCTCGACGGTGTCGACGCCGACGCAAAGCTTGATGAGATGGATGGTCATTGTCCCCTCAATGCGCCATGAACAGCGGGAGCGTCGCTTCTTCGAGCATGGTCAGTGTGACCCCTCCAAGGATGAACTCTCGCCAGCGCGAATGATGAAACGCACCCATCACGATCATGTCGGCTTTAAGCTCCTTGGCCTTAGCCAGAAGGAGCTTGCCGATATCGCCACGCTCAAGCGTGAGACGCACCACCTCCGCGGCAACACCGTGGCGCTTCAGATGCGCCACCATGTCCTCCACCGCCGGCTCGTCGTTTTCCCCTGGGTCTGCCGGCACGCCGACGAGCAGCACCACCCGCTCCGCCTGCTGGAGAAAAATAAGGGCATCGTTGCAGGCACGCGCGGCCTGAGGGCTGCCGTCCCAAGCCGCAACGACGGTCGTCGGCCGCACGATGGCGGCTGGTGTCGGCGGAACGATGATCACCGGGCGGCCCGAGGCGAACAGGCAACGCTCGACGAGCGCATATTGGCCGATCAACGGATCGCCGTGTCGCGGCTGGCCGAGCACCGTGATGTCGGCGTGGCGAGCGCAAAAGGCGAACTCGCGCGGGAACTCGTCGCTGACCCCCTGCATCAATCTTATCTCGATGCTCACGCCTTTGGCCTCGCAATGGGTCTTGCAGTCATGAAGCGCAACTTCGCCTTGCGACTTAACGCTTTGCAGGACCTCGCTCATGTCGGCGAAGCCAGCATCGACGCCGTACAAAGGCAGGAGCGCCATCGGAGCGAAGCTCACGCCGATAAGATGCGCGCCATGATCCTTGGCGAGCGCCGCGGCGAATGCGATGCGCGCCTTTGTGGTCTCGGCGCCGTCCACGTAAAGAATGATATCGTTCAGGGCCATGCCTGTTACTTTACCGCGATCTTAGCCGGTGATCCCGCGGCGTCAGGTGACACATCACGCGGGGCTGACGGCCCCGTGAGGGCGATTGACCCCGCGCGCACACAGCTTTGATAAGGATTTACGCAAGTCATTCTTGCAGGAGGGCAATAGCTGGCTTGGCGGGTCTCCGCCACCAACGCCTAGAACTCATGCACAGGAGAGAAATATAGAGCTGAACAAGAAATCGGCTACTAAAATGCCATGCGACCTTCGCGGGCGAGGACGAGGCCGAGCTTCGCGCCGCGTCTTATCTCAAGGATTGGGTCGACACGGGGCTGCTGGCGGGTTTTCAGCTACACTAGGCGTAGGCCCTGCAAGATCGCAGCCTGCAACTGCGCGAGTCTCCGGCGCCGGGAACAGCGCGTCACTCCTCCCCCTCAGCCAGTAGGCGAGAAGCCCAACCCATTCACGCGTGGCGACATCGACACGGCGCAAGCCCTCCGAGACCTTGTCAAAGGGCCGCGTCAAATCCGCCTTGCCGCGCGTGCGGTAATCAACCGGCCAGGGCTCGACGTCGAAGCCAGCCTTGCGAAAGGCGCCCATCGCGCGCGGAATGTGATGGGCCGAGGTAATCAGGATCCATCGTTTGCCGGGTCCGAGATCGCCCTGCTTGATCAGCTCCTCTTTGAGGAAGACCGCATTCTCGTAAGTGTCGCGCGCAGACGCTTCGAGGATCAGTCGATCTTTTGCGACACCCATTGCGGTGAGGAGCGCTTCTGCGCCCTCAGCCTCGCTGCCAGACTTGTAAAGAATACCTGCGTCACCGCCTGTGAACGCGATTTTCGAGTTAGGGAAGCGTTGCGCCAGGATGGCCCCCTCGACGATCCGCTCCGCAGCCTCGTTTAGCGCTGGCGCATGGCGTGCCGTGCCGACCAGCCTGTCCTCGGCGCCGCCAAGGATGATGAAGCCTGTGGGCGGAGGCGGACTGTCGAGATTGGTCCGCGGGAAACGGTTCTCGAGCGGCAGGACCAAGACATTGCCGAGCGGCGAAAGCCCTGCCAGCAATAGCAGAATTGCACCGATGGTGACGAAGCGGCGCCCCCATCGTGCCCATCCGGTCCAAATCAGGATAGCGCCGTAGCCGATGAGAAGCGCGATTAGGGTAGATGGCTGCAGCAGGAACCACAGCCCTTTGGCGAGATAGAAGAACATGCGCGAAAAGCCCCCGGTCCTAGCTCAACCAAATAGCAGCTAGGCCGAGAAAGGCGAAGAAGCCGACGCAATCCGTGCACATCGTCACAAACACGCCCGAGGCGATGGCCGGATCGAGCCTCACCGCGTAAAGGCCGAGGGGAATCAGGATCCCGGCAAGCGCCGCCACCAACAGATTGATGATCATGGCGGCGCCGATCACAAGTCCGAGCGTGCCGCTGCCGAACCAATAGAAAGCGATGGCGCCCATGATCACCGCGAATAGGAGCCCGTTGAGAAGCCCGACTGCCGTCTCTCGGCCAATGACTCTTGCCGCATTGATCCAGCCCAATTCGTGAGTGGCTAGTGCGCGTACGGCAACGGTCATGGTTTGCGTTCCGGCATTTCCCCCCATCGAGGCGACGATGGGCATAAGCACGGCGAGCGCCACCATCTGCTGGATGGTTGCATCAAAAAGGCTGATGACCCAAGAGGCCAGGATCGCACTGCCGAGATTGACGAACAGCCAAAGGAAGCGGTGCTTGGTGGTTTGCAGCACCGGGTCCGAGACCGATTCACCACCGACGCCGCCGAGTCTCAGAATGTCTTCCTGGGCTTCCTCCTGCACCACCTCGACCACGTCGTCGGCGGTAATCACGCCGACCAGCCGCCCATCGTCGTCGATCACCGCCGCAGAGGTGAGATTGTAGCGCTCGAACTGGCGTGCCGCTTCCTCCTGGTCGGCCTTCGCCGGGATCGGATGAATTTCCCGGTCGGTGATGGAGTCGATCGACGCCGTGCGCTTCGAGCGGAGCAGGCGGTTGAGGGCGATCGAGCCAAGCAGGTGATAGGCCGGATCGACGACGAACACTTCATAGAAGCGGTCAGGCAGATCGTCGGCCTCGCTCATATAGTCGATCGTCTGCCCCACCGACCAGAACGGCGGGACGGCGATGAGATCGGTCTGCATGATGCGGCCGGCCGAGTCCTCGGGATATTCGAGGCTCCGCTCGAGCTTGGCGCGCTCGAAGGACGGCAGCTTGGCGAGGATGTCAGACTGCTCTTCCTTGTCGAGGTCTTCGATGACATAGACGGCCTCGTCGGACTCGAGCTGCTGCAGGGCCTCGGCCACCTGCTCGGTAGGCATGACTTCGAGCACCTGGTCGCGCACCGACTCGTCCAGCTCGGGTAGCGCAGCCGCGTCGAAGTCGTCGCCAAGAATGGAAACGAGGGACGCGCGCTGGTCCGGATGAAGGAGCTTTATGAGATCGGCGAGATCGGCCGCATGGAGCGGCAGCACCAGGTCACGGACCTTGGCCGCATCGCCTTCCTCGAGCGCGGTCTCGACGGCGTGCAGGAAGTCGGAGCGAATGCCCCCATCCTCGTCGCGCAGTTCGACCTCGGTTGCGGCGTCCTGCATGGCTTGCCCAATCGCCGGGTTGATAGCGTCAAGCGGGAAGGGCCGCGATCAGAAGCAGGGATCGACGCTTAGAAAAAGAGTCGCGGATCGCCGCTTCCGGCCTGCGACAACAGGCGCGGCTTGCGACGCACTAGACGCTTGTTGCCTCGGAATTTCCAGCCAAAAAATGGCGAGGTGGCTGGAGGAGTTCCGGAAGGGTTGATGGGAAGGACTGGTGCGGTCGAGAGGAATCGAACCTCCACGGGCTGAGCCCACAGCGCCCTCAACGCTGCGCGTCTACCATTTCCGCCACGACCGCAAGATCCGGAAGGTTTCCGCCCCCGGATATGGCTATAGGCTAACCCAGCGGCAAGCGCCGGGGGCCCGCTGCCTTAGCAAACCTGCCTGGGGCGTGCAAGGTGGCCTTGGCTATCTTCGCAGGCGTAGACTAATCGCATGAGTGAGCATCTCTTAGATGTTGGACAGGCCAGTCCCCCGGCGGTGGGTCCAGTCGAATGGCTCACGAGCGGCGCTCCGGTCGCGTATCCCCATGCTATGGCTTTGATGGAGAGAAGGGCCTCGGCCATCGGCCGCGGAGAGGCGCCCGAATGCGTCTGGTTGCTCGAGCATCCTCCGCTCTATACGGCCGGGATCAGCGCCGATCCTGCCGAGCTAATCGCGCCCGACCGCTTTCCCGTGTTCAAGACGGGCCGCGGCGGCCGCTTCACCTATCACGGCCCTGGCCAGAGAGTCGCTTACGTCATGCTCGACCTGTCGCGGCGCGACCGTGACGTGAGAGCCTTCGTGCAGGCACTCGAAAACTGGATGATCACCGCCCTCGACGCTCTCGGCGTATCGGGTGAACGGCACGACGAGCAGATCGGTGTATTCGTCGGCGATGCCAAGATTGCCAGCATCGGCGTGCGCGTTCGGCACTGGGTCACGATGCACGGGGTGAGCCTCAACGTCGCGCCCGACTTGGAGCACTTCTCCGGCATCCTGCCGTGCGGACTTTCAAGTCCCGTGACGAGCCTCGCCGCGCTTGGCGCCGAGACGGATATGGCTCTGGTCGATCGGGCGCTTCGCGCCACCTTCGTCGAGGTGTTCGGAAAAGGTATAGTCAGCGCCAACGATCCGTCGCGCGCACGTTGAAGCCAGGCGGAACCAAGCCGCCCTCCTTGGTGATCGTGACCTTTGTCACGCGTGCGTCGGCAGGACCTTTCTCGCAACGCTTGAGCATGTCGGCGACCACATCCAGAGGGCCGGAGAATACGGCTTCCACGCTGCCGTCGCTCATGTTGCGCACGGTGCCGTCGAGGCCGAGCTGCTGTGCGGTTTCGTAAGTCCAGGCGCGGAAGTAGACGCCCTGCACCCGGCCTTCGATCTTCACCGTGACTGTTCGCCTTGCTTCCGGCTCTTTACTGGGCATGGCGGAAACGCGCCTTTACGCAAACTCCAGGATCACGGCATCGACATTGAGGCTGTCGCCAGGCTTGGCCAGAACCTTGGCGACTTTGGCATCGCGCTCGGCCTTGAGCACATTCTCCATCTTCATCGCCTCGACGACGCATAGCGCGTCGCCCGCGGCAACCTCCTGGCCTTCGCGGACATTGAGCGACACGACGAGCCCGGGCATCGGGCAGAGCAGAAACTTGGACGTGTCGGGCTTGGCTTTGGGCGGCATCTTCGCCATGAGCTCGGTCTCACGATCGGTAAAGACGCGCGCCGCGACTTCCACGCCTTGGTAGGTCAAGTGATAGCCGTTGAGGATGGTACGCACCTCCACCGCGACGGGCTTCGAGTTGATCATCCCCTCGAATACCGGAGTGCCGAACCACCAATCGGTCGCGAGGTTGATCTTTCGCTTTTTCTCGCCGGTTCCCGCGCCTCCAAGCCTCACGGTCAGGGGGCCGTCAAGCCCGCCTTCCATGGTGATGCGCACGCGCTCCTCGCCAAGCTCGACGATGCGCGTCTCGGCGAAGCGCACCGGCTCGCCGTGCATCTGCTGGGTGATGGCGCGGCGGCGCTGATTTGAGAGGTGGTCGATAGATGCCGCGACGGCAACCAGAACGTCGCGCACATCGCCTTCCGGCGTTGGCGGCTTGAAACCCTCGGGAAACTCCTCGGCGATGAACTTGGTCGAGAGCCGCCCTTCCCTCCACCGCTCGTTCCGCATCAGCACGGCAAGGAACGGAATGTTGTGGCGGAAGCCGTCGATGGCGAAAGCGTCAAGCGCGTTGCCCATATGCTCGATCGCGGTGAGCCGTTTCGGCGCATGGGTGATGAGCTTCGCGATCATCGGGTCGTAATAGACGCTGATCTCGCCACCCTCCTCGATGCCGGAGTCGAGCCGCGTGGTGATGCCGTCCTCGGTGCCGAGCCGCGGCGGCTTGTAGCGCACCAGCCGCCCGGTCGAAGGCAGGAAGTTCCGCGTCGGATCCTCGGCATAGATGCGGGTCTCGATGGCCGAGCCGGTCAGCTTCACATCCTTCTGCTTGATGGAGAGCTTCTCGCCAGCGGCGACCTTGAGCATCTCCTCGACGAGGTCGAGCCCGGTGACAAGCTCGGTGACGGGATGCTCGACCTGAAGCCGGGTATTCATCTCGAGGAAATAGAAATTGCGCTCCTTGTCGACGATGAACTCGACGGTCCCCGCCGAATCGTAGCCGACCGCTTTGGCAAGCGATACCGCCTGAGCACCCATCGCCGCGCGCGTCTTGGCGTCGATGAACGGGCTCGGCGCCTCCTCTATGACCTTCTGGTTCCGTCGCTGTATCGAGCATTCGCGCTCGCCGAGGTGGATGACGTTGCCGTGCTTGTCGCCGAGCACTTGGATCTCGATATGGCGCGGCTCCTCGACATATTTCTCGATGAAAACGCGATCGTCGCCGAAGCTCGAACGTGCTTCGGACTTGGACGAGGTGAAGCCCTCCTCCACTTCTTTGCGGCTGTAGGCGATGCGCATGCCTTTGCCACCGCCCCCGGCCGAGGCCTTGATCATCACCGGATAGCCGATTTCCTCGGCGATCTTCACCGCTTCCTTGGCATCCTTGATTACGCCGAGGTGGCCGGGGACGGTCGAGACTTTCGCCTTCGCAGCCAGCTTCTTGGATTCGATCTTGTCGCCCATCGCCTCGATGGCCTTGACGTTGGGGCCGACGAACACGATGCCGGCATCGTCGAGAGCCTGGGCGAAGGCCGGATTCTCAGAGAGAAACCCGTAGCCCGGATGAACGGCCTCGGAACCAGTGTTTCTGGCCGCGGCCACGATCTTGTCGATGT
>Ga0134121_10001770_pt1 | contig 19824 bp, 11 predicted proteins | sample KB301_FD_96463 | JGI IMG/M metagenome (GOLD analysis project Ga0134121, IMG submission 96463) | Terrestrial soil microbial communities without Nitrogen fertilizer from Kellogg Biological Station, Michigan, USA - KB3-0-1 | ecosystem: Environmental > Terrestrial > Soil > Unclassified ... | reverse complement strand
GGAATGTGCTTTGAAGAACTACAGAAACAGTTTGATGTGCCACTTTACGCTTTTGATTTTTCGGCACTCGCAGGTGCACTGAAATCCGGCTTTAAGAACGTGAATCCTGGCGGACTGGGAACAAGCTCAGCGAGTCCGATCCGCGGTCATCACACAGTCTCAACCTCTTCCTTTTGATATTGCGTTTTTTGATAATGAACGCGACAGTCCAGACTGACAGTGCGTCTTCATCCGATGCGGCTAAGCGAGTGCTTGATGTCGGTTGCGGCTGGAATAAGACGCCGGGCGCGATTGGCATTGATGCAAACCCCAAAACTCATGCGGATGTGATTCATGATCTCGGGGTTCTGCCTTACCCCTTTGCCAATGATGAATTCGACGAAGTCGTCTGCCGTCACGTCGCCGAGCATGTCCCGGATGTGATGGCGTTTATCACTGAGCTCTTTCGGATCACCCGACCCGGCGGCCGGATAAAGATTACTACGCCACATTATTCGAACCCGGACTGGCCTACCGATCCCACGCACCGGAATCACTTTAACAGCTATTCCTTTAACTGCTTCGTCGAAGAGCGACAGCTGTTTCCGTTCTACACTGAAGTCAGGCTCAAGCCGGTTCGCATCTATGTGTCATTGGCAAACCTTTGGCGAGCGATCGGCCTCGAGCTGATCGTCAATCTCGATCGGCGCTGGCCCGGCTTGCGATTCACCCGGAAGTTCTGGGAGTTCTATCTGAGCTTTCTCTTTCGTGGCAAGGAACTCCAGTTTGATTTTGAAGTGATCAAGCAGGTTCCCTGACGGAAGTTCGCGGTTCCCGCAACTCGCGTTGTTTCCACAAAATCATAATTAAATCCAGATTTTTGGCGTCTCGATTAGGCGAAGCATTTAAGAGTCAAAGCAACGACTCAACTTAATCGCCCACATGAATCTGGCACAACCTTTGCCGCTTCGGTTGGTCATGATTCCAGTCATCTCACGTCTTCGGATCGGCTTGCTCCTCTTGGGAGTTTTACTTCTGTTACCCGGAGCAGCTTCGGCGCAACGCACCAGCGGCAGAGGCGGCAGTATCAGAGGTAACGTCATCCTTCCGAATGGCGCCTCCTTGAATGAGCGCGCCAAGGTAATACTGCAAACCGACCGAGGTATCAGGAGCAACGTCTACACCGACAACCGCGGGCGCTTTCAATTCGACCAACTGACGCCGAGCATTTATGAGGTAGTGATCGAGACGGACGGAGATCGCTTTGAAACAGCTAAAGTGACCGTTGAAGTGTTCCCCGGAGCTCCGGCAATAATCAACGTTAATCTCAAGGAGAAGAAGGGCAAGGAATCGACAAGCGCGGGTACAGTCTCAACTGGAGAGCTTGATACCGCAGTACCCTCACCGGCGAAAAAAGAGTTCGAGCGAGCCACCGATGCCAGCAAAAGCGGTAAAGCCGATGAGGCGATTGCTCATTTCAGAAAGGCCATCGCCCTTTATCCTCAATATGTGAAGGCCCACAACGATCTCGGAGCAGAGCTTTTGGGCCAGGGAAAGCTGGATGACGCTGCCGAAGAGTTCCGGCGAGCCATTGAACTAGACTCCAAGGCGTTTAATCCTCATTTGAACCTCGGTATCGTCCTCGTACAGAAGCACGAATTCCTCGCGGCGGCCGCTGAGCTAAAAACGGCCGTCGAACTTCAGCCGAATTCACCGGCGGCCAGACTATACAACGGGATGGCTTTGGCTGGTTCTAATGCCGCCGATGATGCTGTGCGAGAGTTGCGAACTGCCCATGAACTCGGGGGACCGACCTTTGCCATAGCGCTTTTTCATCTCGGCGAGATCTACATGGAGAAGGGCGAGCGCCTATTGGCCCGCCAGGCCTTCCAGACCTATTTGATTGAGGCTCCCAACGACCCAAATGCTCCCCAGGCGAGAAAGTGGCTTGATGTCCTTCGTTAATAGCGCATTCGAGGATTCGTAAAACGATCCAAAATCAGCAACATCAGACCCTCATCAGGGCCGAGCCGATGCGCGACAACGTTATTTTTTAGAGCACCTTACGAGATAATGGATACGGCGGCATAAGGGTTGCTCCCGCAACAGTTGTTGTCTAATCAGTTGTGACTTGCAAGGTGATTGATACTGCTTCGCGGATGGCACTTCTGCATTAACAAATCTAAATAACTTCAGACAGACCACAAGAAAAAGAGGAGGAGACCTATGAAGAGTTTTACGAGAGTCGCAGCCGGGCTAATGGTCGGGGCGCTCGTATTTTTCACGTTTAGCGTACTGGCATTCGGTCAGGCTCAGACCGGTACCTTGCGCGGCACAGTGACCGACCCAAATGGCCAGGTTGTAGCAGGGGCCGCGGTTACCGCCAAGCATCAGGGTACGGGAGCTTCCACGCCTACCACCACAAATGGCGACGGCCAGTTTGTGCTTCCCAACCTGGCGCCAGGTGCATATACCGTAACGGTGGAGTCAACTGCTGGCTTCAGCAAGAAGGTTGTCACGGACGTTAGCGTACCCATTGGACAAGTCACAGACCTTCCGATCGCCATGGCGGTTGGTACGCCCGCTGAAACAGTTACTGTTTCCAGCACGGGCGAGGAACTGATTACCAAGGATCAGGCGCAAATATCCACAACTTTTGAAACCCGCAAGATTGAAGAACTCCCGTCAAACGGCGCGGGTGGCGGTTTGGACACTTTGGCTTTACTGGCTCCCGGCGTGGTTGCCTCGCGAAATAGCGGCGTGAACACGAACGGCGCGGGCCTTTCAGTTAACGGCAATCGCGGTCGTTCGAACAACTTTCAAATCGATGGTTCGGACAACAACGATCTCAGCATTGGCGGTCCGTCACTGTTTGTTGACAACCAGAGCCAGGTCGCTGAGTTCCAGATCATTACCAACAACTTTTCGGCCCAGTACGGCCGTAACTCAGGCGCAGTCGTCAACATCGTTACCAAGCAAGGCGGCAACGATTTTCACGGCGACCTCTTCGAGTATCACCAGAATTGGGCGCACCTGAATAGCTTGGACAATATTGAGAGGGCGTCCGGTCAACTCGTGCCCGATCAAAACATCTACAACGCCTTCGGCGGAACGGTCGGTGGTCCCATCTATCTGCCGATATTTGGCGAGGGTCACAAGTCCATCTGGAAGGGAAAAGACAAGGCTTTCTTTTTCTTCTCTTACCAGGGAGTTCGAAACCCATTTAGCACCACCTTGCGCGGAGGTTCTCTGAGCATTTTCGGAACAGACACGGCGCGTTTGGCCGCAACCTTTCCGGGAAACAACGCCATGCTTGCTCTCGCGACCTTGCAAGGGTTTTCCGCCACCAACGTCGGCTCGGTGGGCCCCCGAAACGATTTGGGAACGGCGTCTCCGCGGGCCTTCAACCTCGGAACTTTGGCCGCTGGATGCCCCAGAGTAATTACTGTTGGCTCTGCCGCGCCGGCAGGCTGTGGCACTTACACCACTTATATTAACCCGTCGACCGGTGCACCGTTCTTAACAGGCGGCGCGTTTGACGTATTCAATTTCGGCACTGCGGCCGCTCCTCAGCTATTTCAGGCAGCGTTCGCTCAACGTACCATCGCGGAACCGTACACGGAGAACGAGTGGAGTACTCGATTTACCGTTCGGCCAACCTCGAAGGACAATGTCGATTTCCGTTACCTCAAACAGGTGCAGTTCTTCCCGAATACCGGCGCGGGTTCGAACGGTTTTGTCTATGACGTTCCTGCGACGAGTAAGAACCTGGGCGGAACCTGGAGCCGTCAGATCACGAATTCAATAGTCAACGAATTCAAAGCCACCACGCAGGACCTTAATGTGGAATTCGGCGGCGCCAATCCCAGCTACGGAATCTTTGCGATTCCGAAACCTGCCGATATCGGCCACACGGTTTCCAGCATTGGGTTTGGCAGTATTTTTGGCCTAACCAGGACAACCACCACGCTGGCCACAATTGGAGGTGCCACCAATATTCCGCAGGGGCGATTGGTAAAGGTTTATCAGTACGCCGATACGGTGAGCATGACCCGCGGTCATCACAGTATTGTTTTAGGGGCTGAGTACAAACACCTCGTCAATAAGGTCCCGTTCCTGCCCAGCTATCAGGGTGTTTACACGTTCTCAACCGGCACGGCCTTGACCAGGCTGCTCAACAACGCACCGTCGGCTTTCTCGGTAACGGCGGGTGATCCGGTTGTTAGCTACAAAGAAAACGACCAGTATTATTTCATTCAGGACGATTTCAAGCTGAGACCAAATCTAACCCTGAATCTGGGCGTTCGCTACGAATACACCGGCCAGCCGATCAATCAGTTGCATGACATCACTCTGGCCCGCGAAAGCGGTTCGCCAAAGGCGATCTTTGATCCGTCGTTGCCAATCAGTATTCGGACCATTCCTTTCGTCAAACCCGATCGGAACAACTTCGCACCACGCATTGGCTTTGCATGGTCACCCAAGTATGAAGGCGGATTCATGCACAAGCTGGTCGGCGAGGATGCTACTGTGATTAGAGGCGGTTTCGCTATTGCCTACGATCCAGCGTTCTACAACATCCTGCTGAACCTGCAGAATGTGGCGCCGTTCTCGGCGGCTCTGGCGTTGTCGAGCACGAATGTGCTGTCGTCGACTACCACGTCACCGGTTGGGTTGATAGCTAATCCTATCGCGGACAACGTCCAGGCGGCCGCGATTGCGGCGGGTGTTTTACCGCTGGGCAAGCTGAACCCGCTCTTTTTGACGCAAACGACCGTTGCTCCGGACTTCCATACGCCTTATTCCGAACAGTTTTCTTTCGGAATCCAGCGCCAGTTGAACCGCAGCAATGTCTTTGAAGTTAGCTATGTCGGCACTCACGGTGTCAGCTTGTTCCAGAACATCAACGACAACTTTTTCACCAGGTCGTTGGTTAATGGAGTCGACCTGACCGCCGCTCTCGGCCCAGGTTACACTTTCCCGTCGTTCTCGAATCTACTGCCGGCGGGTACTGTGTCCCAAGTCTGCGTTGACAATCCAGCGACGCTTTTTGTCAACGAATCGGTCTGCAACGGACGTCTGAAACGCCAGGCTGGTATTACCGAGAGAGCGAACACCGCGAACTCGATTTATCACTCAATGCAGGCGCGTTATGCGGGTCGCTTCATGAAGAACGCGCTTTCGCTGAACGCTTCGTATACGTTCAGTAAGACGATTGATAATGCGAGTGAGATCTTCGCTTTTGCAGATATTTCTTCGGCAAACGCGCAGAATCCCTTCTGCATCAACAAGTGCGAGCGCGCGCTTTCCAATTTAGACCGTCCGCACGCTTTCTCGTTGAGCTTCATCTATGACCTTCCCTGGATGAAAGAGCAGCGGGGATTCGTAGGTCACGTGCTCGGTGGTTGGCAGCTCAATGGAGTCCAGGTGCTCACCAGTGGCAATCCGTACACTCCAAATGAAAGCTCGAACCTCAGTTACGGACTCGGCACCGCCTACCTGACTTCGGGTGACCGCCCGTTTGTCAGCAATCCAAACGCTCCGGCAGATAGCGTGGCAATAGCCGCGACAGACGCCTGGGCTCTCTTTGCTGACAGCCCATTTGTTCCCGGCACTTCCACTCTGTTCTACAGCGTGAACACGCACAACCAGGGTGGCGGTTGGGTACCGGTAGGTCTTGATAAGGTGCGCTTCGTGGTCAATTCATTGGGTTCGGCGAAGATTTTCGGCACGCCCTTTGGAAACATGCCACGCAACTATCTGCGCGGCCCGGCAATCAACCAGCTCAATTTGAGCGTCTTCAAGAACACCAAGATCGGTGAAAAGGTGAAGCTGCAACTACAGGCTTCGGCATTCAACGTCTTGAATCATCCGAATCCGGGCTATGGCGTGAACGCGGCAGGCTATCTGCCTAACGCTACGCTCGAGAATGCGGGTCTTAATAGCGGTGGGTTCCATGACTTCAAGCAAATTGAACTGGCCCGACGCGTTGTTCAGTTCGGTATTCGACTCATCTTCTAAATCGAGTCGCGTCCGAACCTGAAACCTTTAAGGGGAGAGCCATCATGGCTCTCCCCTTTTTTCTTGCGCGATCATGCGGCAAATTATTCCAACTCGAGATCCGTCGTCTGCCGAACCGTCTGGTTCGACTTCTGTTCTTTCACGGTAATTCGCAAGGTGTAGATTCCCGGAGGCATCTGCATTCTGATCTGGCCACCAATCTCTTTGCCCAGCCGATCGCTTCTAATGATCTTCTGGTCGACAGGTTGCCATGATCCTTCGTAAACCGAAGCACCCGACTGCAAAACCTCAACTCTCAAGCTAAAGGCTCCGGCCGGTTGTGCGTCTTTAGCTGCGTTGTAAAGAACCAAACGATAGAAGACGTCTTCGCCGCTCTTGTATGATGCCGCTCCCAACAACAGCGCCGGTCGCGAGCTTTTCTTTTTGCCAACCATCGGGCTGATCTGTGAACGTCAAATCGCGCATATCGATGTGCACGAGCGTTCGTACAAACGAAGTCTGCGGCGCATTGCCGAATAGTGTGGTCAGTCGCAGCCGCACGTCCGGCGCGGCGAACGGCGATTCGAGTGATGCCACCAACTGCTCGATCTTTGAGCTCGGACCGGCTTTCTTTATTGCATCCGGGACTCCATAGAACCCGGTGCGAGATCTAATGTGAAGACCCGGGCGTTCGAGCTTCAAAGTAATGGTGTGGTATGGCGTGAGCCCGCTGCGCTTTGCAAATCTCGTCTCCGAAGGGCGATAACCAATTAGATAGTAGCCCTTCAGATCGTCGATGATGCGACCGATACCTTTGCCCAGATCGTTATTGTTGACAATCGCGAATCCCCCGGTCTGGCGGGCGAGTTCCTGCAGCGATTCCTGGGTGGCGCGGAGCGCGCCATTTCGTTGGTTGAACGTTTCCCTCATCCAGCTTCCTGAAACCAGTTGCGCCCCGGGGTCGCCGGTAACGATGTTACCCGTCGGACTGCTGTCGGCCGCCGTCGGCCCGGTATAAACCAAACCACGAGCATCCAGTCCATAGATAACCACCGACGCCTGGCTGCTGGCCTGTGCCAGCGCCGCCATTTGGTCTGGATAGTCCATGCGGTTGCCGTCATCTGAATCTCGCGCAGACCCCTCGCTCAGTTCGCCTGGCTTGAACTGGTTAAGTTCGCAGGCATTGATTGATCTCACCTCATACGGTGCAACCATCACACAGAATGGTACTCATTCCCGCGCAGCTCTGATCTTACTTATCAATCTGACCGGGATCCTGTGCAGAGACGGCTGAAGTAAATCTAATTGACGACCGTGAAGTCTATGCTGTGGGCCATCGTCTGACTCTTCTTGTCGGCAAGCGTGTCCGTGATGACTAACGTCAGCACGTAATGCCCGGGCGCGACTTTCGACAAGCCCAATTGTCCCATCTTCGTGACGGGTGCAGTTCCGTTACTATCGACGGGTTGCTCGGGTTCGCGAAACAGCTCCTTATTCCCCTGGGTAATGATCATCTGCGAGCGCAGCTGAGGCTTGCCATCCTTCAACTTGGGATTGTAGACCATCGCGACATAACGGAGATCCTGCTTGCGATTGAGCTGGCGCAGGGCCCCAAGAGAAACTGCCTTCTTGGTCGCTGGATCGACAGCAATAAGAAACACGCTGCTCATCGCCAGTTTACCTTTAGAGAGATCCGGGATCTCGAGATACTTTGAGAACGTACCGAGACTGCCGGAGCCGGCTTCACGCACCACAGTGCGCACCTGATAATTATTGCCCGCGGGTAGTTCGGTACTTGCGGTATAGGTCACTCCTTCAGCCATGGTACGCTGATATTCTTCTTTGCTTAGATTGAGGTTAATCGTCTCGCTAAAACCTCCGCGGTTTCTACCCATTTGATCAAAGACAAATCCCACGACATCAAAACTCGTCTGATATTTCCCATCAGCTTCGGTGAAATGAAACTTATTGGCGTTGATCAACATGTGAATATCGACCGCGGCTTTACCGGGCATGAGCTTAACTGCGACATTCGGAGTGACGTCGATGTCCGCCTTCATCAGCGGAGATCGAGCGGCGGCGGCAACGTCCTCTTCCTTGGTCTTCGGCCCGGTGGTTTTATCTTCGCGCGCATAATACTTCGAATGATTTGAGACCTTCATTCCACTGCGCTTCACTTTTATGTCCAGCTTGTGGGCCTTATTGTCGAACCTTTCATTCGGCGTGTAGGCGAGAGTGTAGTAACCGTCGCTGCGCGCCATTATCTTGTCCAGGGCCGAAACAAAATCGTTTGTATTGTAGGCTGAGATTCCGCCGGTGGCTTTGGCAACGGTGGCAAGGCCCTGGTGTTCCATTGCTCCACTCAAACTTGTACCCAATGCTGAGTCTGTCCCCGGATCGCCGCGGCCGAATGTAGGGTTGCCGCCCACCATGGCACTCTTGGCGGGCGTCGCTTGAAAACCTTTCACGCCGGGCGTCGCCCTGAGGCCGCGAGGATCAAGCGTATTGAGCACGACACCCGCACGAAAGGCATTGTCACTCAGTTGGTCCAAGAGCGAGCTGAAATTCACGTTCCCGGAGTTGTCCCCCTGAAACAGGGAAAGGCCATTGGTGATCAGCACAAGATTCTTGCGGCCGGGAATCTCCTTCAAACTCTGCATGACATAGTTCGCCGTACTGAGCGCAGACAGTCCACGAAAGTAGCTGATCGTGTCATCGTGTGGACTGAAGATTTCCGGCGAGTCCGTTGATGAAAGCGGTGAATCGACTGCCGGACTTCCCGCTTCCGAATTAAGTCCCTGTGCCTGTAGTGCGCGCACATCTACCTTCGGAGCGTCAGGAGTTTGGGTATCTCCATAGGGATGCAGCACAACGTTAATCGACGCAATAGCTCGCCGCAGGAGTTGGCGATCGGTCGTGAACTGCTGGAGCAAACCTTTGCCCCCTACTACGCGGACAATGGCGACCAGGTCACCGTCTCTCATCTTGTTGTTTACAAAGTCCAGCATCATTTTGCGAACGGGAACTATGTCCACTGGTTCAATCGTCAGGTCATCAACGACGAAGGCGACTACGCGCTTTAAGTCCTTTGCCGAAACGCCCGTATTACCCGCGGGTTCAACGTAAGCCGGCACGGACGGACGCGCACCTTCAGTGCGGCGCTCTTTATCAACACCCTCAACGCCGACGAACTCAAGAAACTTCAGGTCCTGCTTCTTGCCGTTGTCATACAGCTCGAAATCTTCAAGTTTTAGATCCTTTATGATCTTGTCATTTTTATCCGTCACGACTACGTCCGTCTGGACCAGTTGCGTGGTGACGCGGATGATGTCTTCGGGCGCAATTTCCTGTGGCGGTTTCTGGGGAGTGCCGGGTGTTTGCGCAATGGCTGCCGAAAAAACCATTGCCAGGCTTAGGGCCAGGGTTATAGTCCTTTTCATAATGACCTCTCTCATTGGGATTCCGATTCCTGTTTTCTTATGACGTACTGGACTCTGGGGTGGGTCGATTATATTTTATTATTCGATTCATTACTAACCGTATCTTGATTCGCGCTTGATCCTTCAAGGCACCTCAGCCTGGAAGTTACGGTGTTCGTAATCGGCATTACTCTGAGACGCAACAATGGATCTCAGGTGACCTTACAAGATCGTTCCCGCCTTAGTTGTAGTGAGTTTGGTTGTGGTACGAGCATCTTGCGCGTCATGACGGCTGAGTCGCCCATGCCACTTTTTTTCGGACCGACACACGTTCGCTCTTACAAGGCCTGAAAGTCCGGTTCTCCTACCCGTTTGCTAGCCCTTTGCGTTGTGGCATCCAAGAATTTGAAGTAATATCCAGAAAAATGAGCAAGCCTCGGGAGTCAGGATCTCGGAAATCACCAAGAGACTTTAAAACTGGATACTTTGAATTCGCTGGAATAATGGCTCGGTGTTTGCCTATTGCAGTGTCTCAGCATTATGTCAAAGCGGATTTTTAGCTAACGCTCGTCAGTCTTTCCTGTTTTTTCTAATAGGTGTTCAGTCTAGTTTTTCCTGTCTGAGTACCCAAAATCACTTTGGAGGAAGCCCCACGATGAAAAATTGTCTGCCGAAGGTTTTGTTTGTGTTCGTGATTCTGGCCCTTTGCGGCCTGCCCGTTTTTGGGCAGGTGTCAACGGCCGGATCCATTGTAGGTAACGTCACAGACCCCACTGGGGCTGTCGTACCGAACGCCACGGTTAGCGCTAAGAATAAAGCAACCGGTAAAGAAAGCTCCACCACCACACGAGATAACGGGAATTTCAATATTCCCCAGGTGACGTCTGGCGTGTACGTAGTAACCGTCCAGGCGACTTCAGGCTTTAAGAAGGCCCAGATCACTGACGTCAAGGTCGACGTCGCGACGCCCGCGACCGTCAACGTCGTGCTCGAGCTCGGCAATCCGACCGAGACGGTCACGATCGTCGGCGGTGGCGAGGTAATCCAGACGCAAAGTGCGACCGTCGGCACAACGCTGACCGGACGCCAAATCACCGACATTCCTACGGCCTCGCGCGATGCGCTTGATCTGGTCCTGGCGTTACCTGGCACCACCACGGTCGGCCGACCACGTCAATCATCAGTAAATGGACTGCCGAAAGTCGCGCTTAACATCACGCTTGACGGTATCAACGTACAGGACAACCTGCTCAAGTCCAACGACGGTTTCTTCACCTACATCCGGCCACGTACCGATGCGATTAGTGAAGTAACTGTTTCCACTTCCAATCCGGGAGCTGAAAGTTCCGGCGAAGGCGCGTTCCAGATCAAGTTTGTTACTCAGGGTGGCGGCAACGGATATCACGGCGGCGGCTACTGGTATTACCGCACGCCCGGACTAAACGCCAACTACTGGTTCAACAATCGTGATCTGCCCCCCGATCCAATCACCCACAGAGCTCCAAGAACCGACATCATTCTTCATCAGCCGGGCTTCAAGATTGGCGGCCCGATCTCAATTCCTAAGCTGTTCAACGGAAAAGACAAGGCTTTCTTTTTCTTTAATTATGAAGAGTATCGCTTGCCTGAAAGCACTCTGCGCACGAGAACAGTTTTGAGTACCGCAGCGCAAAGCGGAATCTATCGTTTCTTCTCCGCTACCAACGTGACACTCGGCGGCAGCCCGGCGCTCAATACGACGTGCGCGACTGCACCTGCCGGCTCACCGTCGGCCTTTCTTTGTTCGACAGATGTTTTCGCGAGGGCGGCCGCGGTGCCGGCATTATTACCCTTCGCGAATGCGGATCCATTGGTTAGCACTTTGCTGGCGCAGATTCGCACTGCGATCCCGGGCTCCAAGGCTACCGGCGATCCTAATCTCGAGACGACCACGTTTATCAACAAAGGCGGCCAGCTACGTCGCTTTCCGACGGTTCGGCTGGACTTTAACCTGACCAAGAAACACCACATTGAGAATATTTGGAACTATCAGGTTTTCGGTTCGCAAGTGGACTTTCTGAACAGTCGCGATCCGCAGTTTCCGGGATTTCCGAATCATGGGGCCCAGACCTCTATCCGCTTCTCGGATTCAATGGCCTGGCGCTGGACCGTCTCGGACAAAATCGTTAACGAGGCGCGCTACGGAATCGTCGGCGGCACCAGTCAATTCTTTGGCGACGTTAGCGCATCACAGTTCGCCAACCAGGGTGGCTACAACCTCGGCATCGGCGCTGCCGGGATTACCAGTGCAACCAATACCACCGCGCCCTCAAGGCGCAACAGTCCGGTGCGCGAGTTCTCTGACTCTTTAAGTTATATTCGCGGCAATCACTCGTTCAATGTTGGTGCGACTGCGACCAGGATTGCTTACTGGCAAACCGCGCAGACTTTGGTTTCGAGTCCGTCCTTCACTCTGAACGCGACTCTTGATCCGAATCCTATCACTGCGTTTGGGTCCCTGCCCTCTTCGCAAATAAACGGTGCGGCACAGCTCTACGGCGTGCTGGCCGGACGCATGACGGCGCTCAACGCCGTTGCACAACTCAACGAGCTTGACAATAAGTACACGTACCTCGGTCCACTTATCTCGCGCGCTCATTCAATGGAATGGGGCCTGTTTGGACAAGATGGCTGGCGCTTTCGGCCCAACATCACCTTAACCTTTGGCTTGCGCTACGAGAGACAGGTTCCGATTGAGGCGGACAACGACACTTTCGCAGGTGTGTCATATGCGGGACTGTTCGGCGAGTCGGGCGCGAATAATTTATTCAAGCCCGGAACGTTGACAGGTGATCATTCTGCCTACACTCTCTTCGGAAAAGGCAGCAGAGCATATAACCCTACCGGCATCTTTTTGCCGAGCTTTGGGTTCACCTATAGTCCCAATTTCACCAAGGGCATGCTGCATCGCGTGCTCGGCGACTCAGGACAGACGGTCTTGCGCGGCGGTTTCTCGATGGCTTCGGTCCGCGAAGGTACCGGCGTCTTCACTGCCGTTACCGGCGCTAACCCGGGCGGTTCACTGACCGCAAATCGAAACCTGACGCTCCAAAACCTGGCAGTTGGAACATACCTTCGTCAGGGACCGTTTGCGCCGCCGCCGACGTGCACCAGCGTTGGAGTCCCGGTGGGATGTATCCCAACCTCTCCGACCTATCCCAACTTTGGCCTGCTTACCGATGGGGTCAACGGTTTTGACCCGAATCTTAAGATTGGCTACGTTGAATCGTGGTCGTTTGGCATCCAACGCGAAATCAAGAAGGACAATGTGATTGAGGTGCGTTACACCGGCAATCGCGGGCATAAGCTTTGGCGCCAGGTCGACCTCAACGAAATCAACATAGTTGAGAATGGGATTTACAACGAATGGAAGTTGGCACAGCAGAATCTGCTGGCTAACATCGCTGCGGGCCGCGGAGTCCAGTTCCGTTATCAGGGACCGGGCACCGGAACTGTTCCACTGCCAATCACATTTGGATATTTCCAGGCTTCGAATCCGACAAATGCTGGAAACTGTGCGACTATTGCTGCCTGCAACACGTTGTACAGCAGCGCGAACTTTGCCAGCAGCACGTTCACGACTCCACTCAACCCGCTGGCTGCACAGCCGATTCTTTACGGCTTCCAGCTCGCGAGTTCAACATTCGACAGTCGCCGAACTCCGGCTGGCCAGGCGTGTTTTGGCATTACTGGCTGCACTGGTCTGGGTTTCTTTCCCTACAACCATATCGTTGCTAATCAAGGCAAACGCGGCGATTCATTCCTGGTAAACAATAGCGCCCAGACCTGGTACGACGCTTTCACGCTGGAATTCCGGCGGCGCTTCTCAAAAGGTTTGTTGGTGCAGGCAAGCTACACCTTCGGCAAGGCTCTCTCGAATACCTATGCCAGCAGTTCTTCAGTATTCGATCAGCCCGCTACGCTTCGCAATAACTGGCTGAAAAAGGGCTTCACACCGTTTGACATCAGACATGGCTTCAAGACCAACTTCCTTTATGACTTGCCCTTCGGCAAGGGGAAGACGTTCATGAGCAGTGCCAACGGCCTGGTTGACAGGTTGGTCGGCGGATGGGGCTTTAACGGCAATATCCGCATCCAAAGCGGTATCCCGTTCCAATTCGCGGCACCCAACGGTCAACTTGCCCTTGCGGGTAACGTTCAGAATATTAGCAATGTCCAATTGGTGGGAATGACATACAAACAGCTACAGGATGCCGTGGGAGTCTATCGAGATCCGGACGGCTTTGTTTATCTCTTACCAAAGGACATCCGCGATAACACCTTCAAGGCATTCAACGTGGCGCTTAGTGCGGCCGCCGGTGCGAATTATAGCCAGGGAGCGCCGACCGGGCGATTCATAGCTCCCGCTGGGTTTGCCAATTGCGCGCAGTCCTATATCGGCCAATGCGGTTACGCTAATCTGATTCTCCATGGTCCCTCGTTCTTCCGCTTCGACCTGGCAGTAGCCAAGAAGATTCGGTTTACCGAGAGTGTTAATCTTGAACTGCGCATGGAATTCCTGAACGCTTTCAACAACATCAACTTCCAACCAGGCGCGGCCGGCAACGACGTCAATACGCTGGGCAGCCTTAGTGCGACCTCGTTTGGCCGTATTACTTCCGCTTACCAGGATCTTTCGACCACGAACGATCCGGGTGGCCGCGTTGGCCAGGTCGTGGTTCGCTTGAACTTCTAACGAAGTTCTTCCTTCTAACCTCGAGGAGAGCAGGCTTGCCTGCTCTCCTCTCTTTCTTTCTCGATTGTCCCGACCCCAAATGTCGTGCCTGCCAATACGCCGCATTTCAACGCACAAATACTGAAGCGCAGAAGCTTTCTGGCTCTTTTTCCCAGCGCACTTGCCGGCGTCGCCCTTTTTCCACTTGCTGAATTCGGTCTGACACACGTCGCTCAAACCCTTGATAGCAAAGCCCGGGGTAATGTGGCTTGCTGGCTCGATGTCTGTGCTCCTTTCATAGTCGAAGACCCTGAGATTGGTCTCCATTCGGAAATTGTCTTGACCTCCGATACCTTCGTGGGCGCTAAAGGTTACGCCGACGGCGCGGATGCAACCGAATACGAGATCTTTCTTTACCATGCGGACGGAAACCCTGTGGGCGCCGAACCTGTTGTGAAGCGGCTGACAGTGCCGGCCATGCAGATGACCGTCCTCAGCGTGGCGGACATCCTGGGCGATGGCCGGAAATTCTGGGGTGGCATGAGGATTCGCCTGCGGCCAAAAGGTCGCCAACCCATGCATGCGAGCGATCTGTTCAGTTCGGCTTTTGTTCGTTGGAAGACGGCGACGTCGTTCGACAACGTCCACGCGAATCCCGATCCTTTGGAATGGCAGCGTCCGGATCGGTTCTTTTATTCAATGCCCTTTCCGCCACTCTCTGAATACGAACCCATCTTCAGTCTCTTCAATCCATATGCTGAGCCGAGTCTGGGAATGATGACGCTTTACGATCAATTGGGATCGAAGCTGAATGAAGTAGGCTATGAGTTGAAACCACACTCATCGCTGCTCTTCGATTTGCGCCAGGGCAAATTTGTAAATGACGCGCGCCCGTCGTTTGTACCTTCGAAAGAAGAACATCACGATAAGGCAAAATTGCCGACTCCCAATGGCGGCACAATTGCCATAACGAATCAGGCGGGCTCAGTAAAAGGGTTCGGCTATCTGCTAATCAAGCGAGCCGGCTCAGCGCGCTTCAGCGTCGAGCACCCTATTCATCAGGCGCCGTTTAAGCCTTTGCCCGCACCCGAGCCTTTCGACACTGCGGGCCGCTTCAAAGCCAAAAACATTCTTTACACACCGCTGCTGTTCCGCGCCAAACGAATTGGCGGCTTGACCCTCGAATCGCGGTTTCACTTCAGCTCAGGCGCGCCGTTGGAAGAGTTTTTACGAATCAACCCATTCATTACTGACGCCGAGGGGCTGGTCGCGTGGCAAATTACTCCCGAGACGGCTTTGCCGGAAACGATTCCAGCCGGGCAGATCGGGCGCGGCGTGATCAAACTCGGCGGCATGCAAAGCTGCATGCTCGATTGCGCCCAGCTTCCCCTGCCCAAAGGATTTTCCGGAGGCCTGTCCCTGGCCGTGGCCCCGACGACTAACCATACCTTGATGAAGGTTGAGATTTCAGTGAGGGAATGGGGAGCCCATGCCTTTACCCACTTCCGGCCCGGCCTGCAGTCGGCTCGTAGTTACCAGGCATCATCACCGCGCGGCGGCCTGGCAACCGACTACATCGCTTCGGGCGCGCGTTTGGAAAGAAGTGCGGGAAAAATCGTGCGCGATGAAGTGATTGCCGTGATGAACATCGACGACAAGGGTGTTGCTGCCCGGCCGGCGCTGGAAGTCTTCACTTCAGAGGGGCTGCTGACGCGCCTGGATTTAGGAGAGGTGCCGAGCTTTGCGTCTCGTCATTACTTGCTTTCGGAACTCTCATCTGGAAAAATCGGGCCGCGCGATTTAAGCCTGCGCCTGGTTGACGAGCATGCGACCTTGTTAATGTCAATCGTGCACCTTGATTATGCGCGACGCGACCTGGCGTTAGACCACGGCTCCGACCGATTTTCGACATTTAATGATTACAGTTGTAATGCTTCGTCTTAGCGCTTCGGCTGCCCGCGAACCGCGACGCTGAAGGATTCTTTGTACCGCAATCAATAACTGCAAGGAGAGGCCCTCGATGAGGAGAATTCTGTTTAGCTGCTCGATACTCATTCTGCTTGCTGCGGCAGCACAGGCACAAAAAACAAAACCGTGGACAGAGTGGTCGGCAAAAGATGCTGAGAAAATTTTGAACGATTCGGCCTGGGGTCAAACCCAAACTGAGACGCAGGAAGCCCAGCAGACTGCTACCTCGGCCATCACCGCGACGACCGCGGCCAGAAGAGAGGACAGCAACACAAAGGCTGCCGCCAATGTGGAGTCAGGCGAAAAGAAAGACACGGCGATGTCGGTCCACTATCGCGTCCGGCTGCTCTCCGCCAAGCCTATCCGCGCGGCTTTCGTGCGCATGATTGAACTCCAGGGCGCTCCCCCTGAGAGGGTCGCTCAGTTACGCACTTTTGTGGATCGCGATTTCGCCGATTATATCGTGGTGACGATCTCGGTGGATGGCAACGATCAGAAACGCATGGCAATGGTTAAGACCGAGATCGAGGCTGCTGATGCTGCGACGCTGAAGGGCACAACCTACCTCGAACGTAAGGACGGCAAGCGCATCGCGTTGATGGAATATCGAGCGCCGAGCCCGGATGGCCTCGGAGCCAAATTTGTCTTTCCGCGAGTGGTCGACGGCAAACCGTTTATCGAAACCGACAGCGGTGACGTGCGTTTCTGTATCGAAGCAGGCAAAGCTCTGAAGCTTAGCCGCCGGTTCAAAACTTCAGAGATGATGTATGAAGGCAAGCTTGAGTACTAAAGACTCCCTCGAATGAATAAAAGAGGATTGAAACTCCTGACCGCGTTGACTGTGCTTCTGGCGCTGGTGCCGGCCGCTGCCGTGCTGGCGCAGAAACGCAGCATCAATTGGATGGAATTACCCAAAAAGGATGCCGAAAAGATCCTCCAGGAATCGCCGTGGTCCCACACTCAAGTCGACACTGACGTCTCCGAGATGTTCTATTCTCCCACCAGGGCCGGAAGCCCGTCGGTGGCGCGATCATCCGGGAGCACCGGCCAATCCAGTAGTCAACAATCCATCAATAACAACCGCGCCGATCGTGGAGCCGTCAATCAAGCCGTCGACATCAAGTACCGGATCTGTTTTCTTTCGGCCCTGCCGGTTCGCCAGGCTTTCGCTAAGATGGTTCTCTCCTCTCAGCGTCAGGCTGACGATCAGCTGGTCGCTCGCTTACAGTCTTTTGTGGAACGAGACTTCAGCCCTTATATAGTCATCGCCGTAACCGTGGAAGCAAGTGACGCGCGATTTTCGGGCCCCGTTATGCAGGCCATTAACAGCGCTACCACCGGGACTCTGAAAAACACCGCCTATCTCGAGCGTCCGGATGGCAAGCGTTTGTTTTTGATCAGTTACCTGCCGCCTATTCAGGATGGACTCGGCGCCAAGCTTATTTTTCCCAGAACAGAAAACGGGCAGTTCTTCCTGACCAACAAAAGCGATACCGTCAGGTTTGTGGCTGAGTTCAACGACTCGATTAAGCTGAACATGACCTTCAAAGTTGCCGACATGATGTTCGATGATAAGCTGGAGTACTGAGGATCTTCACAGCTTTATCTAGCGGAGTTGGTCCTCGGTTAGCCAAACGAAATGACCCGCGAGTTCTCGTTCCTGGCGAGAACCGATTTTCAAAGAGAGGTTCCTCCAAATGAACAAAACAGTAATCAGTATTCTGGCGGCTCTAACCTTGTCGGCGGCCCTGGCTACCGTGGTGGGGCAAAAGAAAGACAAGCCCTGGACTGACTGGTCCAAAAAGGAGGCTGAGAAAATGCTCAGTGACTCACCGTGGGCACAAACCCAGACCGATACGGATACTTCCCAGATGTTCTATTCGCCTACCGCAGATCCGCGAACCATGGGCACTAGCTCCAATGACAGCAGCCGGCTCGCGCAAGGCGCGACCAACCAATCGGTTAGTGTCAATTTTCACGTGAGATTTTTCTCCTCCAGGCCCATTCGTCAAGCGCTGGCTCGCCTGATGGCACTGCAGCGGCAACCGCCGCCTGACGTGCTCGAAAAACTAAAGGCCTTCGCCGAGTTGAAATCTACCAACTCGATAATTGTTACGATAAGTTTTGACTCAACGGACCAGCGTTACTCAGGCGTAGTCATGCAAGCTTTTAATAGCGCCATCACCGCCACGATGAAAAATGACAGCTACCTCCAGCGATCAGACGGTAAGCAACTCTTTCTGGAAGAATATGTGCCGCCGGGCAAAGACGGCTTTGGCGCGCGGTTCATTTTCCTGCGCGAAGTCAATGGACAACCATTCATTGCCGACAAGAGCGGCGAAATTCATTTCTCCGCCAGGTATCCAAATGGGATCAAGGTAGACCGCCGTTTCAAAATAGCAGACATGATCTACGAGGGTGAGTTGGAATATTAATCTTCTCGCAGTAAGAGATTGATTCGAGCGTTGCTTCCGACTGGGCAACGCTCGTCTTTTTTGCGGGCTGCTTTGACCTCCCTTTGACCACCAGGCGCAACGTCAAGGTGCGTCGAAATCCCCATCCCACTCGGGTCTGAAGATCGACGCCCCGGCTCCACGAATTTGAATAAATATCCAGAAAACTGAAAAGACCGAAAGGCCCTCGCACGACAGTGCCAAGTTAGGTTTGGAAAATGTGCGACTTCAAACTTAGCTTTGGCGGCGCGAGGTTTGCATACAGCGATTTCCTACCGAATCCATCTTGCTGCGCGAGCGGCTCTGATTCGTTCTTTCAAAGAGGACAAAAGCAAGCAGTTCTTCATACTAGGTCTTATTCGTTAGTTGGTTTTTCTACAAGTCAGTCTCAGTCGCCCTGAATGGATGCAAACCTTCAGGGTAAATCCTGGAACTCAAAAAACTTGAGGAGATTGCTAAGCAGGATTTCCAAATCGGCTTTTTGCTAACAGTTGTCAATCTCAACTGCATGCTCAGTCAATTTTTTCCAGACGAGTGCGTCGCACAAATATTCTGGAGGAAGCCCGCGGAAAACTATGAGTGGCATTACTGCCCATCTGCATAGTTTTCCCTGATTCCGATTTCTTGAGGAGGAACGATGAGAAAGTCTACCAAAATATTGCTAATTGGCTTGGCGATTTTTATGGCGCAGGTCGCGGTTCAGGCTCAGACGACGACCGGTTCCGTTTCAGGAACAATTACTGACCCGAGCAGTGCGGTTGTACCAGCAGCGACGGTCACGCTTGTTAACGCTGCAACGGGCGCTGAGCGCAGCGCAATATCCAGCAGCGACGGAACATTCAGTTTCCAGACTCTGCAGCCAGGTACATACACAATTACGGTTGAGGCCAAGGGATTTAGAAAGGCTTTGGTCCGCGATATAACAGTCTCGGTTTCATCTGCTGCTCAAGTGACCATACCGTTAGAGATCGGCTCGGGGAGTGAAACGGTCACGGTCACGGCTACCCAGGATATTATTAATACAGCCAGCCCAAGTATCACGAATGTTATCAACACTCGTCAGGTGGTCGATCTCCCGCTTATCGGTCGAAACCCGGTTGATCTTGCTGCATTGCAGGCTGGTATTGCGGTGGTCGGAAGTGACACCCGAGGCTCGTCTGTGAGTGGCCTTCGGCAAACGGCAGTCAATCTCACACAGGATGGTATTAACGCGATGGACAACTTCGTGAAAACGAGTTCGTTCTTCGCCATCACTACGCCCTCGCTAAACTCAACTTCTGAGTTCAGCATT